>ERZ773009.1340-NODE-1340-length-17179-cov-10.139570_pt1 | contig 17179 bp, 16 predicted proteins | sample MGYA00580663_ERZ773009 | MGnify/ENA primary metagenome ERZ773009 (study PRJEB29015, sample SAMEA2737969) | human oral metagenome | biome: human oral; feature: human-associated habitat; material: dental | place: China | collected 2026 ... | reverse complement strand
GCACCTGGAACGTCGACGGCCTGTCCGTGCGCCCCGACCACCGCATGGTCGCCCATACCGGCTTCCTCCTGACCGCCCGTCGCCTGGCTGCCGGCTCCCGCCCGCTGACCCGTCGGCGCCCGCCCGCCCGCGGCGCCTACGACGACGGCGGATACTGGACGCCCGAGGAGGTGGGGGAGCGCACAAGCACCGACCGCAAGGTCCGACGAGTCCTGCGTGACAGTCTCGCCAAGCAGCCCGAGGATGCCACCCCCGTTCTGCCCGGCGTTTGCGGATCGGCCGACGACGAGCGGGTGCGGTCCGATGTCTGAGCGCCGGAGCCCGGGCACGTCCTCACGCGACTTCACCAGTCACCAGCTGCGCGAGGCCCGCGCCGAGGCGGTGAGCCTGGCCGCGAAGAACGAGCGCCTCGTCGCCGCGCTCACCGAGGCCCGCGAACGCATCGTCGAGCTGGGTACCCAGCTCGACTCCGTCACACTGCCGCCGGTCACCTTCGCACTCCTGACCGGCATTCCCGCCGGGGGGAGGCGGCACGGCGCCGACCGGCCGAGCGAGGACCGGGCGCGTCTGGACAGCCCCGGCCGGGCGGGTGGGTACGACACCCATGAGCGCACCATTTCTCATCCACGCGTCGACGTCGAGATCGAAGACGTCGACCGGCCCGCGGAGGTCGACGTCATGCTCTCCGGACGACCTATGCGTCTGGGTCTGCACGCGAGCATCGACGTCCGGGATCTGGCAGTGGGGCAGCTGGTGGCCGTCAACGACCGGATGCTGGTCGTCGACGCCCTGCCCGCTCCCGACACCGGCGAGGCCGTCACCGTGGAGGAGGTCCTCGTCTCGTCCGGCTCCCGCGCTCCCCGAGCCCTAGTCACGACCGGCAGCGGAGCCACCCGCATCCTCCACCTGGCCGGCCGCCTGGACGCCGAGGCCCTCAGCCCCGGCGACACGCTGGCCGCGGACCTGAGGGCCGGCCTGGCCACGGCCTTGGTCGAACGCACGAGTGTCGAGCAGCTCGTCGTCACCGAAGCCCCCAACGTCTCCTGGGACGACATCGGGGGCCTCGGCTCCCAGATCGAGCAGGTCCGCGACGCTCTCGAGTTGCCCTTCACCCATCCCGACCTCTACCGCTCCTACGGCCTGCGCGCCCCCAAGGGACTTCTCCTGTACGGCCCTCCCGGCTGCGGGAAGACGCTCATCGCCAAAGCCGTGGCCACGTCCCTGGCCGGTTCGTCGGCGTCCGCCGGGGCGCGGAGAACGCCGTCCGCCGCGTTCTTGAACATCAAGGGTCCCGAACTGCTCAGCAGATTCGTCGGCGAGACCGAGCGGCAGATCCGCGCTATCTTCGAGCAGGCCCGCAAGGTCGCCGCCGAAGACCGACCCGTCGTCATCTTCTTCGACGAGATGGAGGCGCTCTTCCGCACCCGCGGCACGGGGGTGTCCTCCGACGTCGAGACCATGATCGTTCCGCAGGTCCTGGCGGAGATCGATGGTGTGGAGTCGCTGCGCAACGTCGTCATCATCGGGGCCTCCAACCGGGAGGACATGATCGACCCGGCCGTGCTACGCCCCGGACGCCTCGATATCAAGATCCGGATCGGCAGACCCGACGCCGAGGGCGCCCGACAAGTCCTGGCCAAGCACCTGACGGCCGACTTGCCGCTCGACCCGTCCGAGCTGGCCGCCGCCGGTGGAGATCGCGAGACCGCCGCCGAGACCATGCGCCGGGCCACCGTTCGAGCCCTGTACGCCCGCACTCCCGCCACCGAAGTGCTGGAGGTCGCCTACGCCTCCGGTGGGCGGGAGATTCTTCACCTCGCCGACCTGGTCAGCGGCGCCATGCTCGCCGCCGTCGTCGCACGCGCCAAGACTGCTGCCATCAAAGATGAGCTGGACGGCGGGAGCGGAGGAATCTCGACTCCTCGTCTGCTGGAGGCCATCGCCGTGGAGTCCCGGCAGAACGAGGAGATCACCGGCGCCACCGGCCCGAGGGATTGGGCCCGGCTCATAGGCCGTCGCGACGAGACAGTCCGTTCGGTGCGGAATTTGACTGCCGCGTCCGCCCGGATGCCGCGGGAGAACATGAGGGAGGACGTATGAGTCAGACGCGCACGCCACCGGTGCAGGGCCCGGTTGTGCGGCCCGTCGGCATCGAGACGGAGCTCGGAGTCCTCGAGCCCGGCAACCCGTACGCCAATGCGGTCGTCATGGCCAGCCGGATCGTCGAGGCTTACGGAGCCGTCTCACGGCCCGGCGTCAACGGGCCTGACGGCTCCCCCGCAGGGGCGGTGCGCTGGGACTACGAGGGCGAGGACCCTCTCGCCGACCTGCGCGGGGGTCGCCTCGACCGCGCCGTCGCTCATCCGAGCCTGCTCACCGATGATCCGAACCGCCTCGCTCCGGCCGGCGACATCCCTGAGGCCGAGCGGCCTGTGGACCCTCCGCCCGCGCCGTGGGGGACCAGGCCCCGCCCCAGCGCGGCCGAGGCGGCCCTCCCGCGCGCCTCCACCGTGGTCCTGACCAACGGGGCCCGCCTGTACGTCGACCACGCCCACCCCGAGTACTCCTCGCCGGAGGTGCTCACGCCTCGTGACGCCGTCGTGTGGGACCGCGCCGGTGAGCTGATCGCGCGCCGTGCTATGAGCGCTCTGGCCGACGGCCCCGGGGGCGCGGCGAACGGCGAAGTCGTCCTGTACAAGAACAATGTCGACGGCAAGGGCGCGGCCTACGGCTGTCACGAGAACTACCTCGTGCGCCGCGACCTGGCCTTCGACGACCTGGTGCAGGCCCTCATCCCCTTCCTCGTCACGCGCCCCGTCCTCGTCGGAGCCGGCCGCGTCGGCATCGGTCAGCGCTCCCAGCGTCCCGGCTTCCAGATCAGCCAGCGCGCCGACTACGTGGAGACCGATATCGGTCTGCAGACCACCTTCAACCGTCCGATCGTCAACACCCGCGACGAGCCCCATGCGGACGCGTCCCGTTTCCGCCGCCTCCACGTCATCAACGGCGACGCCAACCGCTTCGATGTGCCCGACTACCTCAAGATCGCCACCACCGACCTTCTCCTGTGGTATCTCGAGCGCGCCTCGGCGCGGGGTCGGCGTCTCGGCGCGCTGGGACGCGTGCGCCTGACGGGCGACCCGGTGGAGGAGCACTGGGCGGTCTCCCACGACACCGCCCTGGCTCACGCCCTGGCCACGGCCTGCGGCCCGATGACTGCCCTGGAGATCCAGCGCGCCCATCTGGCGGCGGTCGTCGGGGCCCTCTGTGAGGACTACGGAGGCGTAGAGCCCGGGCACGTGGGGGAGGAGACCGCCGCCGCCATCGCCCTGTGGGACGAGACGCTGTCGGTCCTGGAGGGCTACGCAGCCGCGCAGGGCACGCCTGGCGGGCCGGGGGCCACTGCGCGCGCTGCCGCACTCGTGGAGTGGATCGCCAAAAAGCAACTGTGCGACGCTCTGCGGATGAGAACGAACGCCGGCTGGGACGACCCGCGCCTGACGGCCCTCGACATCCGGTGGGCGGACTTGCGCGCAGGTCATGGCATCGCCGATAGGCTCATCGCAGCCGGTCGCACTCGCAGGCTCATCGCGGACGCCGAGGCCGAGGCCGCCGCGGGCGACCCGCCGCCCGGCACGCGCGCCGCCATCCGCGGGGCCGCCGTGGCCCGTGACGGCGCCGTCGTCGCCGCGTCCTGGACGAGCCTCGTGCTCGACCTGCCTGACCGCGAGCGCTTGCTGCGCCTTGCCCTGCCCGACGACGTGCGCGCCGATCCCGAGCAGGTCGCCGACATGCTCGACCAGATCACGATAACGATTGGGACACGTCGCCGCTCGGGGGGAGACTGAGCTCATCGGGGCGTCGGAGGGCGCCCTCCACCAGTCAGGAGGCACTATGAGCATCCACGAGCAGATCCAGCCTACCGGGGGGTCCGCCGACGACGGGGCCGCCGACACGAGCGGCCAGGAGCGGGTCGCCGGTGGCGTCGACGACATCCTCGACCAGATCGACACCGTCCTGGAGACCGATGCGGCGGCCTTCGTGCAGGGGTTCGTCCAGAAGGGCGGTCAGTGACGGTGCCGCCCCCGCGGCGGCCGGCGCGGCGGATCATCGGCGTCGAGACGGAGTACGGCATCACCTGCGCCTCGACCACGGGCGGTGCGCCGCCCCTGGACGCCGACCACGCCGCTCGCGAGCTCTTCGATCCCGTCGTGCAGCTGGGACGTTCCTCCAATATTTTTACCCGCGGAGGGGCCCGCCTCTATCTCGACGTCGGCAGCCACCCGGAGTTCGCCACCGCCGAGTGTGATGGCTTGGCCGATCTCCTGGCCCAGGACCGGGCCGGGGAGCTGATCATGGCCGATCTCGCCGAGCGGGCCACCGACCGCCTGGCCGCCCGGGGGGTGCCCGGTCGCATCCACATGTTCAAGAACAACCTCGATGCCGGAGGTGCCGGTTTCGGCTGCCACGAGAACTATCTCGTGCGCCGCCGCGGCGGCTTCTGGAACGACGCGCGCACCCTCGTGCCCCATCTGGTCACCCGCCAGATCCTCATTGGCGCCGGGCATGTCCTGCCCGGTGATGCGGTCCACGGGCCCCGGTACGTCTTCTCCCAGCGCGCCGACCAGATGGAGGACGCCGTCTCCTCGGCGACCACCCGCTCGCGCCCCCTGATCAACACCCGCGACGAGCCCCACGCCGACGCCGAGCTCTACCGGCGCATGCACGTGATCGTCGGCGACTCCAATATCGCCCAAGGCTCCACCCTCCTCAAGGTCGGGGCGATGGACCTGCTGCTGGACTACCTCGAGGAGGGCGGGAGCCTGGCAGACCTCCAGCTCGCCATCCCCATGAGGGCCATCCGCGACACCTGTCACGACCTGACCGGCGCCGTCGCCCTGGAGCTCGCGGACGGCCGCACCATGACACCGGTGGACCTGCAGACCGAGCACCTGGCCAGGGTGAGCGAGCACGCCCGCAACCTGGACCTGACCGATCTGCAGCGCCGGGTCCTGGACCTGTGGGAGCGGGGCCTAGAGGCCGTGGGCTCGGGCAGGCCCCAGGACGTGGCCGAGGACCTGGACTGGGCGGCCAAGCACCAGCTCCTGACCCGTTACGCCGAGCGCACCGGCGCCGGGCTCGACGACCCGCGTCTGGCGCGCCTCGCCCTGGCCTACCACGACGTGAGCCCGAGCGAGGGGCTGCGCCCGAGGCTGGAGCGGGCCGGGCTGCTGCGGCGCCTCGTCGACGACGATGCGTGCCGCGCCGCCGTCAGCACCCCGCCGGCCACCACGCGCGCGCACCTGCGCGGCACGGCGATCGGACGCGCGCAGGACCTGCGCCGGGACCTGTCGGCGGACTGGGTCAACCTGCGTCTCGACGACGGCCGGACACGGCCCGTCGCCCTGCGCGATCCGTTCAGCGCCGTCGACGAGCGGGTCGACGCGCTCATGGAGGCCATGGACGCGTCCGACGAGACCCTCGCCACCGATCTACCCGCCGGCGTCTGAGACGCTGCACGACAACATCTGGCAGACTGGAAAGTCCGATGGCTACCTTCTCACCCTCCCCCCGCGAGACGACGCGCCTGCCCCAGCTGGGGCAGGACGGTCAGCCGTTGACGCGTCGCCAAAAGCGTGAGCTGGAGCGGGCCCGTCAGGTCGCAGATCCTCAGCGCGCCGCGCAGCCCGCTGCGGACCGACCGCAGCCGACCCCGGAGGAGCCCTGGGCGCAATACGGTCCGGTGGCGCGCGCCGAGCATCCGGACGGGGCGCCCCGTCGCGCGACCCCCGACCCGATAACCGCACGGCCCGGGTCCTCGGCGTCGGAGGCGGCCTCTCCGTCGGCCCCCTCACCGGAGGAGCCCCCCACGTCCACGGGCGCCCAGCGCGCGATCGGCGCCGCGCTGGGACGTCCTCGGCCGCGAGGACGCGTCGCCGTCATCCTGGCGGTCGTGGCGACCGTGGCCATTGTCGCCGCGCCCCTGGTCGTGGCGCGCGTGTGGGGAGGGCTGACGGGCTCCGGCGGCTCGTCGGGCTCGGTCCCCGGCGGAAGCGTGAGCGCCGACGGCCCGCTCGACACGGTGCTGGAGGTCGCGGGACGCGTCGGGGCCCTCCCCGTCGTCTCGCTCAAGGGACGTCTCACACCGGCGACGGGCATCAGCACCGATGAGGTCGTCGTGGGCCAGGGTCGTGTGCTGAGCGCCGGCGACGCCGTCCTGCTGTCCGTCGCGGTCTTCGACGGCAACGACGGCACGAACACCACCGGCACCACGACGGGGACGCGTCTGTACCCCGGCACGCTCGACGCCGACAAGATCGGAACCGACCTCGCCAATGCGGTCACGGGGGCCACAGAGGGCTCACGCATTGTCGTGCGCGCTCCGCAGACCAAGGACGACCAGACCAGGACCACTGAGATCACAGTCATCGACATCCTGCCGACCACCGCGACCGGAACGCCTCAGGAGCCCGCGGCGGGCATGCCGACGGTGACGATGAACGACGACGGCACGGTGGGGCTGTCCGTGCAGGGGCTCCCGACGCCCACGCGTTCCACCGCCGCCGTCCTCGTGCAGGGCGACGGCCCCCAGGTCCAGGCCGGCTGCGTCGTCCTGGCCCGGTACTCCACCGTGAGCTGGGCCGATGGCGCGCAGCACGCCACCACCTACGGCACGACCACCCCGCCGGGCACGATCAGCATGGACAACGCCCTGACGGGCATCAGGGACCACCTGGTCGATGTCCAGGTGGGCAGCCGGGTCGTCATCGCCATCCCCGCGGACCAGGCCGCGGGGGAGGGGGCGGTCGCCGTGGTCATCGACGTCCTGGCCATCAATGACGAGGGGACCGCCGACGCAGCCGTCTCCTCGAGCCAGAGCCCCGATCCTGGTCCCGGAACCGTGCACGTGACCCCGGGGGCCGATCCGGGCGCCACCACCAAGCAGTAGACGGCGCTCGCGCGCTACCCTGGGCCCCACCTCTCATCTGTTCAGGATTCAGGAGCCGTCCCATGAGTGTTGCCGTCCGCGTCATCCCGTGCCTCGACGTCAAGGACGGGCGCGTGGTCAAGGGCGTGAACTTCACGGGACTGCGGGACGCCGGCGACCCGGTGGAGCTCGCCAAGCGGTATGACGCCCAGGGCGCCGACGAGATCACCTTCCTGGACGTGTCCGCCTCCGCGGAGGGCCGGTCCACCATGCTGGACGTCGTCTCGGCCGCCGCGGAGCAGGTCTTCGTGCCGCTGACCGTGGGCGGAGGAGTGAGCAGCGCCGAGGACGTCGACCGCCTTCTGCGCGCCGGGGCGGACAAGGTCGGTATCAACACCGCCGCCATCGACCGTCCCGAGCTGCTGTCCGAGGTCGCTGAGCGCTTCGGCAACCAGGTGCTGGTGCTGTCGGTGGACGCGCGGCGCTGTCCGGAGGGCGTGAGCACCCCGTCGGGTTACGAGGTCACCACTCATGGCGGGCGCCGCTCCACCGGCATCGACGCCGTCCGGTGGGCGGTGCGGGCCGCCGACCTGGGGGCGGGTGAGATCCTGCTGAACTCCATGGACGCCGACGGCGTGACCGGTGGCTTCGACCTGCAGATGCTCGACGACGTCCGCGGCGAGGTGAGCGTCCCGCTGATCGCCTCCGGCGGTGCGGGCCGGGCCGAGGACTTCGCTGCGGCCGCGGACCACGGTGCGGACGCGGTCCTGGCGGCGAGCGTCTTCCACTACGGCACGCTGACCATCGGTGCGGCCAAGAGGGCCCTGCGCGACGCGGGGCACCCGGTGCGATGACCGTGGTTCTCAAGGAGAGTATGTCGTCATGACCAGCTACGACCCCGACCGGGATCCTTATCTCGTTCCTTATCGAGGTCCGTCCCAAGACCCTTACAGCGGCCCGAGTAGCCCGGGAGCCCAACCGGACGACCCGTACGGTGACCCGCAGTACCCGGGCGACCCGTACGGTGACCAGTACCCGGGCCAGGTGCAGCCCTGGATGTACTACGGCCCGGGCGCGAGTCTCTACGGTCCGTCCACGGAGAGGAACGCCCTGGGCGGCTGGGCGCTCGGACTGGGCATCGCCGGCATGGTGTGCTCCTGCGCCGTCCTCCTCAGCATCCCCGCGATCGTCCTGGGACTTCTGGGTATACACGCCGCCAGTGAGGGACGCGCCTCGAACAGGGGCATGGCCGTCGCCGGCGTCGTCCTGGGCATGGCGTCGATCGGGCTGTGGGTGGTCCTACTGCTGACCGGCATTATCGGCAGCATGCTTCAGGTTCTCGGGTCGTAGGACCGATGGGTGCCGACATGTCTCCGGCCGGCTGCCGTCGTGACCATCTTCTTACAGGCGCGGCGACTGCCGCGGCCTGCCTGCCCGGCGCGCTGGTCGCCCTCAACGTGCTGTCCGGGTCCGCGGCGGGCCCGGACCTGTGCCTGCTGCATCGCACGACCGGCATGTGGTGCCCCCTGTGCGGCGGCACGAGGGCCACCGGGGCGCTCCTTCACGGGAACCTCGCGGAGGCCGTCGGCTACAACCCCTTCGCCCTGGGTCTCGAGGTGCTCGCGGTCCTTCTCGTGCTGCGCTGGCTGGTCACTCGCCGTACCGGAAGCGTCCGCCCCCTCGTGTCCGCGCACGAGGCGGCAGTGGTCCTTGTCATCGCCGTCGTCTTCGCCGTCGTGCGCAATCTGCCGGGCATGTGGGTCTATCTGGGGCCGCTCCTGGGCCCGGCGGGCTGAGCGAGACCGGCGGCGAAGGCGCGGGACCGCGCGCGCCCGGTCGGCGGGCGGCGGCTCGTGGGCGCCCGCCGTGGAAGAATCGCCGTCGTGACTCTTCCTCATGACATCGCCTCCCGGCTCAAGCGCGACGCGGCGGGGCTCGTCGCTGCCGTCGTCCAGCAGTACGACACCCACGAGGTTCTCATGGTCGGGTGGATGGACGACGAGGCGCTGCGCCGCACGCTGACCGAGGGCCGCGTCACCTTCTGGTCCCGCTCCCGCCAGGAGTACTGGCGCAAGGGCGACACCTCGGGCCACTACCAGTACGTCAGGGCCGTCCACATCGACTGCGACGGCGATGCCCTGCTGGTCGAGGTCGATCAGGTCGGGGCGGCCTGCCACACCGGCGAGCGCACCTGTTTCCAGGCCGGTGGCGGCCTTGAGGCGGTCGTGGGGGAGCGTCCCGCCGGCTGAGCGGATTTGCCTCGGCAGCCCGACCCCGGGGACGATGGCCCTGACGGGCGCCGCCGGCACACCTGCTGGGCACGCCCGCGCGGTTCCCGTATCACGCGTGTAGGAGGTGGTGCCCCGTGATGGCCTTCGCCGACCTGGCCGCAGCCGCACGGTCCGCCGCCGCCTCCCGGCAGCGATCCACCCCGCTCAGAGAGCTGCGCGAGAGGACCCGCTCGGCCCCCACCGCGCGCGAGGTCGTCTCGGCGCTGCGCGCCCCCGGGCGGGTCGTGTCCGTGATCGCCGAGGTCAAGCGCGCCACCGCGACCTTCGCCGACCTGTCCGGGGTCGGCGACGTCGCCGTCCTCGCCCGCTTCTACGAGGCCGGAGGGGCGGCCTGCGTGTCCGTGGTCACCGAGCCGATCCGCTCCCACGGGCGTCTGGCGGACCTGGACGCGGTGCGCGGGGCCGTGGACGTGCCGGTGCTCGCCAACGACGTCGTCGTCACCCCCTACCAGGTTCACGAGGCGCGCGCCCACGGGGCCGACATGCTCGTTCTGGACGCCCGCCTGGCCCCGCTCGTCCTGGAGTCGCTCATCGAGCGCACGCACTCCCTGGGCATGACGGCGGTCGTCGAGGCCCACTCCCGGAGCGAGGCGCTGTCCGCGGTGGCGGCGGGCGCGCGCTACGTATCCGTCGATGCCCGCGATCCGGACACCCGGACCATCGACCAGTCCCGCTTCGAGCAGGTCGCCGAGGTACTGCCCGCGTCGGTGACCCGCATGGCCACCGGCGGCGTCTCCGGGCCGCACGACGTCATGAGCTACGCGCGCGCAGGAGCCGACATCGTCGTCGTGGGAGAGGCCGTCATCCGCTCGGCCGACCCCCAGCAGTTCGTCGCCGAGCTGGTCGCCGCAGGCAGCCATCCCGCGCTGATCCCCTCCGCCCATAGAGAGGTTCTCTGAGAGTGCTGACCGCTTCCATTCCGAGCCCGGCTCAGGGCGTGTGGCATATCGGGCCGTTCCCGGTTCGCGCCTACGCCCTGTGCATCCTCGCCGGCGTCTTCGTGGCGGTGTGGTGGACCGACCGCCGCTACCGGGCGCTGGGCGGACCGCGCGACACGGCACTGGACGTCGCCCTGGTCGCGGTGCCGGTCGGCATCGTCGGCGCGAGGCTCTACCACGTGGTCACCTCGCCGGACGCCTACGTCGGTCCGGGCGGGGACCCGGCCCTCATCCCGCAGGTCTGGCGCGGAGGGCTGGGCATCTGGGGAGGCGTGGCCTTCGGGGTGATCGCCGGCATCTGGCTGCTCCGCCGGCGCGGACTGCGGCTGGGGCCCTTCTACGACGCCGCGGCCCCGACTATCCTGGTCGCCCAGGCGCTGGGGCGCTTCGGCAACTACTTCAACCAGGAGCTGTTCGGCGGGCCCACCACCCTGCCCTGGGGCCTGGAGATCGACAGGGCCCATCTGCCGGTCGGGTACGTGCCGGGTACCCTGTTCCACCCCACCTTCCTGTACGAGGCGTTGTGGAACGTGGCGGGCGCCGCCTTCCTCGTCTGGCTCGGGCGCTTTCTGGCGCGCCGCGACGGAGCGGTGGGGGGCCGGCTCATGTGGGCCTATCTCATGGTCTACACCTCGGGGCGCGTGTGGATCGAGGTCCTGCGCGTGGACGAGGCCCACCGCGTGCTCGGGCTGCGCCTGAACGTGTGGACCTCGATCCTCGTCTTCCTGCTCGGCCTGATCGGCTACATCATGACCTCGCGCCGTCATCTCGACGACGCGGTCACCGAGGGCGCCGAGAAGGGCGGTGCTTCCGGGGCCGGGAAGGCGGACGGGCCGGAGGAGGCGGCGGGCGGGCCGGAGGAGGCGGGGGATCCGGATCCCGAGAGGCCGGACGAGAAGCCTGCTGCGGACTCGCCCGATGAGGCAGGCGATGCACGTGCCGAGGCAGGCGCGCCCGATCAGGCGGATGCGCCGGCCGGGACCGCGGGGGCGGAGGCCGACGCGAAGGCCGAGGAGCCGGATGAGAGGCCCGTGGCGGCGGACGCGCACGACGACGACCGCGGGGCCGTGTAGCGGGCGGTGAGCTCCTCTCAGGCCCTTCAAGAAATCCGCATGGGCGGCATGGCATCCTGGTCCTTATGCCGATTCTGTTGAAAGGGGCGCAGAGAGGCCACGGTCGGGGTGCGCCGCGGAGTGCTAAGGCATCAGGGCGTCCTCCCAGGCCAGGGCCGTTCGCACAAGCAGCCCCGTGTTCCCCGTCTGGCAGTGGCTGGCGGCGTTCTCGGCACGGGTGAAGGTGCGAGTCGTCACGGATCTGGCCGACGTGAGTCTGCCCGCCTGCCTGGGCATCTGGTGGTTGGGAACGAAGTGGTCCTCGACTCCCTGCATGAGGAGGACGTCGGCGGTGACGCGCGCGGAGACGGGGGCGGTGCCGAAAGAGGTCACCTTCTTCACGAACTGCGCTGGTGAGTCCGTTCCCGTCACATGCATCCCCTGCCATAGGCCCCAGTGGACCACCAGGCTGTGGCGCGCCCGAGATGACAGCGCCCGGTTGATGATGCTGTCGGGCACGTGGGCCACTGTCGACGACACCCCGGGCAGGGCCCATCCGGCGGCCTGGTGGATGAGGACCTCCAGGAAGTCGTCCAGCACGTCGCAGGCCACCACTCGCTTGATCCGCGGCTCGCCGGCAGCTGCGTGCATCACCAGGCCCCCGCCGAGCGAGAGACCGAATGCGGTGGCCTCTTCAATGCCGAAGTGGTCGAGCACCGCACTGACCGGCGCCGCCCAGTCGGCGCTCATGGTCAGGCCGTGGTCCTCCAGGGCCCCGCCCTGGCCGGGGCCCTCGAAGGCGATCACTCGGCGACCACGCTGCGCCACCGCTGCCAGAGCGGGGAAGAGCTCCTCGATATAGGAGTCGAATCCGCCGAAGACCACCCAGGTGCTCCGGGGCCCGTTGTGCGCGCCCTCCCGAAGGGCGCCCTGCGCGTCTGGATCCACCAGCTCGTAGGCGGGAAGTGCCCCGGTCCCAAAGGGCACCGGCTCGGGGGCCAGTGCGAAGGCGCGATGCACGGTGGAGACGAACTGCTCACGCACCGGGGTCTTGCGAGGATCAGCGGGGGTCATGAAGAACTCCGCGCCCCTGGCGAAGAAGGCCGCCTCCATCTCCCGACCCTGATCACGCACACGCTTGGCCAGGGACAGGTACATCGCTGTCCAGTCGCCCAGATCGGTGGAGGAGGGGGCCGCCGTCCGGAAGTCCTCCAGTGCCTGAGGGTCGTCATGCAGCCAGCGGTTGGCTTGATAGTTAAGGGTGTCGTCCCGACTGAAGGGGTGGAAGCCGACTGCGGAGGCGTCGAGGTCGAGGGCGTGGGTCATGTCCATGGGATCCCCTCATCTTAAAACAATTTAATTGCTTTAAGCACTGTAGTGCACCGTCTGCGACCTTGCAAACGCCTGATCTAGGCTGACCGCATGACCGGACCTGCCCGCTCCCGCCCCGGAGGGCGCTCTGCACGCGTGCGCTGCGAGGTGATGGGCGCCGTCGTCGAGCTGCTCGGCGAAGGAGGGGTGGAGGCGGTCTCGGTCGCTGAGGTCGCCAGGCGCGCCGGGGTCAACCCGACGTCGATCTACCGCCGCTGGCGCACCGTGGACGTCCTCATCCTCGAGGCGGCCCACGACCTGAGGCTGGCCGCCGTCACCGTGAGCGACACCGGAAGCCTGGAGAGCGACCTCGCTGCCGTGGTGCGATCGGTCGCCGCCTTCCTGCGCAGTGACATCGGCGGCGCCATGGCCAGGGCCATTGTCGATGCGCCCCCAGGCGTGCTGGAGCGCCTGGAGTGGGCTGAGTTCTGGGCCTCCCGGTTCGATCGCCTGGAGCCGGTCCTCGCCCGGGCCGCCAGACGAGGCGAGTGGCAGGGCGCGGCGAGTCAGGAGGAGGCGGTGGCCATCGGCCGGGTCCTGGCCGCCCAGACCTACTTCCGCACCCTGTTCCTGCGCGAGGAACTCGATGCCGATGCCGTCCGCGGCATCGTCCGGCAGGCGCTGGCGGCCCCGGAGCGCTCGGCGCGGGGCCCGGCCCCGCGCGCCGTGCCCGGTGAGAAGACCGAGCTCGTCCGGAACCGCGGCATGCGGGGCGTGTAGGCTAGGCCTCATGCGCAGAGCAAAGATCGTATGCACCCTGGGACCAGCCACCGATTCTCCCGAGAATGTGCAGGCGCTCGTCGACGCCGGCATGAATGTCGCACGCATCAACCGCTCCCACGGACGTGCCGAGGACCAGGAGGACGTCATCGCCCGCGTGCGGGCCGCTGCCGAGACCTCCGGGAACCCCATCGCCATCCTCGTCGATCTCCAGGGCCCCAAGATCCGCCTGGGCACCTTCGTGAACGACCAGAAGGTCATGCTCAACAAGGGCGACGAGTTCACGATCACCACCGACGACATCCTGGGCACCGTCAAGCGCGTCTCGACGACCTTCAAGGGCCTGCCGGGGGACTGCCGCCCCGGCGACCGGCTCCTCATCGACGACGGCAACGTCGCCGTGCGCGTCACCGCCGTCACCGACACCGACGTCATCACCAAGGTCGAGGTGCCCGGCTACGTCTCCAACCACAAGGGCCTCAACCTTCCCGGCGTCGCCGTCTCGGTGCCGGCCCTGAGCGAGAAGGACCGCGACGATCTGCGCTGGGCCATCAAGATCGGCGCGGACCTCATCGCCCTGTCCTTTGTCCGCAGCGCCGACGACATCAAGGACGTCCACGACATCATGGACGAGGCCGGGGTGCGTATCCCCGTCATCGCCAAGATCGAGAAGCCCCAGGCGGTGGACAACCTCTTCGACATCGTCTCCGCCTTCGACGGCATCATGGTCGCCCGCGGCGACCTGGGTGTCGAGATGCCGCTGGAGGCCGTGCCACTGGTCCAGAAGCGCGCCATCGAGCTGGCCCGACGCCAGGCCAAGCCGGTCATCGTCGCCACCCAGGTGCTGGAGTCCATGATCCAGAACCCGCGTCCCACGCGCGCCGAGGCCTCGGACTGCGCCAACGCGATTCTCGACGGCGCCGACGCCGTCATGCTCTCCGGCGAGACCAGCGTCGGCGCATACCCGATCGAGGCCGTGCGCACCATGGCCAACATTATTGAGAACGTCGAGGCGCACGGCGGCGAGCGCATCGCGCCGCTGGGCTCCTACCCCCAGACTCGCGCCGGCGCCCTGACGCGCGCGGCCGCCGAGATGGGCGAGCAGCTCGACGTCACCCACCTGGTGACCTTCACCCAGTCCGGCGACACGGCCCGGCGCCTGTCGCGCCTTCGCTCGCCCCTGCCGCTGCTGGCCTTCACACCGCTGCGCTGCACGCGCAACCAGCTCGCGGTCTCCTGGGGCGTGCAGTGCTACGAGGTGCCCGAGGTCAGGCACACCGATGAGATGGTGGCCCAGGTCGATGACCTGCTCCAGCGCAAGCACTTCGCGCAGGCCGGAGACACCGTCATCATCGTGGCGGGCATGCCCCCGGGCACGCCCGGATCGACCAACTCGATCCGCGTCCACACGGTCGGGGACTTCGACTGACACCGCCGGCCGCCGATCGACCGACGGGCGCGAGACTGGCGGGCGGCAGCTGAAGGACGCGACGCAGCAGACGCAGTGAGGGCCCCGCACCCGTCCGGTGCGGGGCCCTCGCCGTGCGCCGGTACCTCCAGTGGGACTCGAACCCACAACACTCCGATTTTGAGTCGGATGCCTCTGCCAGTTGGGCTATGGAGGCGTGGTCGCGCTCACAGGGACGGGCCCTGCTCGCGCGGCACCGTGGTCCACCATACTAGGATCGCTCCGTGAGCAACGAGTCAAGCACCTCCCGAACCCGCAGGGTTCTCGTCGCCGAGGATGAGACCCTCATTCGTCTGGACATCGTCGAGTCCCTCACCGAGGCCGGATACGAGGTCGTCGCTGAGGCCGCCGACGGCGAGGAGGCCGTGCGCCTGGCCTACGAGCACGAGCCCGACCTGTGCGTCATGGACGTCAAGATGCCCGTCCTGGACGGAATCACCGCGGCCGAGCGCATTCTGGACAAGCACAGCTGCGCCGTCGTCATGCTCACCGCCTTCTCGCAGACCGAGCTCGTCGATCGGGCCTCTGCGGCTGGCGCCATGGCCTACGTCGTCAAGCCCTTCACTCCGGCCGACCTGATCCCGGCCCTGGAGATCGCCCTGTCGCGCCACGAGGAGATCCAGTCCCTGGAGAGCGAGATCTCCGACCTGCAGGAGCGCTTCGAGACCCGCAAGCGCGTCGACCGCGCCAAGGGACTGCTCATGGAGAAGATGGGTCTGAGCGAGCCCGACGCCTTCCGCTGGCTTCAGAAGACCTCCATGAACCGCCGCCTGACCATGCGCGAGGTCGCCGACGCCGTCATCGAGCAGGTCGGCGCCAAGAAGAGCGGGAGCTGAGCGCCTGCTGAGCACTCGGGCGCAGCTGGGCGCTCAGGCCTCCTGGGCCTCGTGGGTGGCGGTGTAGAGGCTGCGCAGCGTGCCCCGGGCGACCGCGCGGCCGTCCTCGTCACTGATCCTCACCTCATAGACCGCGGTGCGCTGACCCCGATGAACGGGCGTCGCCACCGCCGTCACCCAGCCGCGCTGGGCGGGACGCAGGTGACTGACCTGGAGCTCGGCGCCCAGCGGCGCCATCTTGTCGGGAGCGGCCTCGTGCGCCGCTACCGAGGCCGCCGTCTCGACGAGGGCCGCGCTCGCACCGCCGTGCAGGATCCCGAGAACCTGGCGGGCGCCGTCGACGGGCATGCGCACGACCGTTCGATCCGCTGAGCGCTCCAGCACCTCCATGCGCAGCGTCGACATGAGAGTCCCCCGCTCGGAGTCCGCCAGGCCCGACGCGCCGACCGCGCTGACCGCGCTGACCGCGGAGCCGGCGGGCCGCGGGTCGGGGAAGGGCCGCACCGCCTTGGCGGGGAAGGCCACGGGCACGTCGGCGGAGCGGGGGGTCGGGAACTGGTCGCTGCTCATGCCCGTAGGCTGGCACGGTGAGCACCACCACGACCAGTCCCGCAGCCGAGCCCACCGGACGTCTTCTCCTCATAGACGGTCACTCCATGGCCTTCCGGGCCTTCTACGCCCTGCCTGTGGACAGTTTCACAACCTCCACCGGGCAGAGCACCAACGCCGTCCACGGCTTCGTCTCCATGTTCCTGTCCCTGCTCGAGCACGAGGAGCCGACTCACGTCGCCGTCGCCTTCGACCTGCCGGGCGGGACCTTCCGCACCGAGGAGTACGCCGACTACAAGGGCACCCGTGACGAGACCCCGGAGCCCTTCGTCGGACAGGTCGAGCTCATCGAGGACGTGCTTGAGGCGATGAACGTGCGCGCCCTGACCGCCTCCGGCTACGAGGCGGACGACATCCTCGCCACCCTGGCCGCCTCGGCCCAGGCGGAGGGGATGGAGGTCCTCGTCTGCTCCGGCGACCGCGACTCCTTCCAGACGGTGACCGACCGCTGCACCGTGCTCTACCCCGTCAAGGGCGTGTCCACCCTGCGGCGCATGACCCCGGCGGAGGTCGAGAAGCGCTACGGGGTCCCGCCGGAGCGCTACCCCCAGCTGGCCGCTCTGGTGGGAGAGTCCAGCGACAACCTGCCGGGCGTGCCCGGGGTCGGCCCCAAGACCGCGGCGAAGTGGATCACGCTCTATGACGGGCTCGACGGCGTGATCGCCCGCGCCGACCAGATCAAGGGCAAGGCGGGCCAGTCCCTGCGCAAGCACATGGCCGACGTCGTGCGCAACCGCCGCCTCAACCACCTGGTGACCGACCTCGACCTGAAGGTGGCGCCCGCCGCCGACCTGGCCCTGCGGCCCGCCGACCGCGGCGCGCTGGCCCGCGTCATGGACGCCCTGGAGTTCCGCACCCTCCACCAGCGGGCTCAGCGGATCCTGACCTTCTCCGACATCGCCGGGGGCGCTGGCGGCACTGGCGGCACGGCCGGCGAGGACTCGCCGGCGGCCCGCCTCGACGCCC
>ERZ773009.1339-NODE-1339-length-17181-cov-4.594651_pt1 | contig 17181 bp, 17 predicted proteins | sample MGYA00580663_ERZ773009 | MGnify/ENA primary metagenome ERZ773009 (study PRJEB29015, sample SAMEA2737969) | human oral metagenome | biome: human oral; feature: human-associated habitat; material: dental | place: China | collected 2026 ... | reverse complement strand
CTCTTTTGGCTTCTAAAAGACGCCTAATTGACTTGCAATAGGTGCCCTTTAAGACTCTTATTAACGCCCTTTTGAAGTCCAATTAAGCACCTCTTTACGTGCTGTTTTATAACTAACTGATTTCCTGTTGGTTGCAAACTCACTTTTTACACGTGTATTTTTTCTTATTTATAGATGTTTTATTTGAAATTATGTAATGATTTTTCAAAGTTTTGTCTGCGAATTATCAACATACAAGAAGAAAGGGGTTTCTATGTCAGAAGGTAATAATAAAATCGGTAGTTTGACAATCTTGCCTATGTTTATCTTTGATGTTAAACTTTGACTTTCTTTAAAACGATACGAAAAACATCTACATATTTAACGGAAAATCCTGTTAATCCTCCTTCTCTTCCTCCTTTGAAGATTGGAATGAGGCTAAACGTTCTCCCCTTACAAATATAACAACACCACTCAAAACCAGTGCTAATCCACCGAAAAGAAGTTCGTTTCCATTGAAGTGGAGAATGACATGGAGTGCGAACAGAAGCAGACCTAAAATAATGTCTGCAATGCCTAAGTATTTGATATATCTTTTCATACAAAAGTGTAAATATACTATTTATTGCCGCAAAAGTACAAAAAATATTTGGTCAGTTGCATAAAAATTAGTACTTTTGCACCGCATTTTGCGAAAGCAGGTGTAATTTAATTCACAATTTTATATTTTTAAGTAGTATGAATCAATACGAAACCGTTTTCATTTTGACTCCCGTTTTGTCTGATGAACAGATGAAGGAAACGGTCGCTAAATTCAAGAAACTGCTCACCGACAATGGCGCTGAGATCTTGAACGAGGAGGCCTGGGGTTTGAAGAAGTTGGCTTACAACATTCAGAAGAAGTCATCTGGCTTCTACGCATTGTTAGAGTTCAACGCAGAACCAACAGTTATCGACACTCTCGAGACCGGCTTCCGTCGTGACGAGAAGGTTATTCGTTACATCACCGTTAAGCAGGACAAGTATTCTGCAGCTTATGCTGAGAAGCGTCGTGCTAAATGGGCAGCTAAAAAGGAGGCTTAAATCATGGCAGAGCAGAAATCAGAAATCCGTTATTTGACCGCTCCTTCTATCGATACAAAGAAGAAGAAGTATTGCCGTTTCAAGAAGAGCGGTATTAAGTACATCGATTATAAGGATGGCGAGTTCTTGAAGAAGTTCCTCAATGAGCAGGGTAAGATTCTTCCTCGTCGTATTACAGGTACTTCTTTGAAGTATCAGCGTCGTGTGGCTCAAGCTGTTAAGCGTGCACGCCAGATTGCGCTCCTTCCATACGTAACCGATTTGATGAAGTAAAAAGGAGGTCAATATATGGAAATTATTTTGAAAGAAGATATTATCGGTCTTGGATACAAGAACGATATCGTTAATGTGAAGAACGGCTATGGCCGTAACTATCTCATCCCAACTGGTAAGGGTATTATCGCTTCTCCATCTGCAAAGAAGCAGTTGGCAGAGAACTTGAAGCAGCAGGCTTCTAAGCTCGCAGCTCTCAAGGCTGAGGCAGAGAAGAAGGCAGCTCAGTTGGATGGTGTAGAGCTTGTTATTGCAACTAAGGTATCTGCTACTGGCGTAACTTACGGTTCAGTAAATGCAGCTACTGTTGTTGAGGAACTCGCTAAGCGCGGTATTGAAATCGATCGTAAGATTGTTACAATGCGCGATATGAAGAAGGTTGGCACATCTGAGGCTACTGTACACTTCCACAAGGAGGTTGAGGTTAAGATTCCTGTAACTGTTGTTGCAGAGAACCAGCCTGCACCTGCTGTTGAGGAGGCTCCAGTAGAGCAGCCAGCAGAGGCACCTGTAGCTGAGGAGGAGACTCCAGCAGCTGAGTAATTTTATATTGACATTTTGCACTGTAAAGCAGTAATGTTAGATAATAATCCCTTTCACTTTCGGGTGGAGGGGATTTTTTAGTCATTATGAAACGAATTGTACTTACCGGCGGACCTTGTGCCGGAAAAACGACAGCACTTGTCAAGATCATTGAGCATTTTTCAAGTCTTGGTTATAAAGTGTTTATCATTCCAGAAGTTCCAACGCTCTTCTCTCAGGCGGGTATGGATTATCTTACGGATAATGCTGCCTTCTTCTATGAAGGAGAGAAGGCAACATTGGAGGTTCAGCTTGCTTTGGAAGATAAGTTTACGCGTATGGCTGAGACCATTGATAAACCAACGATTATAGTATGTGATCGTGGTACAATGGATATCTCTGCTTATATGAAGCCAGAGATGTGGAAAGAGATTACAGCTGGTGTAGGAACAACTTCCGAGGAACTTCGTGCTCGTTATGATGCAGTTCTTCACCTTGTGAGTGCTGCGGATGGAGCAGAACAGTTCTATACCACTGCTAATAATGCTGAACGTAAGGAAGGACTTGAGCTTGCACGCGAACTTGATAAGAAGGTTATTCAGGCTTGGTCAGAGCATCCACACTTGCGTGTAATCAACAATCACGAGAACTTTGACACAAAGATTAATCGTGTTATACAGGATATTTCTAATGTCTTGGAGATTCCACAGCAGATTGTTGAGGAGCGTAAATACATTGTTCGATTGACAGGTGAGATTCCTGATGCCATCGAAAGTGAGATTACACAGACCTATCTTACCTCAGAACCTCGCAGTGAAGTGCGTCTACGTCGTCGTACTTTGAATGGTGTTTCGGTTAATGTTCGTACAACTAAGAAGACCTTACCGAATAACGAACAGGTCGTTACTGAGCGACAGATAGATAATAATCTATATGAATCATTGATGCGTCAGGCAGACCCTTATCGTCAGTCTATCCACAAGATTCGCAAGACCTTTATCTGGCGTGGTCAGTTCTTTGAACTTGACACTTACCTTGCTCCAACCTCTAATCTTCAAATTTTGGAGACAAAGGGAATCGTTGACCATGAGGATGTGAACTTCCCTCCATTCATTGAAGTACTTGAGGACATCACTGGTAATACGGAATATTATAACTACAATTTAGCTTTGAAGAAATAAAGTGCTTAAGACTTTGTATCTCAAAGGTTCGTCTTACTATTTTAAAGGATAAAATAAATGCCGTAACACTCAGTTAGCGTTACGGCATTTATTTGTTTTGGTGATAGAAGTTTACTTCTTCTTTGCAGCCTTATCGACCTTCTCCCAGTATTTCTTACCTTTTTCCTTCAACTTAGTTGTGAAGTCCATTGCGTCTGCTGCAGCCTGAGCTTCATCAGCAGGAGATGCATAAGCGTGATGGAATCCTTTAACCTTATTCCACTCTCCACGTGTGAAATCAGGCACCTCTACAGGAATGTTACCATTGTCCATAGAGATAGAACCTAACTCAGCTAAGCAGCACCATTCTGCCAAGTCATAAACGTCAATGTCCAGAGGAAGACCATTCTGCAAGCAGTAAACCAAACGTGAGTCCATGATAAAGTCCATACCACCATGTCCACCAACTTCTTTTGCCTGCTTCTCATATTTAGCAACGATAGGACTCTCATACTTCTCTATCAATGCTTTAGTATCAACCTGTGACAGATAAGAGTGACCTGAAAGGTTGTCAGATGATGGAGTAACACCTGATTTCTTCATCTCCTCAGCAGAAAGCGCAAAGCCTTCAAAAGGATACTTATTGGCAAAACCCTTTGTTCCAGTGAGCTGATACATACGGTTGTATGGCTGTGGGGTCATTACGTTATGATGAATCTCAATAACTTTTCCGTTTTCAGTGCTGATAAGGGTAGTTGTTTGGTCACCATTACGGAACTCTTTACAAGGTTCACCAGTCATCTTTTCAACCTGTTTCTTACCGTTAACCGACTTTGTGTCCATTGCAACAAGCGTATTCATCTTGTCACCTCTGTGAATATTCAGAACCTGTGCGATAGGACCTAAGCCATGAGTAGCGTAGACATCACCACGGAACTTCTGATTGTAATCTAATCTCCAACCTAACTTGTCCTGTGCATCCTTCTTCCAATATGCGTCCCAGAATTTAGATAGTTCATGACGATAGGCACCCTGAACATAAAGAATCTCACCGAAGACATCTTTCTGTGCCATGTTTAGTGAGTTCAACTCAAAGAAGTCATAGCAGCAGTTCTCAAGCATCATACAGTGCAGACGCTTCTTCTCAGAGATATCGATGAGTTTCCAAATTTCTGTAAGGTTCATGGCAGCAGGTACTTCTACAGCAACGTGCTTACCATTATTCATAGCCTCGTAGGCAACAAGGAAGTGGTGTTTCCAGTCTGGAGCAATATACACAAGGTCAATATCCTTACGCTTGCAAAGCTCCTTATAGCCATCTTCGCCAGAGTAGATGTCGGCTGCAGGCATGCTTGCTTTACGCAGATATTCTTGACATCTCTCAGCTCTGTCGCGCTCATAATCGCAGAGAGCCATTACTTGGATGCCAGGGATGTGTGTCCAACGCTCTACAGCATCATGACCGCGCATTCCTAAACCAACAAAAGCTACGCGAACAACCTTCAACTTAGGTGTCGTCATGTTCAACGCACTTTCCTGTCCAGCTGCACGTACTGGAACTTCCGTTACAGCTTTTCCATTGGTCACCTTGTATGGCCAATTGAATTGAGCCGATACGCTTGATGGTAAGAGTAAGCTACCAAGAATAAACGCAGCAGCTATTGATTTTCTGATACTCATTGTTTTTAGTTATTTGTTTATTGGTAAATTTTGTATTCTAATGTTCAAAGTATTTGTAGGCAAAGATACTAAAAAATATTTAAACAAAAGAAGTAAGACTTCTCCTTTTTCCTAATGATTGAGTCGTTGTTTTGTAAGAGTCAATTTTTCAGTGTTATTTCTCATGTTTAAATGCGAGTTGTAATGCTGTCAAGTCAACAAACTTTGAATCGTTAATCATTAGTTTCTTATTTATGTTATAGTGACAAAAAAGGTTCTTTCTTTCGCTTTCTTATCGATATGTTGATGCTTAGCACGTGTGGTGCGGATGGTGAACACCAATGGTGCGGATGGTAAGCACCACATGTGTTGTTGGTCAACACTTATCAAATAACTATACCTACTTAATATGAATAATTGATGTTTTGGTTTAATGATGGGCTTGTATGATAATGCTTGTGATACAAAAAAAAGGAACTTCTACATTGAGTAAAAGTTCCTTTGTTGTGTCTATATGCTTATTATCCTTCGCGCCTCATCTGCTCAATCAGCTCTTTCTGACGGTCAGTGAGGTGGTCAGGAAGTTTCACATTGTAGGTGATAATAAGGTCGCCGAAGGTGCCATCGCCTCGGTCATAACCTTTACCACGTAGGCGTACCTTTGTTCCACCTTGTGTCAATGGTTTAACCTTCAGTTTTACTTTCTGTCCACCAGAAAGTTGAATAACGACTTCACCACCTAAAAGAGCCGTGTAAAGATCTATGCCGACATTAGCTTCCATCTGTCCTGTTGGCTGTTGTCCATGTGCTCTACCCGTGTTAAATCCAGATGAACGTCGACGTCCACCACCTCCGAAGAGGTCTTGGAAGAAGCTGCTAAAGCCCCCTCCACCATTGCCGAAACTGCTAAAGTCGAATCCGCCAAATGGGTTTCCCCCACCTTGTCCACCTTGGAATCCACCAAAGCCACCAGCATTTTCGTAGGCTTCAGCATTACGCCACTGCTCTCCGTATTTATCGTATTTAGCTCGCTTGTCAGGATCACCAATAACTTCAAACGCCTCGCTCAATGCTTGGAATTTAGCTTTTGCCTTTGGGTCGTTTGGATGTAAGTCTGGATGAAACTGCTTAGCTCTCTTTCTATAGGCTGCTCGCACATCTTTTTGAGGGATGTTGCGGTCAACACCAAGAATCTTATAATAATCTATAAATGCCATAATATTTCTTCCTTAATTAATGTTTTAATACTGTCCTTAAGGTAGCAAATAATGTGCCATTAGTCCATTCTGTCACGATAATCCTCGTAAGTATATTCGCGAAGCATCTCGAGTTCGTTATCTGTATGGAGTAGGGCGATAGCTGGGTGACTGATACCATTGAACATATTTGTCTTGACAGTCGTGTAGTGGAGCATATCTTCAAAGATAATATTTTCGCCTACTTCCAGTGCATGACCAAAGTCCCACGAGCCCATCCAGTCACCACTCAGACAGCTGTTGGCACCCAATCGGTAGGTATATTCGCCTTTTGCAGAACCATCTTCATCGACAAGTTTGGCATTACGAATGGTTGGGTGGTAAGGCATTTCAAGGCAATCGGGCATGTGACAGGTAAAACTTGCATTGAGGATAGCTGTCTTTATGCCATGATCCTCTACTATATCAACAACTTGTACTACCAGTGGACCCGTCTGCCAAGCAAAGGCACTGCCTGGTTCGAGGATAACCTTAAGCCACGGATAGCGTTTGCGGAATCCTCGCAAGACGTGTATCAGACGTTTAACGTCATAGTCTTTGCGTGTCATGAGATGGCCACCACCAAAGTTAATCCACTTTAGTTGAGGGAACCACTTGGCAAACTTCTCTTCTATATGTACTAAGGTGCGCTCGAAGACATCGCTACCGCTTTCGCAATGACAATGGATATGGAAACCATCAATGTCCTCTGGTAGTGTTTCTGGTAGCTTATCGGATGATATTCCAAAGCGAGTACCAGGTGCACAAGGGTTATAAATGAGCGTTTCCACCTCTGAGTATTCAGGATTTACACGCAAACCGAAACTTAACTTCTCATTTTCAATCTTGGCACGTACGTGAAAACGCTCGTATTGTGTCAATGAATTAAAGACAAGATGTGATGAACAGCGAGCGATGTCGTCAATTTCATAATCCGTATAGCCTGGTGAGAAGGTGTGTGTGGGTGCTCCAAATTCCTCAAAGCCCAGTCGAGCTTCAAATAGAGAGGAGGCTGTTGTAGCCTTGATATACTCACGAAAAATAGGAAACGTACGCCATAAAGCGTATGCTTTGAATGCGAGAATAATCTCAACATCAGCCTCTTTTGCCACGTGGGCAATGAGGTTTAGATTTTCTCTGAGCCTTTCCTCTTCCAGCACATACATTGGGCGAGAGAGTTCGGCATATGTTAATGGATTTATTTTCATGGTGCAAATATAAGGAAAAATTTGCAGTTATGGGAAATAATCTCTACCTTTGCAATACAAATAAACTAAAGGCATGAAACTGGTCATCATGACTAAGTCCACGTATTTTGTGGAAGAAGATAAGATTTTGAGTATGCTTTTCGAGGAAGGGCTTGATAGTCTGCACATCTCGAAGGCAGATACTTCCCCACTTTATTTGAAACGTCTTCTTTCACTTTTGCCTTCTGAATATCATCGTAAAATCACAATACATCAGCATTTTAATATGAAGAATGAGTTTTCTTTGGGTGGTATCCACTTGGATAACTCAAGTATTGCTGTGCCTCGTGGCTATCGTGGCTCTCTAAGTAGAACTTGTGATGATGTAATGCAGCTAAAGGCTATGAAGAAACAATCGGACTATGTCTTTCTAAAGAATATCCACCAACCTCGTGAACAATCGGAAAAAGAAGAGCATGTTCTCTCTGATCTTGAATTAGACGAGGCTTATAGGCAGGGCATTCTTGGGCGACATGTTTATGCAATGGGTGGTGTAACGATAGACGATATACCTATTCTTCGTGAGCTTGACTTTGGTGGAGTAGTGGTTCGGAACGACTTATGGGATAAGTTTCGTATTTATAATGAACAGAATTTTAGCTCTATCATTAATCACTTCCGTAAGCTGCGTGCCCTCTGTTAATGATACAGAGACTTATAAAGATTTATACGTTATCAATATAAACAACTAAAAGAAATGAGTGAAAATAACTCTTTTTTGGTATTCTCTGGTACAAAGACGAGATACCTTGCTGAGAAAATCTGCGCCAGCCTTGGCTGTCCGCTTGGTAACTTGGTGATGACCCGCTTCTCTGACGGCGAATTTGTCGTTTCTTACGAGCAGAGTATTCGTGGTAAGGATGTCTTCCTTGTACAGAGCACTTTCCCAAACTCTGACAACCTTATGGAGCTTCTCTTGATGATTGATGCAGCTAAGCGTGCTTCTGCTCGTCATATTATCGCCGTTATGCCTTATTTTGGTTGGGCGCGTCAAGACCGTAAGGATAAGCCACGTGTCAGCATTGGTGCGAAATTAGTAGCCGACTTGTTGAGTGTTGCTGGTATCGACCGTCTGATTACAATGGACTTACATGCAGATCAGATTCAGGGTTTCTTCAATGTTCCTGTTGACCATCTCTATGCAAGCGGTGTTCTTCTTCCTTATGTTCAGGGCTTACATTTGAAAGATCTTGTTATAGCAAGTCCTGATGTAGGTGGCTCTAAGCGTGCTAATACTTACGCTAAGTATCTCGGTTGTCCACTGGTTCTTTGTAACAAGACTCGTGCACGTGCCAATGTCGTTGATACAATTCAGATTATTGGTGATGTGAAAGATAAGAACGTTATCATCGTTGATGATATGGTTGATACAGCTGGTACTATCACCAAGGCAGCTGACGTTATGAAGGAGGCAGGTGCTAAGAGTGTACGTGCTATTGCTTCTCATTGTGTGATGAGTGGTCCTGCTACTGAGCGTGTAGAGGCTTCTGCGTTGGAGGAGATGGTTTTCACAGACTCTATTCCATATACTGCTCGTTGCTCAAAGGTAAAGCAGATTTCTGTAGCTGATATGTTTGCAGAAACAATCCAGCGTGTATTGAACAATGAGAGTATCTCAAGCCAGTACCTTATATAATAAGGAATAACGTAAGATAAGTCTTTTTTATAAAAGAATATGTCGTAATGTTGGAACGCATAGTTTATGTGTTCCAACATTTTTTATTTGTGCTTATTCTGTCCAAAAGATAGCTTTAGACTTATGGTGGTTGCTCATTATAAACCAACTTCTTTCCTCCCTCTTTTTTATATCCCTTCTTTGTTATTTCACTTGATGTATATCAATAAACGTTGTTTTGCTGAAAATAATCGTGAAAAAGTTTTGTTGTGTGCGCAAACAGTTGTACCTTTGCATCGTCAAAAGACAAATATAGATTGTTTAGGTTAGTAGTAATAGATTTAGGTTTTTAGTTATTATTTTAAGGTAGAACAAAAGAGATTGTTCAGGTTAGATTTAAAATAGGTTTAGTTAAGGTAATATGAGATTGATTAAAGGATAACAATGACGCAAGATGATTGGGGAACGCCGTGAGGCGCGAACCAAAAGTCAAGCTCAAAGAACTCACAGAAATGTGGGTATTAAAGGGCACAGTAAATTACTTGCTGTGCCCTTTAATTCTTTTGTAATTCTCTCTTTAGCAGTGTTATTTAAATATTTAAGCGGTGTGTGTTTAGTCTTCTGTCTTGATGAAGTCTTCCTATAAGCATATAGAAGTGGCGTTTTACGTAATGTTGTAATGGTATAAAAGCATATATCCACTTGTTATTTCTCAACGTTCTGATGATGCGCACATGTTGTGCGGAGCCTTAGCACATAGTGTGCGGAGGCTTAACACCATTCGTGCGGATGGTAAGTACCATTTGTGTTGAATGTTCTTTGTTTTGCAAAACATAGTCAAAGTGATAACAATTTGAGGTTGTAAAGGTATTATATCACCCACAGCAGACATTAGTTTGATATTGAACATATTTTTACAAAGAAATAAGATATAATCAAGTGTCTGCTTTTTTATAGTGACACATCTTGAAAATTTAATTATAAAAAGAGAACTTTATCCTATTAGTTTAAATATCATACTCCCTCACTTTGTTCAAATTTCTTTATCATTTATAATGTATTTCGCTCCTTCTCTATAAAAGTAAATGCTTACAAACGTAATTTTGAGAACATGGCTTAAAAATGTTTTATAAATTTGTTGTTCTCAGTTGAAATCGGTATCTTTGCATATAGGTTATTTTAATTATAATAAACTAAAAACGAGAAACGTGAAACATAAATATATCATCATATTGTTACTTCTCCTTCCTTCGTATCTCTTTGCACAAAACATAGAGATAGGAACTTGTACAACACAGGATGGAGGAACTTATCATGGACAGATGTTCCGTGGTAAACCAAATGGTAAAGGAAAAACAACTTATAAGAAAGGTAATGTCTATGAAGGCGATTATATGAAAGGTTTACGCCATGGACAAGGGACCTATAAGTTTGCAGATGGTGAGAAATATGTAGGTCAGTGGTTCCAAGATCAGCAACATGGGCAAGGTGTTTACTACTTTGCCAATGGTAATCGTTATGATGGTTTATGGTACAAGGACTATCAGCAGGGACAGGGAACAATGTATTATTACAATGGTGATAAGTATATTGGTAATTGGGATCATGACAAAAGAAGTGGTGAAGGTAAGTATATCTTTGCCAATGGTGCGTTTTATGAAGGCTCATGGAAGAACGACATGAAGAACGGACATGGTAGTTTTAAATGGCCTGACCGCTCATCATTCACAGGAAACTGGGTGAATAACCTAAAGGAAGGTAGAGGAATTTATATTTATGCTGATGGTGATGAATATAATGGAGAGTGGAAGAATGACCTACAGAATGGTAAGGGTATCTATAAATTCAAGGATGGCGAAAGCTATGATGGCGAATATTTAGATGGCGAACGCACAGGACAAGGCATCTTCCGTTATAAGAATGGCGACCAATATTCCGGTCATTTCCTTAAAGGACTTAAGTCAGGCTATGGCACAATGTCATGGAATAATGGCGATATCTATGTAGGTTACTGGGAGAAAGACATGCAGAACGGACAGGGTAAGCTGACCAAGAAGAATAAGGATGTGTATGAGGGGCAGTTCCGAAATGGTTTATTAGAAGGACTAATCATCATTCACTATGCTGATGGCAGTAAGTTCCGTGGCAGCTACCACAATGGCAAGAGAAATGGAACAGCTGTTGAGGAGTCTGCAGATGGCGTACGTTTTGAAGGTAACTATCGTGATGACCGCCGTGATGGAAAGTTCATTGAGCGTGATAAGAATGGTAAAGTAACTGCCAGCGGTTATTATGAAGGAGGAAAACGCTATACGAATTAGCCTTTACAAAATATAACAAATAACATAAAGCTTATCTACCATGGTTACAAAGAAGACCACAACAAAGAAGGCTCCAGTCAAAAAGACTTCTGCCAAAACGGCAAAAGTGAAGGAGCCGTCTCACATAGGACTCGTTAAGAATGATGCCTATTTGGCTCCTTATGAGGATGCAATTCGTGGACGTCACGAGCATGCTCTTTGGAAGATGAATCAGCTTACTCAGAATGGTCAGTTGACACTCTCGGATTTTGCAAACGGCCATAACTACTATGGTTTGCATCAGACGGCTGACGGATGGGTATTTCGTGAATGGGCTCCTAACGCTACTGAGATTTATCTTGTTGGTGATTTCAATGGTTGGAATGAGCAGGAAGCCTATCAATGTCACAAGATTGAGGGTACTGGTAATTGGGAACTTACGCTCCCACATGACGCTATGCAGCATGGTCAGTACTACAAGATGCGTGTACATTGGGAAGGTGGAGAAGGTGAGCGCATCCCTGCTTGGGCACAGCGTGTTGTTCAAGATGAAGCAAGTAAAATCTTCTCTGCACAGGTATGGGCACCTGCTGAGCCATATGTTTGGAAGAAAAAGACCTTTAAGCCACAGACTTCTCCACTGTTGATTTACGAGTGTCACATTGGTATGGCACAGGATGAGGAGAAGGTTGGAACATATAATGAGTTCCGCGAAAAGGTATTACCACGTATAATTAAGGACGGATATAACGCCATTCAGATTATGGCTATTCAGGAACATCCTTATTATGGTAGCTTTGGTTATCACGTTAGCTCTTTCTTTGCAGCCAGTTCACGATTCGGAACGCCTGAAGAGTTGAAGGCACTCATTGATGAAGCGCATAAGAATGGCATTGCTGTTATCATGGATATCGTTCACTCTCATGCTGTTAAGAACGAGGTGGAAGGCTTGGGCAACTTAGCTGGTGATCCTAATCAATACTTCTATCCGGGTGAGCGTCATGAGCATCCAGCATGGGATTCGCTATGTTTCGACTATGGTAAAGACGAGGTTCTCCACTTCCTTTTGTCTAACTGTAAGTACTGGTTAGAGGAATATCACTTTGATGGTTTCCGCTTTGATGGTGTGACTTCAATGCTTTATTACAGTCATGGATTAGGTGAAGCATTCTGCAACTATGCTGATTATTTCAATGGACATCAGGATGATAACGCTATCTGTTATTTGACACTTGCCAACTGTCTTATCCATGAGGTAAACAAGAATGCAGTAACGATTGCAGAGGAAGTGTCGGGTATGCCAGGTTTAGCAGCTAAGTTTAAGGATGGTGGATACGGCTTTGATTACCGTATGGCAATGAATATTCCAGACTACTGGATAAAGACAATCAAGGAGTTACCAGACGAAGCTTGGAAGCCTTCTTCTATCTTCTGGGAGATAAAGAACCGTCGTGCTGATGAGAAAACTATTTCTTATTGTGAATCACACGACCAAGCGCTGGTGGGCGATAAAACTATTATCTTCCGATTAGTAGATTCAGATATGTATTGGCATTTCCGTAAGGGAGACGAAACAGAGATGACCCATCGTGGCATTGCACTGCATAAGATGATTCGTCTTGCCACTATTGCTGCTATTAATGGTGGTTATCTGAACTTTATGGGTAATGAGTTTGGTCATCCAGAGTGGATTGACTTCCCACGTGAAGGGAATGGATGGAGTTATAAGTATGCCCGTCGACAGTGGAACTTGGTTGATAATGAGGAGCTATGTTATCACTTGCTTGGCGACTTCGACCGCAAGATGTTGGAGGTAATTACAAGTGAGAAGAAGTTTAATGAGACTACTATCCAAGAGATTTGGCACAATGATGGCGACCAGATATTGGCATTTAGTAGGGGAGAGTTAGTCTTTGTATTCAACTTCTCACCAACACATTCTTATTCTGATTATGGTTTCTTAGTGCCAGAGGGATCTTATAATGTAGTATTAAACACAGATGCCAGAGAGTTTGGTGGCTTTGGCTTTGCTGATGATACAGTAGAGCATTTCACAAATAGCGACCCTCTTTATGAGAAAGATCATAAAGGCTGGCTCAAACTTTATATACCAGCTCGTAGTGCTGTAGTATTGAGAAAGAAATAAATTCATGATGGAAAGTAAGTTTATGCGTGCTATTTGCACAGTACTATTTTGCTCATTCACATTCTGTTATCTGTTTTTCTATCAAGCAGATGTGATGACTGTAGTACAGCACTTGGCTTCAGGAAGGCAAACCTTCTATGATCCAATGTTAGGTGCAGTGTTGATAACACTTACTTTAAAGTTACTCCAAATGGGTATAAGCTCATTGTTTAAGTTGAATAAGCGAGGCTTTGGCTTGACTTACTTTCCATCTTTTCTTATTCTTACAATCATCTCTGACCTTCGTCCTACAGCCGACAGCGTATCGTTTGGCAATTGGTTATGGATAGCTCCTTTGCTATTGTTGGTTTACACTTTTGTAATGTTTGCTGTCAAACGCTTTGAACCTTATGAGCCTGAATCGCGCAGCTATGGTCCGTTTTCACAGATGATTTGGATAAATCTATTGCTTTTTCTTGGCTTTTTCTTGTTTATAGGACTCTTTAGTAATAGTGATAGATATTTTCATCAACGTGCTAAAGTTGAGGCTTTGATAGATAAAAAGGATTATGCGGGTGCATTGGATGTAGTACGGACAATGCCACATACGGATTCTGTAACATCTATGCTAACCATCTATGCCGTTGCGCGTAGAGGTCATTTAGCAGACAGTCTTTTCCATTATCCTTTGGTGGGTGGGGCAAGTACATTGCGCCCTGGAAAGGTGCATTCGTGGTTGCAACCTGATAGTGTGCTCTATAAAGTAACCCATAATTCAGCTAACTATCAGTTGACAGGTTTCTTGTTAGATCGCAATCTTAATGATTTTGCTCGTTATCTTCCGCAGTATTATCCAGCAGATAGCCTTCGTCCACGTTATTATAAAGAAGCTCTCAAGATTCTTTCGCTAAAGAAACGGGGTTTAAGACTTATCGCACCTTATAAAAAAGGTAGCTATGCTGCCTATTATTATGCGAAGTAGTATTCTTCTTTATACAATAAATTTAGGTCGGAAATATCTTTACAAAAATCGTAAAAATATTCTTTTAAAAACCGAATAAAACACTATTTCCGAGACCGTTTGTAACTTGCAGTGTATCAGTATGTTGTAAAGACACTTGCAAGGAGGTGCTTAAGTGGACTCCAAAAGGGCGTTAATAAGACCTCAAAAGGGCATCTTTTGCAAGCCAAAAGGGCGTCTTTTAGAGTCCAATTAAGCATCAATAAAAATCTGCGAAAGAAAAAATCCTTACATAATCGCCAATTTGTTGACTTCCTTTTAGCCCCAATAGCCTTTAAAATCTTAAAATAGGTATGGTTTGTTTTTGTAACGACGGTTCAATAGAAATGTGTACGTTATAAATATATATAGGTATTTTTAGGATTATAATAGATGTTAGTATGTAATTCGTCTAATACAGAAACGTGATTATTGTGACCTTAATCATTCATTGTGATAAAAATAGTTTATTTATGGAATGGGGTGTTTGTATTATTTTCAATAATACCTAAATATGGTGATAAACCTGAATAAAAGGTTGAGTGTTGTGGTATAACTTAGGTACATAATTTCAACAGATTTAGGTATTGTCATTTAATTCAGAAAACTCTATCTTTGCACACAAGTTATAAATATATTAAATAATAACTCAATGATGAAGTTTATATCTGGGGTAACTTTTGCCGTACTCCTTTCTGGTACGACCGCAGTACATGCACAAGTAAATGCAGCCGATTCTGTTATGACACATGCTAAAGGCAATAAGCTAAGTCTTGGCGGATATGGTGAAGCTGCTTATTCTCGTAATTTTTATAGTGATAATGGAAATCGTTACACGACGCCAGGTCTTTATAAGAAGGACCCAAGCCATGGAAGATTTGATATTCCACATGCCGTTATCTATCTTGGTTATGATTTTGGAAAAGGTTGGTCTGTAGGATCAGAGATTGAATTTGAGCATGGTGGGGCTGGTTCTGCTATCGAATACGAGGCAGATGAGGCTATTGAGTTCGAACATGAAACTGAGAAAGGTGGTGAGGTTGAACTCGAACAGTTCTGGTTGCAGAAGTCATTTAGCAAAGCTTTCAATATCCGTGCTGGTCATATCGTTGTGCCATTCGGCTTAGTTAACGCTCATCATGAGCCATTAAATTTCTTTACTGTCTATCGTCCTGAGGGGGAAAACACTATCCTCCCAAGTACATGGCACCAAACAGGTATTTCTTTCTGGGGTAAGGCAGGCGATTTCAGTTATGTTGCACAGATGATAGCTGGATTGGATGCTTATCATTTCAGTCGTGCTAACTGGATTCAGAAAGGCACATCAAGTCCTTTCGAGTTCGAGGTTGCTAATAAGTATGGTTTCCTTGCACGTGTAGACAATCATACTATTCCTGGTCTTCGTATTGGTGTTAGTGGCTATGTTGGTCAGGCTATGCACAACAACGTTCCACATGATAGTGAGAAGGGAGAGAAGAAGAAGATTAAGGGTAATGTCTATCTTGGTAGTTTAGACTTCACCTATAATAAGTATAATTGGATTGCACGCGGAAACATTGACTATGGTTATGTAAGCAATGCGCAAGAGATTTCACAGCTCTCATACCCTAATGTTCAGTATGTTAAGCCATACGAGTCAGGTAATGGTAAATACTTCGGAAGTCATGCAATGGCAATGATGTTTGAGGTAGGTTATGATATTTTCTCTCAGATTCACAAGTTGCGTGAAGACAATCAGAAACTTTATGTTTTCGGACATATTGAGCACTATGATTCTTATATTCATGCTGTAACTAAGCAGTGGACTAATAGAACCGTTCTTGCAACTGGTATCAACTATTACCCTATCCCACAGATTGCAATCAAGGCAGAGTACAACTACCGCAATCTGAAGAAGGGTTACAACGATGAACCTTCTATTAACATCGGTATAGCTTACGAAGGTTTCTTCCTCTAAAAAGCAAAGAATAAAGATTGTATAACCATAATTAAAAAGGGATTATAATGAAAAAAATAACAAAACTTGCGATGTTCCTTCTTGCAGGAACATTAGCTACAGGCTTCGTATCATGTAGTAGTGATGATGATGAAGTTATTAACACAACAATTCTCACACCTGAACAGCAAAATGCTTTAAGCCAGGCTGAAAGCGAAAGTAGAGCAAACGCGAACAAAACAGAGATGGGTAAGGTTGTTGCAAACTACATTAATGAAGTTGTTAAACCTACATATTTAGATTTAGCAGAGAAGTCTGACATTCTTTATAAGGCTTGCCAGAATCTGTACCAGAAGCGCAAAGCAGGTACACTGACTCAGAATGACATTGATGCTGCTTGTGAAGCTTTCAAGGCTGCACGTAAGGACTGGGAGCAGAGTGAGTCATTCCTCTATGGTGCTGCATCTGATAATGAGATTGACCCACATATCGACTCATGGCCACTCGACCATGATCAGTTGACAAGGGCTTTAAATAATGCAGATGTTATCTCAGGTATTAATGGCGAGAATCCAACCAAGTATGTTTATGACAACAATGGTAACTTCGACTCTGTGTTAGGTTTCCACGGATTGGAGTTTGTTCTCTTCCGTAATGGTAAGAATCGTACAGTAGCAGACTTCAATGCTGAGAAAGAAACAGAACAAGGTCTTACAAGTGTAAGTACTGTAAACGAAGCAGCCTTTGCAGCAGCTGTTGCAGGTGACCTCCGTAACATGACTTACCTTTTGGAATATGGCTGGTTAGGTACAAGTATCCCAACATCACACTTGAATCAGCTTGCCAACGCAATGTGGGTAGTTAATGGAACACGACACAGAGGACTTTCTGCAAAGAATATCCCATATCGTGATTATTCACAGTTTGCTACAACGGAGAAAGGTATGTTTGCTTCATGGCATGAGACACTGAACAATATATTCATTGGCGGATGCTCTGGCATCTGCGAAGAAGTTGCTTCACAAAAACTTGGTCAGGCTTATCGTA
>ERZ773009.1337-NODE-1337-length-17197-cov-9.123148_pt1 | contig 17197 bp, 9 predicted proteins | sample MGYA00580663_ERZ773009 | MGnify/ENA primary metagenome ERZ773009 (study PRJEB29015, sample SAMEA2737969) | human oral metagenome | biome: human oral; feature: human-associated habitat; material: dental | place: China | collected 2026 ... | reverse complement strand
GACGGGGAACTTCGGCAACATCCTCGCGGGCTATTATGCAAAACGCATGGGGCTGCCCGTGGGCAAACTCGTCTGTGCATCAAACGAGAACAATGTGCTCACGGATTTCCTGCGTCGCGGCATCTATGATCGCCGCCGCCCCTTCCATCAGACGATGTCGCCGTCTATGGACATCCTCATATCGAGCAATCTCGAGCGCCTGCTCTATCATCTGACAGAGGACACGGCGCAGGTCGCCGCGTGGATGAGGTCGCTCGCGGAGGAGAGCGTGTACGACGCGAGCATGATTCTTCCTGCGCTTCACGAGAATTTCTGGGCGGGATTTGCAGACGATGGAGAGACGACAGAGGAGATACGTCAGATCTACGAGCATACGCGGTATACACTTGACCCGCACACAGCGGTTGCCTATCGTACGGCAGAGAGCTATCGCCGTGAGACGGGCGATCTGCGCCCGATGATCGTGCTCTCCACCGCAAGCCCATATAAATTCGGCACGAGTGTCCTGCATGCGATCGGTGCGGATGTAGAGACACGGGATGACTTCGCTCAGATGGAGTGCCTGCATGAGCGCAGCGGTATGCCGATTCCGCCGCGCCTTGCCGCACTGCGTACGGCACCTGTCCGTCATGAGGAGGTCTGCGAAAAGGACGGGATGCGCGACACCGTGCTGGACTTTGCACGTAGCGTTTGAGGAAGCACTGATAAACTCAGCACCGCCGTCTTAGTACATCTTTTTCGCCCTGTCTGTGCCCTAGAATCCTCCACATAGCCTCTGCTATGCGTGTCCGGTTTGTCTCCTTGACAGGACAAAAAATCTGCACCAATCCAAGGGACTGTTTTATCAGCGATTCCTTGAATCGCGGAATTTTTTCACAATAAAAGAGGGTTTTTCGTATTTATGTAGAATTGTGACAGAGTGTGAGATGAGAGAAAAAATCACTCATCCCGCATCCATGACGCCAATCTTTTGGAAGGAAGAGGTAACTATGGCAACAATTGATCTGACACAATATGGTATCACGGGGACGACGGAGATTGTCCACAATCCAGACTACGATCAGCTGTTCCGCGAGGAACTGCGCCCTGATCTCGAGGGCTATGAGCGCGGACAGGTCACGAATATGAAGGATGCCGTCAACGTCATGACGGGCATCTATACGGGACGTTCGCCGAAGGACAAATACATCGTGGATGACGAGACATCGCACGATACAGTGTGGTGGACATCCGACGCCTACAAGAACGACAACCATCGCGCCTCGCAGAAAGCGTGGAACTCTGTTCGTGAAATTGCCATCCGCGAACTCTGCAACAAGCGCCTTTTCGTTGTCGACGGGTTCTGCGGAACACACAAAGACACCCGAATGAAAGTTCGCTTCATAGTTGAAGTCGCATGGCAGGCACATTTCGTTACGAATATGTTTATTCGCCCGAAAACAGAAGCCGATTTCGAGCAAGAGCCCGATTTCATCGTCTACAACGCATCAAAAGCAAAAGTCGAGAACTGGAAAGAACTCGGCCTACACTCCGAGACAGCCGTAGTATTCAACGTAACCAGCAAAGAGCAAGTTATCATCAACACATGGTACGGCGGCGAAATGAAGAAAGGTATGTTCTCCATGATGAACTACTTCCTACCGCTTAAAGGTGTTGGTGCAATGCACTGCTCCGCTAACGTAGGTAAAGAGGGCGATGTAGCGGTATTCTTTGGCTTATCCGGTACCGGTAAAACAACCCTTTCTACCGATCCGAAACGTCAATTAATCGGTGACGATGAACACGGTTGGGACGATGTGGGTATCTTCAACTTTGAAGGTGGTTGCTATGCGAAAACTATTCACCTTTCTGAAGAAAACGAACCGGATATTTATCGCGCAATCCGTCGTGATGCGTTATTAGAAAACGTGGTTGTGCGTGCAGATGGTTCTGTTGACTTTGATGACGGTTCCAAAACAGAAAACACGCGTGTGTCTTATCCGATTTATCACATCGATAACATCGTTAAACCGGTTTCCCGTGCAGGCCACGCAACTAAAGTAATTTTCTTAACTGCAGACGCATTCGGCGTATTGCCACCGGTTTCTAAATTAACACCGGAACAAACCAAATACTACTTCTTATCTGGCTTTACTGCGAAATTAGCGGGTACAGAACGTGGTATCACCGAACCAACCCCAACTTTCTCAGCTTGTTTTGGCGCTGCGTTCTTAACTTTACACCCAACTCAATATGCGGAAGTGTTAGTGAAACGTATGCAAGCGGTAGGTGCGGAAGCGTACTTAGTGAACACCGGTTGGAACGGTACAGGTAAACGTATCTCTATTAAAGATACTCGTGGTATTATCGACGCGATCTTAGATGGTTCTATCGAAAAAGCTGAAATGGGCGAATTACCAATCTTCAATTTGGCAATTCCTAACGCTTTACCAGGTGTTGACCCAGCTATCTTAGATCCGCGTGACACTTACGCAGACAAAGCACAATGGGAAGCAAAAGCGAAAGATCTTGCCGGTCGTTTCGTGAAGAACTTCGAAAAATATGCAACAAATGCTGAAGGTAAAGCATTGATTGCTGCAGGTCCTAAAGCGTAATCTGACGAAAGAATAAAAATCCCCGCTATTATCCGCGGGGATTTTTTTATGGAAGAGTAAATCAATTAACGAGCTGATAAGGATAATCCCAATGTCTGCAAGAAACGATGTTCTAATGCCAGATCGTTTTTCACTAATGGGTTATGTTGTAGATAATCCGTTTCAAATGTTAAGTGCCAATCTACCAAAGTGCGGTCAGTTTTTAATGTAATTTTTTGAGGTTTTTCTGTCGCTTGACGGGCTCGATTGAGAATAATTGCTAAGCGTAAAATGCGAATTAATGCCAGCACATCTTGCTCGTGATAACGAGAAAATTTAAACATCTCTGGCAATTTGAAATTCCCTAAGTGATAACGCGCCAACGTTGACAGCAAACGATGTTGCTCGTTGTCATAACCCGGTAACTCAGTGTTGTATAAAATATACGCAGAGTGTTTTTGTAGATTTTTGTGATTGATGACAATCCCCACTTCATGTAAACGCGCAGCCCACAAGAGAACGTCTTTCATTTCAGCAACCATTTCTTGGTTTTGCCAATGTTGGTATTGGTCAAATAGTAACGAGGCACTTTGATATACCCGTTCGCCCTGTGCTTGGTCAATATTAAACTGTTCCATCAGACCAAGTGCGGTACGTTCACGAATATTATTGACTTGGAAGTTTTGCTCCAAGCTATACATTACCCCTTCTCGCAGTGCACCATCGGAATAACGCATTTTCTCAATTTGAAAGTTTTCAAAAACCGCACTTAAAATGGCTAAGCCCGGCACAAAAACGTCAGCACGATCATGATTTAGTCCGTTAAATTGGATTTGATCAAAGTGGCTAAATTGCAAAGTTTGTTGAATGAGTCGGTTCAAGCGTTCAGCAGTAATAGTGCCATTCGGATCAATGTTTTCACAAATAACTTGATGGACGGTTTTAATTGTACCGGACGAGCCGAGCACGGATTGCCAACCCAAATTTCGGTATTCCCAAGCGAGATCTTCAATTTTGTTTAAAGCGCTTTGTTTTGCCAGACGAAAATTTTCTTCATTGATTTGACCGTGAGGAAAAAATTGCTTGGCAAAACTCACACAACCCATATGGCGGCTTTCGTAAATTAATGGCGTAAAGTTATCGCCGATGATCATCTCTGTTGACCCGCCCCCGATATCGATAACAAATTTTCGACCAATTTCAGGCTGTGTATGGCAAACGCCGGCGTAGATGGTTTTCGCTTCCGTTTTACCGCTGATAATGTGAATAGGATAAGGGAAGACTTTTGCTGCTTGACGTAGAAATTCTTCATTGTTCACAGCACGGCGTAAGGTATATGTGCCGACGACATTGACGTTGTCGGCTGGAAACCCCTGTAAGCGCTCTGCAAATAACGCCAAACAGTTGACACCACGTTCAATCGCGGCTGGACTTAGCACTTGGTTTTCATCTAACCCCTCGGCAAGCTGTACTTTTTGCTTAAGACGGGAAAGCACTTGTAGTGTGCCGTTTACAATGCGGGCAATAATCATGTGAAAGCTATTAGAGCCGAGATCAATGGCAGCAATTTCACGCACTTCGCCGCGTCGCGCATGCAGTTCATTGGCTTTACTGAGTAAGTTTTCGTTATTCATAGATTAAAATTCAAACTGGTAGAGTAAATCAAAGGCTTGATTAACGCCTGACACCGATTGTACATAAAGTTGTGGTAACAAGCGATAACGCAAGGTCACTTCAGCTAAGCCATCGAACAAACCCACACCGTATTTGACTTGTAAACGTGGTGTGATATTGCCGCTCACTACCACTTTAGAACTGTCGCCGACACCTTGTGTGCCGAGATTCAGATCTTTAATTCCGAAGGCTTTTCCAATGCCGCCTACAACATTACCGGTCTTAGCTAACCCCATACCTAATAGGGCCGCACCCACAGAGCCACTTGAAGATGCATCGCTACTGTTTTCTAAAGAACGTCCGGTGAGAATGTAGGCTAAAGCCTGATCCTGTGGCATGCCGGGCTCGGAGAAAACAGTAATGCTTGGTGAGCCGGCTAATCCAGTGACTTTCACGCCGGCAGTGACGCTATTGTCCTCCATTGCTTCTGGGTTGCGAATGGCTTCAATATTTAAGAATGGTTGGGAAGGCTGCCCGACAAAACTGATTAAGCCTTTGCGAATAATCAAATCCTGCCCAAAGGAGGCGTAACGCCCATTTTTAAGATTAACTTCGCCGTATAAACCTAGGTTTCCCTTTTCTTGTCTTACGCTAAGCAAGCCATACAAATAGGTTTTGAGCCCATAAGCCTTTAAGCTGACATCATCCCCAATATGAATTTTCAGATCAGATTTTACCGCCATGCCGCTTCGTGTTTCTGCTGGAATATTTTTTGGCAATGTTCTTTTTGTCTTTCCGTCTAAAATGACTTCATCACCACTGACTTCAATGGAGCTCTCCGGCAAGTTTTCAATGGCGATTCGCGCTTTGGGGATCTCAATATTTCCCGATAATTCTAAGAGTTTTGGCGAGGCACTGATTTCAATATTGGGACTAATCGTCAATTTCGCCATTGATGGGATGTCCACTTTAAATTTCTCTGCTTGCGCGTTCAAGCGGGTGCGCCACTCATTGATATTCTTCCAATGGGCTTCACCGCTGAGATTTAAGCGACTGTCATCTGTTTGTACAAACCCTTTTAGCGCGGAGTTGGTACCGGCAAAATGTAACGCCAATTCGCTATTTTTAATATCGAAAGGTAATGCCCGAATTTTTGCGTTTAGTTGTTTAAGTAGAATATCGCCGTTCAGTGTTGGTGCGCTTAGGTTTCCACCTAATGTGAGATTGGCTTTGAGTTCTCCACTGACTTTTTCATCATTGGCTAAAAGTTGGTTAACAATCGCGGGATTGAGGTGCGGAATTGTAAAAGTTCCACTGAGTTTACGGGTGTTAGCAATGTCCTGTAATTTTAAATCAGCATTGATTTTGCCTCGTTCCTGAACATGAACTTCTGTTTTTAAGGCAAGATCGTTATTTGCTAAATTGGCATTTAGGGCGACTTTTGGCATATCTAATTTAAAAGTACGGTAATCTAATTTTTTTGCCAAAGATAAGGCACTGCCGTTGATTTGTATCTCAGCTGATAGTGGTGCCTGTGTTGACCAAGCTACTTTTCCTTTGCTATTTAGCTGGCCTTTGAAAAGATTCTCTTCAAGTATTTTATTGATAAAGGCTAAATCAAAGCGCTTGATTTCAAAAGGTATTTCACCATTAGTGCCGACATTAAAGGTTTGCGGAAAACAAAGATCTATGTTGCTGTGCATCCAGCAATGGGCGGCAATGGTGCTTTGGGTGCTTTTATTGTCGTATGTGACAGCTACGCTTTTGTTTGTTTGGATGTGGCCAAACTCTGTTTTTAGCATAAGTTGGCTAATCGTGCCTTGCCATTGTTGTAAAGTGCGGTCGAAATTTCCGATGATATTCATGTTGGCAGCAATTGGATTCCCTTCTGAAATTAGCTGCAAACTGTGTTTTTGTTCATCTCCAGAAGCAGAGAGTTGGAGGCTATCTAGCTTGATTTCATTGTAATGAAAGCCATTAAGATGGGCATTAAGCTGACCTTGGATTTGTTGTTCGGTATTTAGCTGCCCCTTAACGCTAGCTTGAGCAAGGCCTATATCATGGAAATGAAACTGTTTTGCGGTTAAATCCATGACAAGATTTGGGTGCATAATGTTACCGGTTACCGTGGTTTTGCCATTAACAGAGGCGGATAAACCGGTCAATAAACCGCTTAAATTCGGTGCATTAATATCAAGAGTAAAATCGGAAACGGAACCAAGGTTGCCTTGTGCGTTGATTTTGTTGTCGCCGTAAGTAAACGTGAGCTGTGGTACATTAAGTAATGGCTGTTCTGCCATATGTAAATTGCCGGTTAGGGTTAATGGGTGTTGCGACAGTGAGCCTTGCAGATCGATGTCTGAAATCGAAATTTCTGGCTTGCCTTGATTGATTCTTCCCTGTGAATTTAAGCTGCCGGAAATTATTGCCGGAAAATCAGCTAAGTAGGCACCAAGCGCCATCTTTGCCAATGCTAAATGCCCGTTCCATTCCACACCATTACGCCAATTGAGGTTGCCTGTTAAATCTACCGTGCCATTTAAGGTATTGAGTTTGAGTTGATTAATCGCGATGTCGTATAAATGAGCCACGGCTTGTAATGCTAAATCACTGTTTGGTATTCCCATGCCGCTGAGCGCACTTTTAAGTTGTATTTGTGCGGCAGCTAAGTTGCCGTCTACGGTGAAATGGAGATCCTGAATTTTTAACGGATCTTTGTCATTAAAAGGGTATTGAGCCTGAGGCACAGTCAAGTTCACTTGAAGCGGAAGGTTTGGTTCATTTGCCTGAATTTGAGCATTCAGTTGTGACTCCAACGCACCTTGGGTTTGCCAAGAAAGTGCGGTCTGTTTTTTTAATGCGCCTGAAAGATGGATTTCTGCTTGGCTTGCAGGCAGAACAAGGTCGTTATTTTGACGTATGTCATTAATTTTAGCGAAGGCATCAAATTGCAATGGGAAATCTTGTTGAAAAGCCACTTGCCCATTTGCTTGTAACTGACCAAGTGAGCTTTGCACATCAAATTGAGTTAGTTCGATAATATCATCAGTTGCGCTTGCTTGAAGCTCAGCCGAAGAAACGAGGATATCTTGCCCGACAGTATTTTTCCCACTGAGACTTTGATATCGCCAGTTTTTGCCTTGCACGCCTTGAATGTGTATTGCAAAAGGCAGCTCAACTTGCTGCAATTCACTAAACAGCGGTTTACGGAGAGACTGTTCCAACTCTTCCCATTGAATTGGTGTGGAAGTTTCTGTCTTTTTAGGCGTATCGGTGTTTTTTGTGGTTGAGGTTAAATCGTGAATAAAACTGAAATTCTCAATTTGTGTCGGCGCTAATGTTAATCCATCGGCATTATTTAAACTTGCTGCTGTATGGAATGTACCTAAAGTGATTTTATTTTTATCAAGAGACAAGGTGAAATCATTAACGGCTAACTGGTTGATTTGCACCGAGATAGGTAAGAACACATGTTTCATGTTACCGTTGTTGTTCTTTTTAGGCTCAGAGGGTGGCAGCAAGGTGGTGTCAATCAGAATGGACGGTTTTGTCAGGGTGATATCATCAATGCACACATCTAAATGCCATAAACAGCTTAATTGCAGCTGCAGATGCGCTTCCTCAATATGGGCATCCACACCTTCTGTCTGAAAGCGAAGATGTTTTAATGTTAATCCTTCTTTTAAATTGCCTTGTGTTTGTTCAATGGAAAGGGCATCGAGCCCTGCATCTGCCCAGTGGAGGAGTTTGTGCTGACCACTTTCTGTTGAAAGGAGGGCGAAGAGGGCAAAAATAGGTAAAAAAATGACCGCACTTACGAGGCATAAAATCCATCGCCAAAGGCGTCTTGGCGATTTTGCTTTTGTTGTTTGAGCCGCTTTTTCTGTCTGTTCTGTCATGAAGTAATCCGTTTTATGTTGCTATATTTCACTACCCAGCCCGATATAAAACTGAATGTTTTTACTCTTGTCTTTGTCTTGTATCGGGGTGGCAACATCAAATTTAATGGCACCTACCGGCGAGGCCCAGCGCAAGCCGAAACCGGCACCATAGCGTAATTCATCAGGTTTAAAGCTATTTGCCGCCAAACCAGCATCAGCAAAGGTGGCAAGCCACCAGTCGGGATAAGTCTGATATTGATATTCAATGGAGCCGGTAGCTAAACGGGAACCGCCAATCAATTTCCCATTTCGATCTTTTGGCGAGATTTTCTTATAACCATAACCACGTACGCTGCGATCGCCGCCGGAAAAGAAACGTAATGAGGGTGGAATTCGGTGAATATCTGCTGTGTTGAGTACGCCAATTTCTAGACGAGTAAGAAAACGGTGATTTTGCGCATAGGTTCTGACCCAAGCGGTGGATGCTTGAATTTTCCAGAAATTGACATCAGAAATCCCCAATTTACGTCCAAAATCGAAGGTAATACGTTGTGAATCACCCCAATCAGGAAAGGCACCACCGCGTAAACGGGTACGGGTTAAAGAAGTAGTTGGATAAAGTAGTAGTGTTTTGTCTGATATATCCGCTTGGGTAAAGGCATCGTGGCGCAAGCGTAAACCCAAGGCATACTGCCATCCGGTAGGATGGTTCCAATAGCGTAGTGCGGCAAGAGTCGATGAGGTTGTTTTGGTATCGTTCTTATTTTCACGTTCAAAACCGCCGGAATATTCATAGTAATAATTCAGCGGATTTTTCAATAAGGGCAATTTATAGGTCAGTTCGAGCGTTTGCTTCGGTGAGGAAAAATAGAGATTACTTCTGACACTATGCCCGCGATCATTGATCCAAGGTTTCGTCCAACTCCATTGAAAGCGAGGCCCAACATCGGTGGAATAACCTAGTCCGACATTCATAATATTTTTTTTGCGTGGATAGAGCAGCACATCCACATCCACTAATTTCTTTTTATCGTCTAAGTGTGGTTGCAATAGCACTGAGCTGAACCAGTTTGAGGAGGAATAATTGTTGGTTAAGGTAGAAAAATCACTCATTAAATAGGGTTCATTTGAGTGAATGTTGAGCATGTTGCGTAAATATTCTTCTCGAATTTGCGCATGTAAGAAATGAATTTTCCCATAGTGGTAGCGTTTTTTGCTATCGAAGATGAGATTCCACCAAGCTTCGCGCGTGGATTTCATCACTTCTAAACGGGATTGTTCAAATTCTGCATCAAAATAACCGCGAAATAGCGCGAGTTGTTGCAGTTGGTTTTTATAATCTTCGTAAGTTTCGTGATTGAGTATGGTGCCGGTTTTAGGGACCTGTTTTTCCAGTTGCATGAATTCCGGATCTTGTTTGGCCTCCCCTTTAATCACGATGTCTGTGGCAGCGATTTTTACCGGTTCACCTACGGTAATGTGAGCGATTAATAGCGGCTTGTTCTTGGCGCGCGGTTTTAATTCAAATTGAATCTGGTGATCATAATAGCCTAAAGCGCGGAGGCCTTTATCAACGGCTTTGCTGACAATATCTTGATAACGTTCAGAGCCGTCTGCCTCTTCTTTATCGATGGCATTGAGGTGAATTTGGATATTGTTTTTTAAAGCATCGTTTTTTACCCCATCAATTTGTAAATCAACGAGATGTTCGGCGTAGGCAGAGGAATGCCAAAATAAGCACGAAAATACAAGTGCATAGAAACGTTGGCTGGCTTTTTTATTAAACAATTGCTTCATATAACTCCCACATTAAACTTTGGTAGTTTACTCGTTAGGTTTTTTCCCTGCAATGCTTCGCCTATACAAAGTGTGGTGGATTTTTTCGATATTTTTAAGAAAAGGGGACGAGTAAATTGATAATAAAAAAATAGCCGACAATGCTGTCGGCTATTTCTTGTGAAATTATACGGTTTAGCCGTTTTTATGCTCAAAATAAAGCACTGTTGCGGCAACGCGTGAGTGAACGTTAAGTTTACGTAGCAAATTACGAATATGTACTTTGACGGTTTCTTCTGAAATAAACAATTGGCCGGCAATTTGTTTATTGGAAAGGCCGGTTGCCACTAAACGCAATACGTCAATTTCACGATCGGTAAGAGAGTCAATAGGGCTTTGCGAAGATTGACGCTCTAATAAGAGATTTTTAATGGAATCACTGAGGATAACTTCACCTTGAGCGATGCGTTTTAGTTGAGAAAGCAAGGTGTCGGGTTCGGTATCTTTTAATAAATACCCGTCCGCACCGGCATCAATTAAGGTAAAAATGTCGTTTTTAGCATCAGACACGGTCAAAATGACAATACGTGCATCAACGTCTTCTGCTCTCAATGCTTTAAGCGTATCTAAACCGGAGAGTCCTTTCATATTCAGATCTAAAATAATGAGATCCGGTGAGGTTTGTAGCGCTAAATTAATTCCTTCAGAACCATTGCCTGCACCGCCAACAACCTCGAAACCTTCTTCTAATTCAACAAGTTGTTGTATGCCGCGACGCATTAACGGATGGTCATCAATAATTAAAACTTTTAATTTGTCATTCATGTTACACCTCAAGACAAAGCCAGGCGGCTATGGAAAGGAACAATCGTTATTCCTTCTTCTGTCATTAATAATTGGTAGAATTGTGGATAATTAAAATCGCGTTGTACGATTTTATACGGATTCTCATTTTCATCCAAGCCTGAGAGTTGATAAATTCGATTTATCTCATGAATTTTTTTCTCTTTTGTACCATCACAGTTGCGGTAAACCTCAAGGCGATTCAGTTCATCTAAAATATAAACGTTAAAACTGCCGTTTGGATTATCTTCAAAGAAGAATTGCAGGAAACCTTCCGTTGCAAATCGATCGATTTCTCGTGGATACTTTTGATGCTTGGTTGGAACCGGATCCGTTGCCGCTGCTTTTTTATTAAGTGCGGTGTCAAATTGATGTGTTTTTGTGACCCGCCCGTGATGAATTTCTTGCAAACTAATACCGCGTTCTTCAAAGAAAAATTGCCAGTTTTTTCCCGCTACTCGCAATAAATTGTTTTTCGGCGGTTCGGTGACCCCGAGTTGGATGCTGATACATTTATTAATGAGTGTTGTGACGATGCGGCGTAAGGCATGTCGATAGTAACGGCTATAACAAAAAACTTGTACAAATTTCGGTGATGGCGCACCACGATAAATTTTGTTGGAAAGCACTTTTAACGCCAATAAAATCGCATTTGCCCCTTCAAAATGTAGCGTTCTGACCTCATTCCATACATTACGGTAGGTTAAGTCAATGCTGCCAACCAAGCTTTCTTCATTCGGACCAAAGCTAAACAAATCACTGGCTTGGATGGTGGGCTTGATATCCTTCAACTGTTGTGTCGGATCTTGAGTTAAATTGATAATCACGGCAAGACTACGGATTTCGCAAGGATGACTGAGATCAGAATTGCTTGCAAAAGTCGTTTCAATCGGGAAAGTTAAACGAAGATCGGTGACAAATTGGCGCAACGTTTTTAATTCGACGTTATCGCTGGAAATGAACAGCTGCGTATTGGCAGTTAATAAACGATTGAAATAGGCCCAAGCCACAAGCTTATTCAAGCTTTCGTTGTATTCAATATAACGAGGATGACAACAACCTTCTACATCTGGTGTTTGATTGATGACATACCAACCGTCTTTAAAATGTCGATTATGTTTGACTTCAATAAACGTCAATGCCGGTTCTGATAAATCCACAGCCAGTTGTGGGTTGAGCAAGGTCACTTTACCCGGCAATTCTTCAAAAGCAGCGTATAGTTTACGTGTCAGCACACTCATGTCTTGTGGCATGATGCTGGCATTCACTTGGTGTTTACGTGCAAAATGGACTAAGTTGCGATAGCTCAACATGAGGAATTTAATCAAACTATTATGTATTTTCATGGTTTGTTTGATTTTCCAATGTCGGCGATTATTGAGACACTCTAATTGACCGCACTTCCATCCCCATTGTTGAGCCAGTTTGAATAGTTCATCCAAACGCCAGTTCGTTTCCCCAGGGGCCACTTCGTTTTCGTGTACTTTGATATAAAAACAGCAACGCACAAAGTCCAACCGTTTAAATTCTTTTTGACGAGTTAAATAATCGGTTACTCGCTGCAACATGGCTAAATAAGCATCAAATTGGTGTTCAACGTTCAAATCACCACTTAGTAAAGCTTGCTTAAATTCGCGAGAAATCAAGAAGGTGTTTGGGTAATCCCAAGAATAAGCTTCGAGTAATAAAATTTTGAGCAGCGATTTATACGGATAATCAATGCCTTTATAAAGCTGCCACAAGCTTGCGCCAAAATATTCGTTTGCTGAGAACGAGCCTAAACCACCAAAATCGACCCAATCGTTTAAATCCAGTTGTCCTTCTTGAGTTAAACGCTCAATTTCCGCTTCATAATTTTCTTCACGTTCAACCAATAAATGTAGCCACAACAAAGGTTTGCCGGCAAGGCGTATGGCGGAACGATAAAACTCATCTAGCAATAGCATATATTGTGTTGAACCACAATTTTCACCGTCCATCAGTTCGGTATAACGGAAACAACGGAAACGCTTTTGATCCATTAAATAGAAGTTAATTTCTACTTGAAAGCGTTTTGCACATTGTTGAATCACATTGGTTTTTTGTTGTAACAGCTCGAGCGCGCTTTGGCTTAGATCTTCCCGATGACAAATCCAGATATCCAAATCAGAAGATGGTGTTTGGGCGATGGAAGCAATACTGCCCATCACATATACGCCTAGAATTGCTTCTTGCTCAAAAGTGCGGTGGTTTTTTTGAATGTTTTTTCTTTGTTCTTCAGAAAGTGTTCTAGCAAGGTAATCTTGTTGAAAACCACTGAGAGAAAAGCGTGCAATCCCGGTTGGCGCGTTCGCAACATAGCCAGGAAGATCCGGATGGTTAAAATGAAGTAATAAAGGAATGAGTTTAAAGACAAGTTGAAAGGATTCAGTCGTGTCGGATAAAGCGCGATCAATGCGTAATTTATCTAGAAAGTCCACGCGTTTTTTGGCTTCATTGAGATCAAACTTCAATTCGTATCCTAACTTTTTTACAACAGTCATACTTGGCTGGTGGGTACTCTATCACCAGTACTTCAGGAAAGCAAAAAAATTAAATGGAAACTGACAATACGGGCTAACAATGGTAGGATAAAGCACATAAGATCACTTCCATATCTCGTTATTATGTTTAAAAAAACTTTAAAAATTGCCACTCGTCAAAGCCCATTAGCATTGTGGCAGGCAAACTTTGTGAAAGCGCGTTTACAGCAACTATATCCCGATTTATCTATCGAATTGGTAACGATGGTCACTAAAGGCGATGTGATTTTAGATTCGCCGTTGGCGAAAATTGGCGGTAAAGGTTTGTTTGTGAAAGAATTGGAAAATGCATTATTGAATAATGAAGCGGACATCGCTGTGCATTCTATGAAAGACGTGCCGATGCAATTTCCTGAGGGGCTAGGTTTATCCGTCATTTGTAAGCGTGAAGATCCGCGTGATGCATTCGTTTCAAATACTTACCGCACTTTAGCCGAGTTGCCTCTGGGATCCATCGTCGGTACATCCAGTTTGCGTCGTCAGTGTCAGCTAAAAGCCTTACGTCCTGATTTGGAAATTCGCTCTTTGCGAGGCAATGTGGGAACGCGTTTGAGCAAACTGGACAACGGTGATTTTGATGCGATTATTTTGGCTTCTGCCGGTTTAATCCGTTTGGGATTGGCAGATCGAATTACTTCTTTTATTGAGGTAGAACAGTCACTTCCTGCTGCTGGGCAAGGCGCCGTAGGGATTGAATGCCGTACGAATGACGAACAGGTGAAACAATTATTAGCACCGTTGGCTGATGTCGAAACGACTTATTGTGTGTTGGCGGAACGCGCCATGAATAATCGCCTACAAGGCGGTTGCCAAGTGCCTATTGGTGGTTATGCCGTGTTGAGTGAGAGCATGTTGTACTTGCGAGCCTTGGTGGGGAGTGTTGATGGTTCAACGATTATTCGTGCGGAAGGTCAAAGTGCGGTAGAAAATGCTGAAGTTTTAGGTGTGCAAATTGCCGAGCAACTTTTGGCACAAGGTGCTGACAAGATTTTGCAAAATATTTACGCATAAGAGTTGAATATGGCTGTTTTGGTGACACGCCCAGATGAACGAGGGGAGCAACTGGTTGAGATGTTGGTGAAAGCCGGCATTGTTGCGTTGCATTTACCCCTATTTCAGATTACTCGCGGGGCGGAACTGAATGAATTGCCTGCAAAATTAGCGAGGCTGAAACCTGGCGATTATGTCTTTGCTGTTTCTAAAAATGCGGTAGATTTTGCGGATAAGGCCATTAAAAACACCGGTTTCAAGTGGCGTGATGACTTATCCTATTTTGCCGTCGGGAAAAGTACGGCTCAGTATTTTGCTGCAATGACAGAAATGGCTGTTCACTATCCGACTACGCAAGAAAATAGTGAAGGATTATTGCGGCTATCTATGATGCAGGATTTGTCTGAGAAAACGGTATTAATTTTGCGCGGCAATGGTGGTCGCGAGTTTTTTGCCGAACAGGCACAACAACGTGGCGGTAGTATTGAAATTATCGAATGCTATCGACGTGAACCTCTCGTTTATAATCAAGCGGAGCAAACCAGCTTGTGCAAACGAGCTGGCGTACAAACGATAGTCGTGACCAGTGCTGAAATACTCACCCAATTAGTGGATTTTGTTCCGCAAAGCGAACATAATTGGCTAAAAAGTTGTCACCTTATTACAATCAGTGAGCGTATTGCTCATTTGGCGCAAGCGGTAGGTTGGCAACAAGTCACGGTTTGTCCGTGTTCAGACAATAGAACGTTATTACAAACCTTATTACAATGTCGTTAAACCACATTTTTTCTTTATAGGTAAATATTATGGCTAACAAGAAATCTCACCCGTCGAAACGGAATGCAGAAGTGGAACAGAAAATTGATATCAGTGAAGATCTTGATTTAGCGACACAAGATGAGGCATTAACTGAACAAATTGAGGCTCCAATAGAGGATAAAGTAAACACTATGCAACAAGAACACAATGAAAAGACGATCTCTTCGGAACAGCAATCTGCCGCAGCGGAAACTGTTGCTAATGCTTCTACAACGAAAGAAACACCTGTAAAAGAAACGGTAGTTGTAAAAAAAGGCGGTTCTGCATTAGGTTTGTTAGCAATTTTAATTGCGCTAGGTTTGGGTGGCGCGGGCTATTATTTTGGTCAGTTACAGGTTGAGGAAATACAACAAAAATTGACCGCACTTTCAGGGAAAGTACAACAGTCAGTGCCTGCAGTGGTAGCCGAAGGACAAAATTTTGAAGCCGAAAGAGCACAGCTTCAACAGCTTATTGCATTTTCAAAAACGGCCACTGAACAAATTGGCGCATTACATCAGGAAATTGCTGTTAAAGAACAAAGCTTATCAGCGTTGAAACAAGAAGTTCAACGCTTGGCGAACCAAGCCAAAGCAGAGCAACCGAATGATTGGTTGCTTACCGAGGCAGACTTCCTACTTAATAATGCGTTGCGTAAATTGGTGTTAGATAATGATGTGGACACCAGCATCGCGTTGTTAAAAGTAGCCGATGAAACTTTATCGAAAGTTGCGTTGCCAGAGGTAGCTTCGGTACGTAACGCCATTCACGCAGATTTGAAAAACTTATTATCGCTTAATAACGTAGACCAAAACGCCATCATGCAAGATTTATCCGAGCTTGCGAACAATGTTGACGAATTAACGGTGTTAAACGTGAATTTTGATGAAGATCCGAACAACGATAAATTGACGGATTCTTTGGATGATTGGAAAGAAAATGCAGAAAAAAGTGCGGTGAGTTTTTTAAATCATTTTATTCGTGTGACCCCAAAGAAAGCGAATGACAAAGCGTTGTTAGCGCCAAATCAAGATATTTATTTACGTGAGAATATTCGTTTACGTTTACAAATTGCAATTTTATCTGTGCCACGCCAACAAGACGATTTATACAAACAATCTTTGCAAACTGTGGCTTCTTGGATTCGGACGTATTTTGATACCAATACCGATGTGGCTCAAAACTTCTTGAAGAATTTGGATGAATTAGCAGAACAATCAATTTACGTGGATGTGCCGACTCAGTTAAGTGGGTTAAATGCCTTAGATAAATTGTTGAATAAGCCAACACAAGAAGTGCAAAAAATCACGCTTTCAGTGGATAAAGAACTCGAGTCGCACGGTAATTCTGGAACTGAGCCAACAGGAAAAGAAAATGAGGCTGCTACCGCGCCGGCGAATGAAACCAAACCGGAAGTCAATCAAGAACAACAATAGGAGAAATAGATTATGTTACGAGTGCTATTTTTGATGTTGTTGTTACTGGCGAGCTTAATTGCCGGTCCGTATTTAGCGGGTAAGCAGGGCTATGTGCGGATTGAAACGGCAGGTCATATCGTCGAAATGTCCATTACTACTTTAGTGATCTTCTTCGTGCTCGCTTTAGCTTTGGTGTACAGCATTGAAGTCGTCATTAGCCGTTTTTTCCGTTTAAGCAACAACACATACAGCTGGTTCTCTCGTCGTAAACGTACAAAAGCGCAAAAGCAAACGTTGGAAGGCTTAATGCGTATGGATGAAGGGGATTATTCTAAAGCAGAAAAATTAATTGGTAAAAATGCGAAGCATTCTGATGAGCCGGTGCTGAACTTCATTAAAGCAGCAGAAGCAGCACAACAGCGTGGTGATGAATTCAGTGCAAACCGTTATTTAATGGAAGCAACGGAAATTGCCGGTTCTGATAGCTTGGTTTTAGAAATTGCCCGTACCCGTATTTTATTACAACAAAATAAATTACCGGCAGCGCGCAGTTCCGTTGACAGCTTATTGTTGATGGCGGGGAAAAATAAGGAAGTACTTAAATTAGCCGTTGAGATTTATTTAAAATCAAAAGCTTACCAGGCGCTAGATAATATTTTAGACCAAATCGAAAAATCCGGCTTGTATACCTCACAGGAATTTGTTGCATTACAAACCCAAGTGGAAGATGGATTGCTCGATGA
>ERZ773009.1336-NODE-1336-length-17205-cov-6.826939_pt1 | contig 17205 bp, 16 predicted proteins | sample MGYA00580663_ERZ773009 | MGnify/ENA primary metagenome ERZ773009 (study PRJEB29015, sample SAMEA2737969) | human oral metagenome | biome: human oral; feature: human-associated habitat; material: dental | place: China | collected 2026 ... | reverse complement strand
CGCCGCCGGGGTGGTCCTTGCCGCGGAAGAAGTGGTTGAAGCCGACCTCGTAGAGCGTGGCCGTGGAGGCGTAGGAGGAGATGTGCCCGCCCACGCCGACGCCGGGGCGCTGGGCGCGCGTCACCATGACGGCGGCGTTCCAGCGCAGCCAGCGGCGGTAGGTGCGCTCGGCGTCCTCGTCGCCGGGGAAGTAGGGCTCGTCCTCGACCGCGATGGTGTTGACGTAGGGGGTGGTCGTCTGGGCCGGAAGGCTGACGTTCTTCTTGCGGGCCTCGGCCAGCATCGACAGCAGGATGTAGCGCGCACGCGGGCCGCCCTTGTCCTGGATGAGGGCCTCGAGAGACTCGAGCCACTCCCTGGTCTCCTCGGGGTCGTTATCGGTGACCTTGGTCAGGAGGCCGTCGATCAGCGGCGTTGCGTCACTGGTGGGGCTCACGGAATCCTCTTTCCTCGCGTCTGCGCGGTCGGGTGGGCCGACGGCGGTGGCCCCAGACGGCTCTCGGACGGCTTGTGGCCGCTCGAGCCGCCGGGCACATACGGTGTCCGCCCGGGTCTGTACGATCTTAAACCTAGGGCCTGCGAGCGTCCGCAGTCGTTACCTCGGAGGGAATAAAGTCCCAAGTCACGTGTGATGTGAAGCACGTGATCTTCGGTGAGAGGCCCGGTGCCGTCCATGAGCGGGCATTCGTCGGGGGCGGGTGCGCGTGTTCGCTTGCGCATCCCCGCCCTCGTGCGATGGGCTAGGTCTCGCGGTCTCGACGGCGGGGCCGGCAAAGGGGCGCAACGCCCGGGAAGGGAGCAGACCATAGTGACGAGCACAGCGGGTGGGGCCTTCGGCTTCGCCTCGGGCCTCATCATCCAGGAGTTCGGGTACGACGACGACGTCGACGAGGCTCTCCGTCGGGCCGTGGAGGCCGAGACCGGAACCGGGCTCGTGGGTGAGGACTACGAGGACGTGGCCGACTCCGCGCTCATCTGGTGGCGCCACGACGACGGCGATGTGGACGACCTGACCGACCTGCTCGTGGACGCGCAGGCCAATCTCGACGGCGATGGCCTGCTGTGGCTGCTGACGCCCAAGGCGCGCACCACGGGAGCGGTTCCCGCCTCCGAGATCGAGGAGGCGGCCGGGACCGCCGGCATGCACGCGACGTCGGCGGCCTCAATGGGGGAGCACTGGAGCGGCATCCGCATCTCCAGCCGCCGGCGCTGACCGGCCAGGAGCGGGAGGCCGCGCCTGACTGATAACGTTCCTCCACGGCCCCTTACGGGCTGCGGACCTGTAGCTCAGCTGGTAGAGCAGCGCGTTTACACCGCGGAGGTCGTCGGTTCGAGTCCGGCCGGGTCCACCACGATGATGCGCCGCCGGGTGGACAGAGCTCATTCAGGTCGAAGCGGGGTTGGGATTGGCCCATGACGGCTCGCAGGTGGGGCGGATCAGGGAGGGCAATTGCTACCTCGCCGCGAATCTGGCGTCGTCGAGCTGTTTGCTGTTTTATTAACAACAGATGGCTGGGATGACGTGATGTGTGGACCTGGATGATAGCCGTCTGATGCCATACACTCATCACTAAGCAGGATTTCCGTTCGGCCCAACCGGCCACGCGCTGCCAGCGGAGCAGGGGAAGCCGACCTCAGCCCTGTGCCTCATCCTGACCGCCTCCTCCTACTCCGTCCTGCGCCTGCGGTGGCTGCGTAGGCTGCGGTGCCCGTGGCGCTTGCTGCGCCTGCCGTCCCGCCTCCTCGGCCATAGCCAAGGCCGCATAGATGACCGCCATGAGCAGCGCCAGTGCCCCGACAGCCGCCAGGGCATTGATGGTCCAAGTCGTCCAGTCCAGACTACATCAACAACTGCACCTTCAACTACGACTTCGAACACCTACCAACAACAATACAAGATGACGACCTTGTTTAAGGACGGTCATAACCATCTCCAAAGCCCCTGTCAACCACAGCGTCCATCACCCAAACTGCCCGCCTAAGCCTCCGCCCACTCAAAATCTCCACACCCTCATGAGACAGTTAGACTGCACCGTCATCGAACCGCCCAATCGATCTGTCTTGGAACAGCGGATACAAGCCACACCGCTGTCCAACCTGACACTCCACCTGCTGGTGGTTGAACAGCCCGATGAACTATCCATTCGCCGTCACAGGAAAGTCAACGGTGACGACTCGGTCCCGTTGGTGTTTGCGCCGGATGTTATAGAAGCTGCCAGCATGTATCATGGCAGGCTGAGGTGGGTGTCACTCAACCCGAACGAGATCTATAAGTATGGTAGACTGATGATGACCGGTGCAGCAGTCTTTTACGCCATTGCCTATCGTGATACGCCGTCCACTGAGCGGATGGCGGCTTTTCTACAGGTTGAACATGATAGCCGCTTGACCCTCGAAGCCATAGAGAGTGACGCGATGGAAGATGATTCTGCTGAATGGCCAGCCTTTGAGTAGCAGCAGGTGGTGGAGCAGCTACCAGCTACCGGTTCGTGAGCGCTTACCCGTGGCGAGGGCCGTTTGAGGCAGCATCCGCAGAAATGAATCATCTCCACCACCCCTGGCCACTCCCTGCATAGCGGTTCCTCCGCTCACACCATGGGATGACTCAGCACGCCCGACCACTACTCATCCGCACTTGTCCCGCCGAGCAAATCAACCGGTGATTTTGTAGAGCGTCTCCTCGACACCTCCTTTCTTCTTCAATAACTTCTCTCAGCGGCGCTGTGCTGGGCGGCGGGTGCGGGTGTGGTCCGGTGGGCTGCTTTGCGGTTCTGGGGATGTCCTGACAGAACTGGTTGCGAGTTCCATCTGCTAAACCACGGTGCGACTGTCAGAGAGATAGGCGGGGTGGTCCTCGGCGATCCGGATTTCCCAGCACGGCGAGTGGTTGGCGCCTTTCGCAGTTCTATGAGGTTTTCTCATCAGGGTGACGAGAGCCGGGGGTGTGTTCGGCCCGGTGGCAGGGATCGGGGTGTGTCGCAGGTGGGTGCACGCGGGACCTGTGGGCAGGATCGGTTTCGACCAAGATCCCGCTACTGCCCCAGGAGGCCCCGCGCGGGTGTCCTATCGTGCCACCCTTGATGTCCCCGAATCCACTGCCCGCACGATCAGCGGCTGGCTGGCCGCTCACCGCAAGCGCACCGATGCCAGGCCGTGGCAGCGGGCCGCCTCGTGCTGGACCCAGACTGTTCTGGTGCTGCGCTGGTTCATCCAGGGCGCCGATGCCAGGGGCCTGGCCCGTGACTGCGAAGTGTTCCTGGCCACCGCCTACAGGTACCTGCATGAGGCCACCAGGCGTCATCGCCGAGCGCTGCCCGGACCTGATCGAGACTCTCCAGCGCCTTCAGGAGGCCGGTGAGTTGTTCGTGTGCTTGGACGGCACCCTGGTGCCCATCGGCGCCCTGCACGTCAAGGGGCCGGGGAAAGAAGACGGACCTATGGTTCTTGGGCAAGCACCACCGCCATGGGGCCAATATCCAGGTGCTGGCTGATTCCAGCGGTTTTCCCGTGTGGGTCAGTCCCGCTGAGCCGGGTCAGGCCCACGACATCGTCGCAGCCAGGGCCCATGGGCTGCCTGCCCTGTACAAGGCATCCACCAATGGCCTGCTGACCTTGGCCGACAAGAGCTACACAGGTGCCGGGACTGGGATCAAGGTATCGGTCAGAGGCGGGCCCAAGCCCGATGGGGACACCCGGTGGCGTAACTATCTCATCACCAGCTTGCGAGCCCCGCCGAGCGGGCCAACGTCCTACTCAATCTCAAACACAACCGCTGGTGAGAAAACCTCAATGCGCCATACTGGCGACACATCGGCAGGTTGATCCGGGGCAGGGAGTGCTGCCCGCTGGAGGCTTATCTCCGGGTTGGCCGTTACGACTTATGGGGTGGACTGCTGTACCGTCTGTACGGGGCCAGGCTCTGTCGTCGTGCTGACGGGTAGGAGGAATATGATGGCGAGCATAAGCATCGCCAGGGTGAGTGCTGAGATCACGACAGCCGTCCAGGCCAGGGGCTTGCCTTGGCGGGTGGTGCGCAGGTGTGCAATGCCTGTGATGAGGGCGATGAGGGCCAGTGGTGCGCCGATGAACGGCAGTGGCACCAGGAGGAGCATGCCTGCGGCCGCAGCGATGAGGGCGCTGATCGCCAGCCCATCGATGCCTGCTCGTTCAGGCGTTGGCGGTGGGGTGGATTGAGTTGTGCTGGCGGCGATCGCCTCCACTGGGCCGAGTTCATCGAGCGCTCGGCGCACCTGCTCGGTCGTGGCGTCCGGGGCTATGGCGTCAGTCAGGTGCTCGCGGACCGCAGACATCGTCTCGGCGTGCTCTCGGGGGTCACTGGCGCTGAGGGCGCGGTCGAGATCGGCCAGGTAGGCCTCGACCATCGGATGGCGGCCCATGCCTGCTCCCCTTGGTTCATCGATCGTCATCGTTCCTCCTCGTCCAGTACGTCACGCACGTCCTGACTGAACAGCTCCCATGCCGTGGCGAAGGTCGCCAGGGCGGCGCGGCCGTCGTCGGTGAGCTGGTAGTAGCGGCGCGGCGGGCCACTGGTTGACTCCTGCCAGCTCGACTCCACCCATCCCTGACGCCGCAACCGCGACAGCAGCGGATACAGCGTCCCCTCACTGGCGAACAGCGCTGTGTGCTGCCCGAGCCGCTTGGCGAGGTCTATCCCGTAGCTGGGTCCGTGCTGCAGCAGGGCTAGCACGCAGTACTCCAGGACGCCCTTGCGCAGCTGGGTCAACACGCTCTTGGCCTCGTTCACCACGGCATGAGCATAGCATGGATCCTTGGACAGCATGATAGCGATCAAGATAATGGCACGTGTCCACGTCCTTGCTGCAGCCGGTCTAGTTGCGCACTCGAACAGTCGAACAGAGGGGGCGGGACGCATATGAAATCCATGAGAAGAGACCAGCCGCAGCGGCCCGTTGATGCGGTGGCGCACGCCAGCACAGCAGAGGCGCAGGCGCGCAGAACCGAGGTCATGCCAGTGACTGCGGGGTGCTGGACGCAACGAGCGGACTGGCGGGCAAAGGCTCTTGCTGATAACACGGTCTACACCTTTTTCTGCCACGTCGGGTCGTGGTGCTCTAATGGGTCATCTGTGACTGATGCGGGCGTGGCTGACGCAGTGGGGAGACCCAGACCCCAGGATGGCGCTATGGGGGTGTCACTGCCAGTGATGCTGGGGCGGTTGCCGACGAGGGCCGTTCCCACAGCCGGCACAAGTTCGTGTTGGGCGCAGGAGACTGCCGCTATGCACGTCACGTTGCTCAGGTCTTCGCGTTACTCCACTGCGCTGTCTTCAGATGCTGAGCACTTGATGGCTTCTCGCGGTCGGCCCGGCGTGCGCATGGTGGCGCCGATGCTGCGAAGGTGTCGCCAGACGACGTCATCGGAAACGGCCAAGCGAGCCGCGGTCTTGTAAGTTGAGACTCCCTCGGCATAGAGCTGCTCGGCTTGGTGCTTCTGCGCATCGCTCATACCGCGTGTCCTCGGCTTGATGTCGCGGCGCGCGCAGATCGCCCGGACCTGTTGCTTGCCGATACCGAACCGCTGGCAGATCTCTTTCACGGGCACGCCGTCGAGGTAGAGGCTGGCAACCTCGGCGTACTCGGCGGAAGTGAGGCGGCGCTGATGCTGTACCAGCTGAGTCACGGCCGTCGGCTGATCTTGTGCGAACTGAGGCAGGACCCCTGGCTGAACTGCTGAGCCACCAGCCGCTTCGGCGGGGGAATGGGTGGTTGAGTTGGCGGCTGCATCAGTGGGGGAGTGGGCCTGGTCTTCTGCTTGCGGGGTGTGCCCCGGATCCGCCGCATCGAGGGTGGCCCTGAAGCGCAGCAGCTCCTCCCGGTTCTTGGTCTGAACAGTGCCCAGCGCTATCATGACTCTCTTACACGAGCTATCGCCTTGAGCGGCATTGCTGGTGTCTCCAGGTCGATCGTCTCCGGCTGACGAGGACTGGTCTGCGGGCCATCAGTGCCCGCGCAGACGGTTCGGCAACGGCTCCGTAGGGACTAGCTTTCTCACGTATTGTCTTGCCGACCTGCCGGTTCCCGAGTTCCCGGCTCAGAGTCACACGTTGGCGGTGGCGGTGCCGCCACTCCTGGTGAGGCTGCGGCACCCGCTCACGGTTGTGGCGGTGCCGACGATCGTTGAAAGCGTCAGGCCGAGGAGGGCTCGGCGTCGGTTCGTGGCGCGGTGGTGCGGTTCGGGAATGAACGGTGTGGAAGCCGTCTCCATCGATGCTGCACGTGCCGCGTCTGTGCTGGCCTTCCTGCACGGGGTGCGCCGGCAAGGCAGCGCCAGGCGCAGTCCCGTCCGACGTCAAGGCGCGTGGCGATCGTGAGACGGATAGCCCTCCAGTGCTCCCTCTCGTCGCTCATGCTGTGCGGGGAGCTGCCAGACGGCGGGCGGCTGCGACAACGGCGGCGCGTCGCCGGCGGTGCTCCTCCTCAGTGAGGGGACCGCACAGCATGCGGGTCACCTGGGGCATGGTCGACCACCAGCCGGCGACGGACAGGACGAGCAGGATCAGGTGCTCGGCATCGATGTCCCTCGTGATCGCGCCGGCCTCCTGGCCCTCGACGACGGCGGCCGACTTGTATCCGTAGTACTCCTGGCGCTGGGCCTCGTCCGGCACCTCGCCGTCGAACATCAGCGCCTCCCACCGCAGCAGGCGGATCAGCTCGGGCCGCTCCCGGTGGTAGTCGTAGACCCGTCCGGCGTAGTCCCCGATGTCCTCGGTGGCGAACGAGGTCACCGGCACCGACTGCGCCACCTGTGCCAGCTCGTCGCGCAGCACCGTCGCGAAGAGCTCTTTCTTGCCGCCGAAGTAGTTGTAGACCCGCTCCTTGTTGACCCCCGCCCTCTTGGCGATCCGCTCGATCGTCGTGCCGTCGGGACCGCGCTCGGCGAACTCCTCGACCGCCGCGTCCCTGATCCTGCGCCTAGTCGCCTCTGTGTCCCAAGCCACGGCTCTCGTCACACTCCTCGGTCACTCTCCAACGCTGACGTTGCGCTCTGAGGAGCAGGATACTAGGGTGAATTCCAACGTTACCGTTGGAAAGGTGTTGAATGTCCTCGCATCTCCAGGCTCCGGGAACGACAGCTCCTGCAGCACCTCCCCCGCTCCGCTCGGCCGAACCGGATGTCCCGGCCGGTCGGGCCGTCGTCGTCATCCTGGTGGTGACGGCCCTGCTCGTCCTGTCCCAGCTCTATGCCGCCATCCCGCTCCTGGAGCCGGTCACCGCGGCGCTTGGGGCCGATGCGACCTTCGCCCTGTCGACGAGCTTCAGCCTCACGTATGCCGTTGGCTTCCTCGTCTGGGGACCCGTCTCCGACCGGTACGGCCGCAGACGGGTGGTGGTGACTGCCGTCGGGGTGCTGGCTGCGGCCACGCTCGCCTGCTCCCCGGCATCCTCTCTGCCGATGCTGGCAGCGCTGCGGGCCCTGCAGGGCCTGTCCGCTGCCGGGTTCGCTCCCGTGGCGCTGGCCTATCTGACAGAGGCCGTCGCCCCTGCGGGGCGCGTCAGGGCCATCGGGGCCATGTCGACCGCTTTCCTGGTCGCCGGCATCTTCGGTCAGGTGGTCGCCTCCGTCGTCGCCCTGCGCGCCGGTTGGCCCTGGTTCTTCGTGCTCTGCGGAGCGTCGCTGGCAATGGCCTTCGCCCTCATCCTGACCGTCATGGTCGAGGCGCCCCCTCACGCGCCGTCGTCGTCGCTGCTCGCGCAGTTCGGACATCTCGGGCGGCTCCTGGTCGCGCCGCGGATCATTCTGCTGAGCGTCGCCCATGTGACGCTCATGCTGTCCTTCGTCGCCCTCTACACCGGCGTTGGACGACATCTGGAGAACCTCGACGTGCCGGCCTCTCACATCATCCTCATCCGACTGGCGGCTCTGCCGGCGATGTTCGTCAGCCTGGGCGTCGGCGTCCTGACCAGGCGACTCGGCACGGCCCGTGTCGCCCGGCTCGGCTTCAGCCTGGCCGCGCTCGGCATGCTCGGGGAGGCCGTCCTCTCGGGAGCCCTGCCCGGCCTTGTCGCAGCCAGCATTGTCTACGTCGCAGGCGTGGCCCTGGCCGTACCGTCCATGATCAACCTCTACGGCGAGGCGGCCGCACCGAACCGCGGCAGCGGCATGGCCGTCAACGGATTCATCCTGTTCATCGGCGCCAGCATCGGTCCGATCATCGGCTCCGCCATCACCGGCCTCAGCAGCCTCGCCATTGTGCTGGTCGGTCTGCTCGCCCTGGCCGCCCTGTCCCTCTCCGGCGTTCCCGTGCTCAACCGAAAGGCGGCCCAGTCATGACCGCCGTGCTGCTCCTGGGCGCAACCGGCCGAACCGGCGCCGCGCTCCTGCGCCACCGTCCGCCGAACCTGCGTCTGTATGCCGGGGTGCGACCCGGCGACGGCGCGCAGCCACCATCGGTGCCCGAGCGCGCCGACGACGCACGGGCCATCGACCTGACCGATCCTGCGCGTATGCGGCAGGCGCTCATCGGCATCGACGTCGTCGTCAACGCGATCCGTCTGCGCGGGGACATTCCGCAGGCGGCGCTGAGCGATCTTCACGACCGGATCGTCGACGCCCGGGAGGGGCTCTCCGAACCTCTGATCATCCACGTCGGCGGAGCCGGAGCGCTTCGCATGGGCGGCGGTCGGCGCTTCTGGCAGGAGCCGGCCTTTCCCGCCGTGACACTGCCGCGCGGCATCGCCCACGCCGCGCTGCGCGACCACCTCGAGTCCGAGGCCCGTCCGCGCCGTTGGGCCTACCTCATCCCGCCTCCGAGCTACCGGCCAGAGGGCCGCTTCACCGGCGGGTACCGCAGGCGCCGCCCCTCCGACGACGAGCACGACTTCGCGCGCGCCAGTATCAGCTACGAGGATTTCGCGCTCGCCCTGGCCGATGCCATCCGGGGCCGCTGGACCGGCACCCACCTGATCTCAACGTGAGCACGCATGATCGGCCGGTTGACGTGCGTCGTTCAGGGGCCGCCGCAGAACCCATGAGGCGGGCTCCTGACAGCCTGCGGCGCGCTCGGGAAATCTGGGCCCTCACGCCGCAGTCCGCCGGGAGACAACCCGCGCCCGGCGGCCCGGCCGGGCGCGGCCGAACCGCTGCCGACCGGTTACTGGTCGAGGATCGGGAAGCAGACGTCGGTGACCCAGCTGCTGGGATCGGAGCTCTGCGCCGGACTGACCCGGTAGATGTTGAACATCGGACCGGTGCGGAGACCGTGCTCGGCGATGTAGGCGCCGATGGCCGTGGTCGCCGTGGGCATCTGGGAGTAGTCGCCCCGCACGGTGGCGGTCACGATCCGCTGAGCGGGCAGGGTGCGGCACTCCAGGGGCGGGGCCGCGTCGAATGGCGCAGCGACCTGGAGCCAGACCTCGACGTCGACGTCGGCCTCGCGGTAGTCGGCGTCGTAGTAGGTGGCGCCGCCGATGCCGCCGTCGGGAAGACGAGCGCCGGACTTCTCCAGCAGAGGCATGATCTCCCGCCACAGGACGCCCTCCTCGTGGTAGTTGGCGATAATGCGGCGAAGGCCGGCCACAGTCATCTGGGGCAGCGTTGTGACGGTGACGTCGGTCATGATGAGGTGTCCTCTCAGTGTGGTGCTGACGCGGTCCAGGGCGAGAAGCTGCCCGCGCAGGGCGTCCTGCCGGCGCAGGAGCTCGGCGCGCTGCGCGGCGATCGCCGCCTCGGCCCTGGCTGGATCGGTGGGGGCCACGAGCCGTGCGATTGACGCGACGGGGAAGCCCGCATCACGCAGCTGCACGACCAGATGCGCATCAACCAGCTGATCGGCCCTGTAATAGCGGTAGCCGCTGAAGGGGTCGGTCCTGGCCGGAGCGAGCACACCGCGGGCCTGGTAGTAGCGCAGCATGCGCACGCTGATCCTCGACAGCGTCGAGAAGGTGCCGATGCGCAGCAGGCGGTCGCCGTGATCCATGGAGTGAGCACACACCCTCGCATCGTGGCAGACACAAGGGCGCGCAGGCACGCGGTCCGCTCGGCACCGGAACGAGGCGCAGTTCTCACGACGCTCCCAACTGAGACGAGGGTCATATATTAATAACTCGTAAGACGAGTATATTGGGTCGCATGACACGAGTTCAGGGTGTCGCCCGATGCGCGTCTGCGCGGGCACTCGCCGGGGGCGGCCTCGGCCGACGGAGGTCATGCCGAGCGAGGACGTCATGAGCGCCTCCCGTACTTCCGCCATCGCGTATCGCCGTACTCGCCCGACATGGGTGGCCTTCGGCGCGCTGTTCGCCTTCGGCATCCTCAATGCCGTCCTCGGCCCCGTGCTCCCGTACCTGCGCGCGGCCCAGGGCAGCTCCTACGTCGTCGTCTCATTCCACCAGGTCGCATTCGCCGCCGGCGTCGTCGCCGCCGGTATCCAGGCGAATCGGTCAAGGGCTCCGCGCAAGCCCGTCATCGTCGTCGGGCTCGGTGCAGCCTCCGTTGCGGGCATTCTTCTCGGGTACGGGCGCACACTGCCCGCGACCATTGCAGCGACCCTCCTCATCGGCGGCTTCGCCACGGTGGCGCTGATCCGCACCTGGGCGGTCCTCGCCGATGCGCACGACCGGCACCGCGCGACTGCCATGGCCGAGGGCGAGGTCTGTGTCAGCGTTGCCGGGATCGCGACTCCGCTCATGATCAGCATGTGCGCCGCCTCAGTCCTCGGCTGGCGGTTCGCCTTCGTCGTGGCGGCGGCGGTCGTCGGCGTCGCGGTCACGGCCGTCTGGGCGACGCCCCTGCCCCCGGCTCTGGAACGACGCGCCGGGCAGACGGGATCAGCGCCGGAGCGCGAGCCCGTCCGTCTCAGCACGCGTCGCACCCTCGTGCTGATCGTCGCCGCGGTCGGCGCTGAGTGGACGCTGAGCTTCTGGGCGGCCACCTTCCTCGAAGAATCGGTTGGTATCGACAAGGACATGGCGGTCGCCCTCGTCAGCGCGCTCTTCGCCTCCAGTCTTCTGGGCCGGTTGCTCGCAAGCCGTCTCGCTCTGAGGCTTCCGGCGCTCGGGGTGCTTCACCTCGCTCTGGCGTGTGCGCTTCTCGGTGCGCCGGTTCTTCTGCTCGCGCACAGCGCGGCGGTTGCCGTGCTCGGACTGACGACGACGGGTATCGGGGTCGGCGCGACCTTTCCGCTGGCCTCCTCGCTTCATGTCGGAGCCAGTCGCCGCTCCTCCGATCAATCCATGGGACAGGTTCTCATTGTCGCAGGGCTCGGTCAGGTCGCCCCGCTGCTCACCGGGACGCTCGCGGGATTCGTCGGCCTGCGTGCGGGCCTTCTCTTTCTACCGGCGCTCCTCATTCTCGCGGCCCTGGGCTCGCGCCCTCAATACCGTTCGACACATCATTAACCGCTATCTCAGAAGGAGATACTCATGGCAGTCGCTGCGAATTCATCGGGCAATGGGACCCGTGTCTCGCAATCCGCAACCTTCATGCCGTGCAGCGCGGTGATATTCGACTGCGACGGCGTTCTCGTCGACTCCGAGTCCGTCATCGTCGGCTCGTGGACCCGCTGGGCGCACCAGGTCGGCATCGATCCCGACACTGTTCTCGCCACCATTCACGGACGCCGTTCGCAGGACACTGTTGCCGAGTTCATCGAGCCGTCGCGTCGGACTGAGGCGCTCGCCCTGATCGACTCCATCGAGATCGAGGACGCCTCCGCGGTCAGGCCGATCCCCGGCGCCGGCGGACTGGTCGATCCGATCCCCGAGGACAGATGGGCCGTCGTGACCTCCGGCTCTCGAGCACTGGTGCGTGCGCGCCTGACCGCGGCGGGCCTTCCGCTTCCGAGGGTTCTGATCACCGGCCAGGACGTCGTCCGGGGCAAGCCCGATCCGCTGGGCTACCTGGCCGCGGCGAAGGCACTCGGGGTGGAGCCGAGGAGCTGCGTGGTGCTGGAGGACTCTCTGCCCGGGATCCGGGCCGCCCGGGCCGCGGGGGTCCGCGCCGTGCTGGGCGTCGGCGGCCTCGACGTCGGCGATGAGAGGCCCAGAGTCACAGTTCCCGACCTGCGCTGCGTGCGCTGGAGGCGTGCCGGGCTCGAGGTCCTTCACCCCGCGCTCGGGTGAAGCAGCGTCCCCGAGGCCCTCAAGGGCTTCGGGGACCTCACGGCTCCCGCACAGCCCCGCTCGTCTCACCGCCTGCGCAGGGTGCCGAAGATGGAGCGGGTGATCTCCCGGGTGATCTGACGGCCCACAGAGCCGATGGTCTTCTCCACCTCGCGCTGGCGGCGTTCGGCGGCCCTCTCGGCCCCCCGCCGGCGGCGAGCCGCCTCCTTGACGGACTCGCGCTCCAGCCTCTCGGCTTCCTTCTCCTGGCGGGCCGCCTCCTTGGCGGCCTCCTTCTCCGCGGCCTTGGCGGCGGCCGCCTCGGCCTTGGCCTGCTCCTTGGCGGCCTCCTCCGCCGCGCGCGCCTCCTCGGCGGCCTGAGCGTCGGCCTGGACCCTGGAGGCCAGCAGCTCGTAGGCGGACTCGTTGTCCACGGTGTCGGCGTACTTGGACTTCAGAGGCGAGGAGTTCAGGGCCTGGGAGATGGTCGACTCCGAGGCCGGGCCCATGACGGCCGCGGGGGCGTTGACCACCACCGGCGCCACCGGCGCGGGGCGGCCCTTCTCATCCAGGACGCTCACGACGGCCTGTCCGGTCCCGAGCGAGGTCAGCACCCGGCTCAGGTCCAGGGGGCTGACCGGGAAGGTGGAGACCGCCCTCTTCAGGTTCACGGCGTCGGCCGGGGTGTGGGCGTGCAGGGCGTGCTGGACGCGGCTGCCCAGCTGGGCCAGAACCTCGTCGGGCACATCCGTGGGCGACTGGGTGATGAAGACGATCCCCACGCCCTTGGAGCGGATGAGGCGGACGGTGTGCACCACGGCCTCCAGGAAGGCCTTGGAGGCGCCGGAGAACAGCAGATGGGCCTCGTCGAAGAAGAACACCATGGTGGGCTTGTCCGGGTCGCCCACCTCGGGCAGGGTCTCGAAGAGCTCGGCCAGCAGCCACATGAGGAAGGTGGAGAACAACGTTCCCTGGGACTGGATGTCGGCCAGCTCCAGGGCGGAGATGATGCCCCTGCCGTCAGGGGATGTGCGCATGAGGTCGTGCACGTCCAGGGCGGGCTCCCCGAAGAAGGCCTCACCGCCCGCCGCCTCCAGGGCTGCGATCTCGCGCAGGATGACCCCGGCCGAGGCGGCCGAGACTCCTCCGATGGTCTTCAGCTCCTCCTTACCGGCGTCGGAGCTCGTCAGGTAGTCGACGACGGCGCGCAGGTCCTTCAGGTCCAGCAGCGCCAGGCCCTGGGAGTCCGCCCAGTGGAAGACCAGCTGGAGGGCGGAGGTCTGGGTGTCGTTCAGCCCCAGGACTCGTGAGAGCAGGACCGGCCCGAACTCGGTGACCGTGGTGCGGATGGGGGTGCCGCTGATGGCGCCCGCGCCCGACTGCGGCTCGCCGCCCAGGCTGAACAGCTCGATCGGGAAGGAGCGCCCCTCCCAGTCCTGCCCGGTGGTGGCCAGGCGGGCGGCCAGCTTCTCGCTGGTGGCGCCGGGCTCGGCCAGGCCGGTCAGGTCGCCCTTGACGTCGGCCAGGAAGACCGGGACGCCCTCGTTGGACAGGCCCTCGGCGAGCAGTTGGAGGGTGCGGGTCTTACCGGTGCCGGTGGCGCCTGCGACCAGGGCGTGACGGTTGAGCAGGCCCAGCGGGATGCCGACGTTCAGTCCCGGCACGGGGGCGGGATCGTCCCCGGCGAGGGTGTCCAGGTAGACGCCCACCGGCAGGGTGGGGGAGGAGAAGCTGTAGCCGGAGCGGACTTGGGCGGTGTAGGACGAGTCCTGAGTGTTGTTCGCCGGCGGGGCCTCGGGGGCGCTCGCGGTGAGAGCGGCATCCAGAGCGGCCTGGGCGGCGGCCGCCTTGGCTGCGGCGGCCTCGGCGGCGGCCTGCGCGGCTTCGGCTCTGAGACGTGCGATCGCAGCAGCATCAGTCATGACGTCATGGTAGACGCCGAGCGGGGAAGGGCAGGGATGCTCCGCGCGGTCGGGAGTTTTCCACAGGCGGGATGCTGGGGTGGCGGATTTCACAGGGAGATCGGTACAGTTGTCGTCGTGGTGCTAGTCAATGGCGACTGGTGCCCGGGGCCGGTAATAGCCCTTCTTCCCTGTGTTGTCGGTGTTGATAGTGGTGAGTGATCATGACTGCATCGTTCTCGTCCCGTCGTAGCGGCGGGTCTCCTCCCGGAGGGCTGCTGGTGCTAACGCTGGTAGTGGTGCTGGGCGTGCCGTGGGCCCTGTCGGCCTGCGCCCGGGGAGGCGCGGACTCGTCGGCCTCCGCCGGCCCCGATACCTCTGCGTCCGCCTCGCCGACGACGGACCTGCCCGCGGAGCAGGCGGCGGCGAGGGAGGTCGCCCTGGCCATGCCGGCGCCCGAGCGGCCGGAGAATATGGACGAGAACTCTCCCGAGGGTGCCATTGCGACGGCGACGTACTTCGTCCAGCTCTACCCCTACGTGTACGCCACCGGGGACCTGGAGCAGTGGAGGTCGATGACCCGCCAGGACTGTCTGTTCTGCAACTCGGTGATCACCAACGTCACCGAGCTCCACGATGCCGGCGGGTGGGTGGACCCGTGGGTGCACACCATCAATGAGACCGGCTACTCCGACCCCGGCCCCGGCAGCGAGTACTCCCGGGTCGACGTCGCCTTCGCCCAGGAGGCCGTGTACACCTATGACGGCACCGGATCCCCACCAGAGGTAGACGATCCGAAAGACCGGACCCTTCTCATCCTCGCCATGAAATACGAAGACGGTCATTGGGTAATTCGAGGGGGGCAGGTTAAATGAAGAGCAAAGCCATAGATACGTCAGTCACTGTCCTAACAGCAGTGTTCATAGCGTTGGCGATGTCACCGTTAGCAGTTGCTGATGAGAAATGGATTGTTGAAACACAGGATAATTCCGCGGGATTTACACACACGCACACGGAGGTAGTTGAGTCGGACCCGGTTCCGGCGGCGGAGGGCGGGGGCGAGTCTGGCGGGGGCGCTCCTGATGGTCAGGCCGGGCCGGCGGAGCCGGATCCTCTCGCGACCTGCCTGCAAGCCCCAGATATCTTGCAGAGAGTGATCTGTATCGGTGCGTGGATCGGCGTCAGGGGCACTGCCCAACCGCCCGCCGCCGAGGGGGCCGCCGCACCTGCAGGTGGTGCGCGTGCGCCGGTGGTGATCACGTCCACCGACGTCTCCAAGGTCATGGCCTCCGGCTCGGGCATTGTGCGTCAGCCTCCCGGGGCCAAGGCTCTGGTGTCCAAGATCGTCATCGTCTACACCTCCCCGGCCGCCCAGGACCTCACCACCCGGGTCGGGGACCAGAGCGTCAGCATTGTCGCCACGCCGGTGTCCTACACCTGGGACTGGGGCGACGGAGCCACGACCACCACCACCGACCCGGGAGCCGCCTACCCCGACCACACCGTCTACCACAAGTACTCCCACACGGCTCAGGGCGTCACCATCACGCTGACCACGACATGGTCCGCGACCTACTCCGTCGGAGGCGGGCCGCCTCAGCCGGTGTCCGGCACCCTGACCACCACCGACACCTCGGGCCCCTTCGACCTCGTACGCCGCATCTCCTACCTCACCGATGACGCCGAAGAGGCCCAGGGCCACTAGCCCCGGGTCCTCGGCACCCGGCGTCGTCCGGGGCCGACCGAGGGGCCTCCGGCGGCAGCCCCGGGTCAGCCGCCGAACCACTCGTCGACGCGCGCGGCAATCGCCTTGTCGAAGGCGTCGTCGGAGTGGTGGCGGGCGATCCAGGACGAGAAGGAGCCGCCTGCGGCCTCGTCCATCTGCCTGCGGCAGGCCTCCGGCTCCCTCAGCGCGCGGGTGAGCATGGTCGCCGCCTCCCCGAGGTCGCGGTAAATGAAGGGGTAGGACGGCGGAACGAGGGCGCGCGCCCATTCCCGGTCGGGCAGGACGCCGATGACGCCCGCACCCAGCGCCTCCACGTAGAGCAGGCCGTAGGACTCCTTGTCCGCGGTGGCCAGGAAGGCAGTCGTCCGCGCCAGAGCCTCCCAGTAGGACCGCCTGGTGGCCGTCAGCGGCCCCATCCACACCCAGTCCCGCTGGGAGATGCTCATGGCGGCCTCCGAGACGAGGCTGTCCTCCTGCAGACGCATCTCGACCCTGAGCGGAACGGCCCGGCGCACCTGCTCGATGACCCGGAAGAACTGCTCCGGGTGCTTCCCGCGAGTGAGGTAGATCGACGGGTACAGGACGATCGGCACATCCGAGTAGGCGCGCGGCCGGATGTGGTCGAGCCGGAATCCGAGGTTGACCCACGAGAGCGTGGACTTCTCGTACAGGTGCTGGGCCGTCCACTTCGCCACCAGCTCGCGCACCTCGTTGGCGGTGCGCCGGGAGTCCGCGAAGGTGGGGAACAGGGCGCACGACAGGGCGAGCGTGGCCATGTGGACCTTCGGGGCGTCCGACGGCACCGGGCGCCAGACGAAGTTCATGATCCGCGGCTCCGCCACCGTTCCCGGTGCCGTGCCGGGCGCGCGGGAGAGCACCTGCCAGACATGGGGGGAGTCCGCCGCGTCCATGTTGATGACGACGAGATCCGTCGGGTCGAGACCCTCCAGGGGAACGACGTCGAAGTCCTCGCTCTGCCTGGGCACAGGGGCGATGACGGTCGAGTCCGGGAAGATCCTCAGCAGCCGCCGCACCAGGGTGTCGCCGGCCTCATGGCCCGCCACACGTCCGGCGGATGAGATGTCGATGTCGTCGTACTTGATGGCGATTCTCATGACCGTGCCTCCATGGGTTCTTCAGTCCTCCACCAGGATCTCATCAAGGTCGTCCTCGTTCGTGCGGGCGGGGATCCTCATGCCGTAGAAGGAGCGGTGGATGAAGAAGAGTGACGCGAGGAAGAAGGCCGCCGCCAGGACGTGCACCAGGGTCCCGAGACCCTGCGCGGTCAGGCTGACCGCGAGCTCGACGGCGAGCAGCCCGAAGAGGGTCGTGAACTTGATGATGGGGTTGAGCGCGACCGACGAGGTGTCCTTGAAGGGGTCGCCGACAGTGTCGCCCACGATCGAGGCGTCGTGCAGGGCGGTGCCCTTCATGTGCAGGTCCACCTCGACGACCTTCTTCGCGTTGTCCCACGCGCCCCCGGCGTTGGCCATGTAGA
>ERZ773009.1332-NODE-1332-length-17233-cov-6.627139_pt1 | contig 17233 bp, 18 predicted proteins | sample MGYA00580663_ERZ773009 | MGnify/ENA primary metagenome ERZ773009 (study PRJEB29015, sample SAMEA2737969) | human oral metagenome | biome: human oral; feature: human-associated habitat; material: dental | place: China | collected 2026 ... | reverse complement strand
CGGGGGGCAAGATTCACAGCCGCAATCAACAGCATGGAGCTTTCCTGCATCGAAATCTTCTAAGCTGAAACTACGGAGCGCCGCTCGGAAGGGCGGCGCTTCTGCTATCATCTTTTGAAATGGAGGATTCTATGAACCTATTCACAAAACTCTTCCGTTCGCGGGACAAGCCCAGAGATCATCTTGGAGGCTTGTCCTTTTTGTTTGGGCAGACGGCGGCGGGCAAGGCGGTCAACGAACGTACCGCAATGCAGACAACGGCAGTCTATGCCTGTGTCCGTATTCTTGCCGAATCCATCGCAGGATTGCCGCTTCACGTTTACGGATACAAAGGGCAGGGCAAGGAGCGCGTGCCGGAGCACCCGCTGTACTTCCTGCTCCACGATGCGCCGAACCCAGAGATGACCTCCTTTATATTTCGCGAAACCATGATGAGTCACCTTCTTCTGTGGGGAAAGTAAATGTTTCAAAAATATCTTTCGGTAACTTCAAGAAACTCCTTATATATAAATGGTTTATAGCTTTTTAGGTTTAATATTGTTGAGTAAAAATAAGCGACTTTTTGCATATTTAAGCGACAAAAAAGCGACAAAATTTAACCCGTTGCCGGGTGAGATTCTGCCGCTTGTTTTGTTTTACATACCGATGGGGGAGAGAGCAATATCAAGGGCTTGCGCCGCTCTTGCCTTGCTGGACTGGAAAATGTGACTGTAGATGTCTTGCGTTATGGACGCGCTGGCGTGTCCTAATTGTTCGGCTATCAGTTTGGGCGATATATCGGAGTTTATCAAAAGGCTTGCCGTCGTATGGCGCAGGGAATGAATGTGTATGTTGTCCGGCAACCCTATCCGGCGGGCAAATGCCTTGAACTTTGCGTTTAGGTATTGTTCGGAGTAGTAGTTGCCGAATACCGTCAAGAATACCATGTTGTCCCGGTTCCATGTTTCGCCCCGTTGTGCTTTCCATGCGGCACAGCGTTTTTTATGCTCCATGAGCAAACCTTTGAGGGAAGCGGGAATAATCACATACCGCTCGCCTGCCGCCGTCTTTGGCGTTTGGAGTTCAAATTTTCGGCGATCAGTCCTGCCTTTTCCTTGTCCCTTCGGCTTCCCGACGTTCCGAATATAGGCGAGTGTGTGCCTGATGTAGATAATTCCCTTTTCAAGGTCAATATCCTGCCATTGCAGCCCGCATAACTCGCCGCCGCGCATACCTGTGAAAAGCAGGGTGTTTATCATCGTCTTAAACTGGAAATCCTCTTGCTTGTCAAGAGCGGAAACCAACTGAAGCGCCTGTTTTTCATCAAGCCAAGAGGGAACACAGCGCGACCTTTTTATAGTGATCGTGTTCGAGCAAGGGTTTCGGCGCATAATCTCCTTTTTGACTGCTGCCGTAAATATTGCAGACAGGCAACGCTTGACACGGGAAACAGAACTTTCGGCAAGAGCGCGGTTTTCTACGTCACTTTCAAAATATTCCCTGAAATCTACTCCAAGGCAAGCCGCTATTTTTTCGGCGTTACGTTTTTCAATCCCATACCCTTGGGACAGCCTTGTCACCGTTCTACGGGAAAGCCCCGTTTCCCTTGCGATAAAGGACAGGCTTTCATTTCTTGCCCATTTCCCCTTGGGGAGTGCGATTCCTTCTTTTAGGCGGTAGGTGTCCTTTATTCGTCCGTTTCGCAAGAGTTCGGCAAACAAGCTATCCAGCATGGCGGGGCTTATGTCTTTCAACTTCTTGCGGGCAAGGGTAGGCATGATGTAGGTATCGACCATCGTTTTATTGTCAATCAAAACATTCGGCTTCAAGACGGAGGGCGCTACGCTTTCATAGTACCACTTTGCCAAATCTGCAAAGGTGCGGTTCTCATCAAGGGCGACGTAGCCCCTTATTTTATCTTCCCAGTTCGCGGCGAAAGCCTTTGCCAACTTTTCCGCTTTCCCTGCCGTCACTCCGTCGGGCGGGCGAAAAGTCGTTGTTTTCTTCCGCTGCTTTCCCTGCTCGTCATAGCCCATATAGGCGGTAATGGTGAAAGTGCTTCCCCGTTTCCGTATGCTCGCCATAAGTCAACCCCTCCTCACATATTCCCGCCGCTCCTTGAGCCGCTTGACGGTAAAATCCCTGGCATGGAGCGTGCTTTCCTTGAAATCCTGCAAGTTCGCATTGTCGGAAAGAAGCCCGCAAACCATCGAGAGAAGCGCCGCCTTTGCGTCCCTTTCAAGAGCATGGAAAGCATAGAGCAAATCAGCGTCTGTTTCCCCGTACCGCTTATAATCCCCCATGAGGGCGGCGATCTGCTCCTTGTCGAGCATGCCCCCGAAGCGGTTGACGAAATCCCCCGATTTGATGAAACTCGCCGCCTGTTCCACCCGTTCCGTTTCCTGCCGCTCCTTTTCCGTGAACAGAAGCCTTGCAAGGATAGGTTCGGAAAAAGTCAAGGCCAGCTCTTCCTCATAGGAGCGTTCCGGCACAGGCTTTCCCGCTATGGCGACAATATCCTCATAGCTGTATTCCCCGTTCAATAAGGAAAGGGGAGCTATCTCGTAGATAAGGCACAGCTTTGACAGTACATCAAAAGAGGGGTTCACCTTGCCATTTTCCCAATTCGTCAAGGAAGTAGGGGCACAGCCCAGCTTTTCCGCAACGTCCGACTGCTTCAAGCCCTTGTTCTGGCGGGCCTCCTTCAGTTTCTCGCCCAGGGTTTTCATGTTCGTGCAACTCCTTTCAAGTTCCTAAAAGATACTTTATCACAATCGCATTGAAGCGTCAATAAGTATTTCAACCTGAATTGAGTTGTTTTTATGTATTGACGCTCCATTTTCATTGTGGTAATATAAAATAAACTGAATTGCTTTGAGATATAGAGGCGAAACAGATTTACGTTGTTCCTTGAAAACCGAACACCGCCAAGCAACAGCCTTCATTTGTATAGAAAAGGAGTGAACGCATTTTGGAGAAACCTGCACTAACCATCAAGGAAACGGCGCGAGAGTTCGCCTTTCCCGAATTTGCCATACGGACGCTTGTCAAACGCGGCACCTTCCCGGTCATACAGGTAGGAAACCGCTGTTACATCATGCGGGAAGTGTTTTCGGACTACCTGAGGACGGGAGGCGCAAAGTATGACCCCAAGCTATGAAATGACCCTCTACCTCTCCGACGTGCGGGAGAAGAAATCCAATACCAGCTATCCCTACGCAGCCCATATCACGGGCATTGCGGAACTGGCGAAAGCAGCACAGTTCGACCATGTGAGCGCCAAATACGCCGACGGCACGAACAGCCGGGGCAATGCGGTCAAGGCGCACAGGAGCAAGAAAACCTTTATCGAAGCCGACAATATCAATATGGACTGTGACAACAAGGAAAACAATCCCATGTTGCCGGACATTCCCCCGGAAAAGTGGCAAACGCCGAAAACGGTGCAGGCGGCTTTTCCCGGCGTCGCTTTCTATGCCGTGCCGAGCCGCAACCACCTGAAGGAGAAAAACGGCCTTCCTCCCCGTCCCAAGTACCATTATTATTTTCCTCTATCAGAGAAAATCACGGACGGGGAGAAATGGGCGGCACTCAAAAGGAATGTGCAAGCCTATTTCCCTGCCTTTGATGACGGGGCAATAGACGCGGCTCGGTTCCTCTTTGGAGTGGAAGCCCCGGAGCCGCTCTTTGTTCCCGGCGAAATCTGCATTGACGCATTTATGGAGCAGAAAGCGGCAGAGCGGAGAGAGCAGGAGAAAAAAGCAAGCCAAATCATCCCGGCGGGCAAGCGCAACACCACCATGAGCCATTTTGCGGGTGTCGTGCTAAAGAAGTACGGGGACACAGACGGCAAGGCAGAAAAAGCCTTTCTTGACGAAGCCCAAAAATGCAGCCCTGCCCTTGAACCCGGCGAACTTTCGACTATCTGGAGTAGTGCCCTAGGGTTTTATCGGCAGACGGTGAGAACAAATCCTTCCTATCTTTCCCCGGTAGAATATGCGGCGGAAGTGTTCAAGCAAACCTTGGAGCCTGCCGACTACACGGATATAGGACAAGCCAACCTTTTCGCCGCCGTGTATGGGGACAAGGTGAAATATACCCCCGCCACAAAGTTTATCGTCCATGACGGGAAAGTGTGGCAAGAGAGCGAAACACAGGCGCAGGGACTGGCGCAGGAACTCACCGAAAGACAACTGACGGAAGCCCGGCGGCGAATGGCAAGAGCAAGAAAAGCCCTAGACCGGGCAACGGAAGAAAACAACGAGGATAAAATGCGGGAAGCCAAAAACCAGTTGGAGGACGAAAAACGCTTCTATGCCTATGTCATATCCTGCCGCAAGTCCAACAAAATCAAGGCAACACTCACCGAAACCCGTCCCAAGGTGGAAATCCATGTTTCAGAACTGGACGCAGACGGCTACCTCCTGAACACGCCCGGCGGAACTGTTGACCTAAAGACCGGGGAAATGAAGAAACACGACCCGAAGGACTATTGCACAAAAATGACCGTCGTCACGCCGGGGACAGCAGGCAGGGAAATCTTCTCCGATTTTATGGAGCGCGTGACCGTGGGCGACAAGGCGCTTGCAATGTACTTGCAGGAAGTAGCAGGGATGTGCGCCATAGGACGGGTACTCAGGGAAAACCTCATCATAGCATACGGGGAGGGCGGCAATGGCAAAAGCACTCTATTCAACCTCCTAGCCCGTGTTTTGGGCGGCTATTCCGGGGCGTTATCCGCTGAAACCTTGACGGCGAATTGTCGGAAGAACAAAAGCCCGGAGTATGCGGAACTTCGAGGAAAGCGGCTTGTCATAGCGGCGGAACTTGAGGAGGGAATGAGGCTTGACACCGCCATAGTCAAGAAGCTGTGCAGCACCGACCCCATTCTAGCGGAAAAGAAGTATAAAGACCCTTTTACCTTCGTTCCCTCTCATACCGTCATACTCTACACAAACCATCTGCCAAAAATCGGCACGACGGACAAGGGAACATGGGACAGGATTATAGCCGTTCCCTTTCTAGCCAACTTTCGGGGGATCAAGGGAGAAATCAAAAACTATGCCGACTATCTCTTTGAGAAGTGCGGCGGGGCGGTTCTCTCTTGGATAATCGAGGGCGCGAAACGGTTTATTGCAAATGGCTACAACATCGACCTGCCCCAATGCGTCAAGGGGGCAATCGAGCGATACCGGGCTAACAATGACTGGCTAGAAAATTTCTTAGCAGAATGTTGCGAGGTACAACCCTACTACAAACAGCGTTCCGGGGAACTTTACGACCGATACAGAAGATATTGCGACCATACCGGAGATTATCGCCGAAGCCTTTCAGACTTCAAGCAGGCCTTGAGCATGGCAGGGTATGAAACCCATAAAACCAAATACGGAGCATTTGTCCACGGCTTGAAAGTCAAGCCCGATACCTCTGAATTTGAGCCTTTTCCCCCTGATTTTATTGGAGGGTGACGACGGGTGACGAGGATATACCAAAGTTTCAAAAGTGCAAAAAAGCCTTCCCGTAAGGAGCTTTATGAAATGCGTGTCACCCGTCGTCACCCTGACGGAAGAAGCCCCCCGCCAAGCCAAGCGGGGCAAGGCAGACAGTGACCGAAGCCGGGGTTTTCTTTTCCCCCGCGAGGAAAAATTTTCATCACAATCCGAAAACGAAAGGAGGCACACACATGGGACTTTTTGAAAAACTGTTCCAGCGGAAACCCGCGAAGCAAGAAGCCTATATTGAAATCCAAAACGAATATCGGGCATTTTCCGGGACGGCATACGGCAGCGCCGTCTTTCGGGCCGCCGTGGACGCTGTCGCAAGGCACGCCGCCAAACTCGTCCCGCACAGCGAGAGCGGGCAAATGGAGCAAGCCCTAAACCGTCCTAACCCTTATATGTCCCTCTATGACCTGCTCTATAAGACGGCGGCGGCATACTACACACACAACAACGCTTTCCTGCTCCTTATGAGGAATGACGAGGGGCAAGTGACCGCCCTCTATCCGCTCATTCCACAAGCTGTCGATTTTGAGCAGGGGGCAAATGGGGCAATCTTTATCAAATGCTTGTTTGCGGACGGCAGGGAAAACCTGTTCCCCTATTCGGATATGCTGCACCTTCGCCGCCATTTTCTCACCCATGACCTTTTGGGGGAGAGCAACGCGCCCCTGTTCCCCCTGCTGGATACCGCCGAAACCCTGACCCAAGGCATAGCGGCAAGCGTGAAGAACGGAACAAGCATTCGCGGGATTCTAAAATTTACAAGCCTCGTCAACCCAGCGCAGGTCAAGAAGGAAAAAGAGCAATTTGTCGCCGACTATATGAGCCTCGCCAACACGGGAGGAATCGCCGCCACCGACCAACGCTTTGACTTCGTTCCCACCAATGCAGCCCCCTACATTATCCCGCAGGAGCAAATAGAAAGCGTCAACGCCCAAATCTATAACGCCTTGGGGGTGCAAGCCCATATAGTGAACGGCAGCTATTCGGAAAACGAGTTCGCCGCCTTTTATGAAAGCGTCATAGAGCCTTTTTCCCTGCAACTGTCGCAAGAGTTCGCCCTAAAGACCGGGGAGAATATCACCTTTACAGCGGAGCGCATGGAGTTTTCCAGCGCGGAAACCAAAATAAAGCTGCTCCATGAAGCCGCGCCTTTGGGACTTCTCACAATAAATGAGGCAAGAAAGCTCCTTGCACTGCCTCCCGTGGAGAACGGAGAGAAGCGCCTGCAATCCCTAAACTATGTATCTGCCGAAAAGGCGGACAGCTACCAACTGGAGGAATAAGAGCATGAAGAAACAAATCCGCAGCTATGAAGTTAAGACTGACGAAAAGCCCCTTGTTTTGGAGGGCATGGCAATCGTATTCGACCGACCCGCCAAAATCGGGGAAATCACGGAGTATATCAGCCGGGACGCATTAGAAGGGCTTGACCTTTCGAGCGTCGCCCTGCTCGTTAATCACGATGGCACGGGAATCCCCCTCGCGCGAAGCCCCAAAACGCTTGCCCTCACGGTAACGGAAAAGGGGCTTGCCATGCGGGCGGAACTTCCCCATACGGAAACGGCGAAGGCGGTTTATGAAGCCGTGAAGCGCGGCGACCTCACCCAAATGTCCTTTGCCTTCGACGTAGGAGCCTATATCTTTGACGAGGAAACCCAAACCCGAACCATCACGCAAATCAGCAAGGTTTATGAAATCTCTGTCGTAAACTTTGCCGCCTATCAAGAAACCAATGTGCAGGCGAGAGCCGGAAAGGAAGAAAACACTATGACAAACTTCAATCCCATCACCGAAAATCTCAACACGGCAAATACCCGGACAGACACCCACAGCGCCCCCGAATACCGAAGCGCCTTTTTCAAGCGTATGTTGGGCAAGGAACTGACCGACGGGGAGAGCCGCGCCCTTGCAGCGGCACAGGCGGAAAAGCGGGCGGACGCTTTCAACACCCTGTCGAGTTCCGCCGCCGTCCTGCCCGCCGAAACCCTAAACGAAGTCATTGCACAGGCCAGGGGCGTGAACGGACTTTACGGGGAAATCCGCCTGTTTTCCGTCCCCTCCAATCTGTCCATCCCCGTAGGAACACCCACCGACGCGGCAAGCTGGCACACGGAAGGGGCGACCGTCCCCCGGACGAAAGCGGAAACCGCCTCTGTCACCTTCACGGGACGCGAACTTATCAAGGTCATGTCCATGAGCGCCGCTGTCAAGCGTATGGAAATCGCCGCCTTTGAGCGGTATATCGCCGACGAACTCAAAAGCAGCATTATGGACGCTATCGGCACGGCGATCGTGAGCGGCACGGGAACGGGGCAGCCTACGGGGATTTTGCCCGGTGTGACGTGGAGCAAGAAAAACATGGTTTCCACAACGAAGCTGACCGCTGACAATCTCCTTGCAGCCGTTGCCCTCCTGCCCGCAGGGTACAGCGGCGGAGCAAAATTCGCGATGTCTGTCGCAACCCTCTTCGGCACGGTATACCCCATCAAGAACAAGGACGAGGATTTTCTTTTCACGGACACGGAAAGCGGCGGCAATCGTCGGATTTTCGGCTTCCCCGTGGTGCTTGATGACAATATCCCTGCGGGAACCGTCCTTTTCGGGAACTTCCGTTATTACGGCGTAAACATCCCGCAGGGCATTGCTGTCGAAGTGAGCAGGGAAAGCGGCTTCACCAGCGGTCTTGTGGACTTCCGCGCCCTGTGCATTGCCGACGGCAAGCCCATTGTCCCCGGCGCGTTCGTGAAAGTGGAGGTATCTGCATGATATTCACCGTGGAGGAAGCAAGGGATATTCTACGGATTGACGGAAACGACAACGACGCCCAAATAGCGGCGCTCGTCGAAGCAATCCCCCCATACCTCCAAGCGGCGACCGGCTACACGGCGGCAGGGGATTTCTCCCCCGTCGCCAAGACCGCCGGGAGGTTCATCCTCTGGGAATGGTACTATGGGGAAAATTCCGATACGGACAAACTGCAGCGGGTGATTGACTGCTTGCTAAAGGCGCTGTCGGCAGAAAGAGCAACCAATGAATAAGACCGTAAAGGAATGTTTCTACCACTCGCGTGCATGGCAAAGGCTATCAAGGGCGTTCCTCTTATCCAAGTGCTACATCTGTGAGCGCTGCAAAAAACCTGCCGAAATCGCCCACCACAAAAAATATCTCACCGCAGGCAATCTCAATGACCCGGATATAGCCCTGAACCCCGCCAACCTTGAAGCCCTTTGCCTGAAATGCCATAACCGGGAGCATTTTGGGCAAGGCGGGGCGACGGTCAAGGGATTTTCATTCGATGAAAACGGCGACCTAATCAAGGAGGAATGATATATGCAGCCGAATTTTGAATATGAGTTGCAGGAGGAAATCGAATTTCTCTATCAAGAACTGGCCTTCCTGCAGGAGAGCATTGAAACAAGCCGCACGGAGGGTAACACGGAAGAATACACCCGGCTGATGAGGATTTTCCTGCCTGTTCAAAAGCAATACTTGAAACTTTGTGCGGAGCAGGAAAAACGCCTGCAAGCCGAAACAGACGAACTGGCAGCATTCAACGGAGCTATGCCATGAACCATATTGCGGAATACAGCCAAAAAATAGAGAGCGGCGAAATCAAAGCCTCTAGGCGTATCAAGGCGGTTTACAGCCGCCTTGCCGCCGCTGTCACGGAAAAAGGCGGACAGTATGTCTTTGACGAAAACAAGGCACAGCGCCCCATTGCGTTTATAGAACGGTTCTGCAAGCACTCCAAAGGAGAATGGGCAGGAAAACCCGTTCGCCTTGAAATATTTCAAAAAGCCTACATTGAAGCCCTGTTCGGCTTTGTTGACAGGGAAACAGGATATAGAAAGTACCGGGAAAGCTTCTTTCTTGTAGGGCGCAAAAACGGGAAATCGACGCTCCTTGCGGGGCTTTCCCTCTATATGCTGACAAGCGACGGAGAAGGCGGCGCGGAGGTTTACAGCACAGCGACCAAATACGCGCAGGCGCGGCTTCTTTTCGATGAAGCCCACAACATGATAAAGCAATCTCCTGCACTCTCCAAGCATTTCCGCAAACGGAAAAACGACCTCTATTTTTCGCCTGCGCTCTCCAAATTTCAGCCTTTGGCGCGGAACTCTGACACGCTGGACGGGCTGAACGCAAGTTTTGTCATTATGGACGAACTGCACGGGGTAAAGGACAGAAACCTCTACGAAGTCATGCGCCAAAGCATGGCGGCAAGGAGATCGCCGCTCCTTGTGATGATAACCACAGCCGGGACGGTGCGGGAATGTATCTATGACGATATGTACCAATACGCCGCAAGCGTCGCCGACGGGGCAATCCATGACCCGCATTTCCTTCCCATCCTGTACGAATTGGACAGCCGTGCCGAATGGACAGATCCGACGGCGTGGATAAAGGCAAATCCCGCCTTGGGGAGTATCAAGAAAACCGACGACCTCACCGCCAAGGTGGAACGGGCAAAACAAAACCGAAATGAATTATCCGGTGTACTTTGCAAGGAATTCAACATAAGGGAAACCGTCAAAACGGCGTGGCTTTCCTTCGAGGATATAAACAACGAGGAAACCTTCCGCATGGAGGATTTTCGAGGAAGCTATTGTATAGGGGGAGCAGACCTTTCCATAACTACCGATCTGACCTGTGCAAGCCTCCTCCTCATGCGCCGGGGCGATGACAGGAAGTATATCTCCCAAATGTACTGGCTGCCCGCCGACCGCCTTATGAAGCGAGTACAGCAAGACAAAATCCCCTATGACAAGTGGCACGGGCGCGGGCTTCTAAGGCTGTGCGAGGGAAACAGCATAAACTACTCCGATGTCACAACATGGTTCGTGGAAACCGTGAAGGAATACGAACTTTTCCCGGCGTGGGTGTATTATGACAGCTATTCTGCCCGCTACTTTGTGGAGGAAATGCAAATGCAGGGCTTTCACATGGTTCGCTGCATACAAGGGGCAAAGACCCTTTCCCTGCCCATGCAAATGCTAGGGGCAGACCTCTCGGCGCACAAAGTCATATACAACAACAACCCTATTTTGAAATGGTGCTTGACGAATACGGGCATACAGACCGACCGCAACGGGAATATCGTTCCCGTGAAAAACCAATCCCCGAAACAGAGGATAGACGGCACGGCGGCGCTCCTTGACTGTTATGTGGGGCTTTATGAGCATTACAACGAATATACCACCGCCATATAACAGGGGTGTCCGATTCGGTCACTCCTTCAAATAATTGGCAAGTCGAAATTTTCGACCTGCACAAGAAAAGGCAATCCGATATTTTCGGACTGCCAAAACATTCAAAGGGAGTAACAAAGCATTACTCCCCCCGAAGAAAGGATTTTCGCTATGAAACTGAAAGACAAGAAAATAGATATTCTCTATGCCTACCATGAGCCTGACGAGTGCGGCAACAACATCTTGAAATTGAAGCCTGTCGCCCTGTCTGTATGGGCGTACTTTCGGCAGCTTTCCCAAAAGGAGGTTTACACTTCGCTGGAAATGCAAACGCCGGAGGAAGTCCTTTTCCAAATTGGCTACCGCCCCGGTATTACGACCGCCCATGTCATACGCTACAAAGATGGTTTGTATGACGTGACAAGGGTTGACGTGTTCGAGGCTTATAAGGGGGACTTGACGCTGTACTGCAAGAAGCAATGAAAAACGGCGGGAATAATAACCAGCCGCCTTTTGTGAATTATGCAAACCGTAATTGCCCCATCCCTAACAATGACTTAAAAGCATCATACATAGGTACAGTGATATAACAAGAAAGCTCTAATTTCTGTTCGGTTTCGCTCAATTCATCTATTGTTAGAGATTCTACAATTTTATCAAAATCAATGCGTTCAAGCACTTTCTTTGTATATGGTCTTTTCGCGTCTAAAAAAGCTATACTTGTAAGAAAGTCCTGCACTTTATTGGAATTAAGTAAAAGCATTGCGACATAAGCCATATCATAATTATCAAAACATATGAAATAGCTTGTGTCGTCTGTCATTACCGGTTTTTCATCGTCTGAAAACAAGACAGAGAATAAAGGCTGCTTATAAAATCCGCTTACACCTACTTTGTATTTTGAATATGAATAATCACCTACTCCGAACATCGAAAAGGGTGGAGCACCGCGATATATTGAACTTTTCCGGCCTTGAAATAGTTTAACATTTTCATTAAGATATTCCCATGTTTTTGGGGCATCTTGTTCAAGATGACCTGTTTCTTCACGCGCTTTCTTTTGCGTAACAATGACGTATTTAGAAAAGCTGTGAATTACAGGAGTCTTGAACATACTGCTTTTTATCAAAGGGAAAAGAATATCATCTTCAATATGAACTATTTCTTTTTGGCCGTTTTGAAGTGTCCCATTGCACAGGGTTAATTCCATGACTTTTGAACAATCGTGTTTTACGCCCTGCCGCCACTCAAAACAGCATCGACCGTCAAAGTTTTCGGTTCCACTATCCAAATTACTATAAAACTGTCCGTCCGAAAAACCAAATTGCGATTTTATAGTGTCTGGATTTTCAAAATCAAATACATTGCAATAATCCGACGAAGCAGTTTTTTTGGAAAGCTGGATTACCAGCACACAGGCACTTGCATTTATTTCAAACACTTTTGCAGCATCAAATTCCAGAATATCGCATGATGAGAAATTTATATAATTCCGCTTTAGTTCTTTGAATACGTTTCTTGCAACGGACGTTTTACAAAGCATAGAGATAACAGTATTAGTATCTCTGTATTCGTTGAGTAGCTGTAATATAATATATTCGCAAATGTCAAAATTACTTGCGCCTGTTATAGCGTCAATCCCTTTTAAGCCTTTAAAATTTGCTTTTATAGGCAAATTATCAGAACCAAGAGCCGACAACGTACTGTTAGTGACCCACGGCGGATTACCAATAACAAGAATTTGACTTTTGTCCTGTATCAAAGCTTTTGATGAAAAAGCAAAGAAATCCGCATTGATTATCTTTACTCTGCTATCATTTATCTTTTCCCGGCAAGTGTCGCAGTATTCCGGGTTAATCTCAATACCATAGTATTCGCCTGCTTCAAATAATAGGCTGCTTTCCAAAAAACCACCAACCCCGCAAGTGGGTTCAACGATTGCAGATGGTTTTATATGGCGGTAATCCTTGAGATAAATACAAACCTTTTCTGCAAAATCAACGGGTGTCTGATAATCGCCAAATTCACGCTTACCACTCATAATTTACAACACCGTCAACACGATTATCAAGGGCAATGACTCTTGCGTATTGCAACCGCCATTGCAACGCATTACTGATGGTTAGATAGCCCTGTTCCGGGGGATAATCAAGAATTTCGTCTGCAAGGTCGTTATAAACAATTTCGTCACCAGGAACATTTTTATCTTGCAGAAAACCAATTATATCTTCTTTGTTTGCTCCATCATGTACCATTTCACGCAAGCGTCTTGTAATGGTAAAATCCGCCGTTCTTTCTTCGTCGATAAATGTACAATGCGTGAAATGGAGCGTGCAAGAATTGTTTGTGTCTTGCTTGTCATAAACAAAAACTAACAGGTTATATCCTAACCCGAAAATTTTCTGGCGCGCATTCTTAAACGGACAACTTGACTGAGGCTGTGTAATCGAAGTTACTTTAATATCAGTTTGAATATCTGCACTGGGCAAGTCTATACCTTTTGCACTACTACCGACTTCAACCCTATATTGTGATTGAAGAAAATGCTGAAACTTGTGTTCAACATACGTTCCGACGGCTTTTCCGTCGGTTACGCCTATAAGTTCGACGTGATTTTCTTTGCTTTCAATTTCACAAAAGCGCCTTGCTGATTCTATGAGTTCGTCTATCGTCAATACTGGTTTCATGGTAAAATCGCCCTTTCCTGCCTGCAGTCACATCCTATAGGTATAATAATACAAATAACATTATAGCACAATCTCGTCGCAACTTTAATAGACAATTTGTGGACAATTTGAGGAGTATTGTTTAGTATCTGCTTGTAGATTCAAGCGACAAACAAGCGATAAAATAAGATGAGAGAGTGACTTAAATCCTTATATATCAAGGCTTTAGGCTGCTCTCTTTTTATTCTGTGGGGAAATGCTTACGCACAAATTTTGCGGGATAGCAGGGGGCGTGTCCTTGGACTTTATCCGCTGCTCCCGGACAAGATGGAGGTCGGTCGCGACAGCCGCACGGGTGAGCTTTACTACACCTATACGAGAAGCACGGAGGAGAATCCGAACTTCAAAGATAAGGGGCAGATTCGTTTGCGACGCGAGGATGTCCTCCACATTCCGGGACTCGGATTTGACGGACTTGTTGGATATTCACCTATTGCTATGGCAAAGAACGCCATCGGGATTGTACTTGCAACGGAAGAATACGGTGCTGCATTCTTCAAGAACGGTGCGCGTCCGGGCGGCGTGCTTGAGCATCCGGGCGTTCTGAAAGACCCGTCGAAGCTCCGTGAAAGTTGGCACGCCGTTTACGGCGGCACGATGAACACAGGCAGGATCGCCGTCCTCGAGGAAGGTGTAAAGTATCAGCAGATTGCCATACCGCCCGAGGAGGCACAGTTCCTTGAGACGAGGAAGTTCCAGATCGACGAGATTGCACGGCTCTATCGTGTACCGCCGCATATGGTCGGGGATTTGGAGAAATCCTCGTTCTCGAATATCGAGCAGCAGTCCTTAGAGTTCGTGAAGTACACACTGAACCCGTGGGTCGTTCGTTGGGAGCAGTCGCTTCAAAAGGCTCTGCTGACGGACAAGGAGCGGAAGGATTACTTCATTCGCTTCAACGTGGACGGGCTTCTGCGAGGGGACTACAAGAGCCGTATGGAGGGCTATGCCATCGGGCGGCAGAACGGATGGCTCTCCGCGAACGACATCCGCAGCCTTGAGGACATGAACCCCATCGAAGCGGAGGAAGGCGGCGATCTCTATCTCATCAATGGAAATATGACGAAACTGAGGGACGCAGGGCTGTTTGCCGGCAGTCAGAAGGGAGTAAGTGATGAAACGTAAATTTTGGAACTGGGTGCGGAACGAAGGAGAGAAGCGAATCTTGCTTCTGGACGGTGAAATCTCGGACGAGACATGGTGGGGCGATGAAATTACACCTCAGATGTTTCGCTCTGAGCTTCACGCTGCCGAGGGAGATATTGACCTCTGGATCAACTCACCGGGCGGCGACTGCTATGCAGCGGCACAGATCTACAATATGCTCATGGAGTATAAGGGAAACGTCAATGTCAAGATTGATGGAATTGCCGCCTCTGCTGCATCCGTCGTTGCGATGGCAGGATCGACCGTCGAGATTTCACCCTTGGGGATGCTGATGATTCACAATCCCATGACCGTCTCCATCGGGGATACACATGAGATGGAGCGGACGATCACATTCCTTGCCGAGATCAAGGAGAGCATTATCAACGCCTACGAGATCAAGACTGGGCTGTCCCGTGCGAAGATTTCACGGCTGATGGATGCCGAGACATGGATGAATGCAAAGAAAGCCGTAGAACTTGGATTTGCGGATTCCGTCCTCTATGCGGACGCACAGCGTCCTTTGATAGACACGTCGGACGGGCTGATCTTCTCCCGCGCCGCCGTCACAAACTCCCTGCTCTCGAAATTCGGACAGGGGCAACAAGCAAACAATGTCGATGCAGAGCCGTTTAAGAAGCGGCTCTTTTCTATTTCACATTAAGGAATTAACGGAGGTACAAGAACATGGATAAGATCATGGCAATGCGCGAAAAGCGTGCAGAAATGTGGGAACAGGCAAAGCAGTTCCTCGATGAACACGAGAAGGATGGCCACCTTACGGCAGAGGACGCCAAGGCATACGAGCAGATGGAGAACGAGATGCTTGCACTCGGCAAGGACATCAAGCGCATGGAGCGTCAGGTGATTCTCGACGCGCAACTTGCAAAGCCCGTGACGGCGGCAATCACCAACACTCCGGGCGCATCTCTCAATGCAGAAAAGACGGGGCGTGCAAGCGAGGCATATCGTGCGGCAATGCTGAAGGCTCTTCGCACGAACTTCCGACAGGTGGAGAACGTCCTGCAGGAAGGTGTGGATGCAAACGGCGGCTATCTCGTTCCCGAGGAATACGATCAGCGTCTCATTGACGTTCTGAATGAGGAGAACGTCCTGCGCCCGCTTGCGACGGTCATCACCACGAGCGGCGAGCACAAGATCAACATCGCCGCTACAAAGCCTGCGGCATCGTGGATTGAGGAAGGCGCGCCGCTCACCTTCGGGGACGCCACCTTCGACCAGATCGTCCTCGACGCACACAAACTCCACGTTGCGGTCAAGGTGACGGAGGAACTCCTCTACGACAACGCCTTCAACCTTGAGAACTATCTCATCGAGCAGTTCGGCAAGGCACTCGGCAATGCAGAGGAGGATGCGTTCCTGAACGGCGACGGGACGCACAAGCCAAAGGGACTCCTTACCTCGGCAAAGACATCCGTTACTACGGCGGCGGCAGACCTCAAGGCGGATGAACTCGTGACCCTCGTTTACAGTCTCAAGCGTCCCTACCGCAAGAATGCTGCATTCATCGTCAACGACCAGACACTTGCAAGCATCCGCAAACTCAAGGACGCGAACGGTGCGTATTTCTGGCAGCCGTCCTACCAGATGGGCGAATCCGACCGTCTGCTCGGCTATCCCGTCTATTCCTCGGCGTATATGCCTGCTATTGCAGCGGGCAAGACCGTCATCGCATTCGGGGATTACTCCTACTACAACATTGGCGATCGTGGCACGCGCTCTCTACAGGAACTCAAGGAGCTGTTTGCGGGCAACGGCATGGTCGGCTATGTTATGAAGGAGCGTGTGGACGGCAAACTCGTTCTTGAGGAAGCCGTGCAGACACTCAAGATGAAGGGTTGATGTATGTTTGCGGCAAAGAGGGGAGGTGGTTCTATGCTTGTGCCGCTTGCAGCAGTCAAGCAGTATCTGCGGATTGACGGTGATGAGGAGGACGATCTCCTCATGCACTTTGCGGAAATGGCAGAACAGATTTGCATGGCACTTCTGCGCGTGAAGAAACTGTCCAAGGTCGAAGATCAGGCAATTGTGCGCGTTGCAATCCTCTACGCCGTATCCTATCTCTATGAACATCGGGAGAAGCGGATCACAGAGGGCTTGCCTTGACACTGCGGTCGCTGCTCTTCGGTGTGCGGAAGGAGGTATTTTAGGTGAAAGTGTCCATGAGCGAACTGCGTCATCGAATCTCCATCCTGCGCCCCGTGACGGATACGGATGATGAGGGGAATATCCTCTCATCGTCGGTGCAGGAGATTTCAAAGGCATGGGCGCTTGTTCTGCCCTTTGCCGCGAAAATCTCCGACGGCTATGCGGAGAAGGTGCAGGAGGTGGATTACCGCATCGTCATTCGTTACCGCATGGATGTGCGCGTGACGGATCGTATTCGTTGGGGAGATAAAACGCTCACGCCGATTGCGCCGCCCTATCCGCTCGGTGGGAAGAAACGGTGGCTTGTTCTGGAATGCAGGGAGTTGGTGGAAGATGGCTAGATACCGAGGTTTCGTCTCTGCCGAGAAGATCCTCTCCGAGCTTGGTGCAGAGGCGACGGCTGCAGCAAAGGCAGCACTCGCACATGGCGCGGATGATGTGGTCACAGAGGCAAAGAACCGCTGCCCCGTCTATACGGGAACAGATAAGCGCGTGGTAAAGGGCGCACTGCGCGACTCCA
>ERZ773009.1330-NODE-1330-length-17268-cov-17.225818_pt1 | contig 17268 bp, 11 predicted proteins | sample MGYA00580663_ERZ773009 | MGnify/ENA primary metagenome ERZ773009 (study PRJEB29015, sample SAMEA2737969) | human oral metagenome | biome: human oral; feature: human-associated habitat; material: dental | place: China | collected 2026 ... | reverse complement strand
CGTCGGCGGTTACGATGTGTCCTTGGTTGTTGTCGCCCGCCTTTAAGAAGCGCCAGGTCTTAAACGTGTTCACGTTATCGGGCACACCCTTGTAAGGAGCAACCACATAAGGGGGCTGAATGTTTTGATATAGCCGCGGGTCGCGTTGGGCAAAGGTGGCCCACATGTCCTTACCCTTCCCGCCTTGATAGCCCGATGCGGCATTGGCAATGGGCAAACCATTCTTCATCAAGAACATGTCTACCGTGTATTGGGGTACGTCGGCAGCGTTGGCCGCGATGTGTTCGAAGTCGTTGTAGCGATTCATCAGCACGTTGTTGACAAACTCTTTGTAGAAGATAACGCCAGGCTTACCCTTCAAGCTCTCGGTGGTCCACAGCTCGCCATAGCCCGTTGCAGGCGTGTTTTGCTTGTCTACGCCCAGATACAGGCCAGGATAGGCATCCATTAACTCTTGCGACACGGTTAGGCACTTTTGCAAATAGGTTTCGTAAGGTTCGTTAAGGCCATGATACTTGGCCCATGTTCCTTCGCGAAGTAAGAAACGCGAGAGTGCGGCCTTTATGGCATTAGCCGTAATGGTGTTGTCGCCATCGTTGAACGAGCCGATGTTTGCGGCAGCATACTCCAATCGGGCGATGATGCTATCGGCAACAGCTGCGCGCGGTGTGCGTGGCCCGTAGCTTTCGGGCGAGCTGTCGTCGAGAACCTTATTCACCCAAGGCACATCGCCAAAGCGGTCGATGAGTTCCATATACCAATAGGCCGAGAAGAAGTAACCAACCGAACGCCAATGTGCCGCTTGTGCCTCTGTAAGCACGCCATCGCCCAAATGGCTCAGCATGATGTTGATGCGGCGGATGTAAGAGAAATCCCATCCGCCACCATCTGATGTGGCTGTGACGGTTTGGTAAGCATAAGGATTGCGCGCATTGTCGCGATGCGTAACCAGTCCGCCAAACCAATCGCCAGCAAACTGCGCGTCCATATAGCTGCTGTTGATGCTGGTTTGAATGGTGGTGTTAATAAACATCCCGTAGCAAGGGTTCATAAAAGCCTTGAAGTTGTCGTACTCTTTGAAGGCATTTTCCTCGGTAAGGTCGGTCAAAGGGTACTTTTCCAGAAACTGGTCGTTGCATGCCGTCAGGGTTGTAGCAACAAGAAAAGCGGCCGTTAATATCTTTTTCATAAGAACATTAGTGATTAGAATGTGATACTTGCGCCAAAAGAGATGGTGCGATAATAGGGATACTCCCACGAAATAATGTTGCTTAGCGCATTAGCTGTGGTTTTGGGTGGTCGCCCTTCGGGGTCGTAGCCTTTGGGAAGCTGGCTGAAAGTTGCCAAATTCTCTACACTTACATAGAATTTTGCATCCTGCAAGTAGGCGCGTTTAACCCACATTCGGGGCAAGGTGTAGGATAGCGTTACGTTCTTGATGCGCAAGTAGGCTGCATTTTGCAGATACTTGTCGCTTGCGCGCGTGTTAGAAGCAACGTTGTTGCCTTGGTCGTAAATGCGGAACAGCTTGCTGTTGGGATTTACTGGCACCATATAGTCGCTGCTTGCGGGGTCGTAGCTCTTGGCTCGCCAATAGTCGGTTTGGTTTGAATAAAGTGCTTGGAACACGGCATCGCCAGCACCTGCCCCACCAAATGGGAACACAGCCGAACCGCCTAGCCAATAATCACGCTTGCCAACACCTTGCAACAGCACTTCTAGGCTTAGGCCTTTGTATGCTGCACCAAGGCTTGCACCGAACTGAAAACGAGATGCGTCGTTGCCAATTACCTTGCGGTCGCCGGGGTTATCAACGGTGTTGTCGCCTGCATTAATAACGCCGTCTTCGCGCAAGTCCTTAAACTTAACGTCGCCGGGCTGTGGGTTAAAGCCGTTAAGCTTCGTAACGCCCTGTTTCAAAGTCCATGTCTTGTGCTTGGCGTCTGCCTCATTAAAGTCGTCGATGGTGTAGTAGCCGTCGGTAACATAGCCCCAAATCTCACCTATCTTCCTCCCCACATAGTAATCGGAGAGCAGCTTCGACTCGTTATTAAACCTAGTTATCTCAGCCTGGCTGTCGTAGATGTTAAAGCCAACATGATAGCTAAAATCGCCAATCTTGTCGCGCCATGTAACATTTAGTTCCCAGCCCTTGTTCTTCATGTCGGCCACATTCTGCAACGGAGCCGTTGTTCCCACCACCTTGGGTATCTCCATACCAGCAGCCAACATGCCCGTTGTTTGGCGGTTAAACCAATCGAACGTTGCCGTAAGGCGGTTTTGGAAGGCGTAGAGGTCGAAACCAACGTTAAACGTTGTTACCTTTTCCCACGTAAAGTTGCGGCTAACCAACTCGGGCGAAGTGAAATAAGTTGTCTTGCCTTCGCCGTTCAGCAGATAGGTGCCGTTGCTGTTCACGCTTATAACTGGCGAGAACTGATAGGGGTCGATACGCTGGTTGCCTACCGAACCATACGAGGTGCGGAATTTAAAGTCGTCTAACCAACGGTTGGCCCACTTCAGGAAAGGCTCCTGACCCATACGCCAACCCACACTAACCGAGGGGAAAAAGCCAAAGCGATGGTTCTTGGGGAACTTCGACGAGCCATCGTAACGTCCGTTCAACTCCAAGAGATAGCGGTCTAAGAACGAATAGTTCAAACGGGCAAAGCCACTGCGAATGGTGTACTCCGAGTACTTATCGAATAAGGTTTTTTCTCCTGTTCCGCCTGCGAAAGAAGGCACGGTGGGCACGGCTTGCGCCAACACGTAGCCATCGAAATAACGATAATACGACTTCTCTTGGTTAAAGCCAACCATCGCCTTAAAGGCATGCGCACCCCAGTTGTTTTCGTAATTGGTAAAGAGGTTCAGGGCGTTATACTTCTTTGTTTCATCATACATGCGATAGTAGTCTTGCCCTTCTTCCATCGAATACTTGGCGGCAAGCTGCACATCGGCAAACCTAAATCGGCCGGTATAAAACTGATAGTGATTGTCTTTGCGGTCGTAGGTGTACTCGCCCGTGATGCTCCAGCCGGGCAAGGGCTTGAAAATAGAGCGCAAAGCCACACGTGGTTCCGACTTCTCCAAATGCGAAGTGGGTGCATACAACAGCATGTTCAACGGCGTTTGCGAAGGCAAGTTGCCTTGAACACTTAGAATGTCGCCAGGGATTAGGCCTTCGGGATAATAATATATCAAACGGGTTGAGTAAAAACCGCTCATGTTTCCCACGTTCTGCGGCTCTTGTTTGGTAGAGTTGGTGTAAGAGATGGTGGCCTCTTGGGTAAACCATTTCTGGATGTCGGCCGAGATAAAGCCGTTGATGGTTTTACGCCTGAACATGTCCTTATCTGTAACCAACGGACCATTTTCGCGGCTTAAACTTCCCGAAAGTCGATAACGTATCTTTGAACTTCCGCCCGAAAGGGTTATGTTGTGGTTGCTAACGGCCCCCGTGGTAAGGATGTTCTTGGCCAGGTTCTTTTCAGAAAGCCAATAAACGCGGCCGTCGGTATCCTTAAAGATGCCGTCGCCCACGGTTGCTATAGACGAAGGGTCGTTTTGATATTGTTGCAGATAGTTGCGCCATCTGCTAACGTCGCCGTTGCCGGCCCAATAAGAATTAGAATAGCCCGCTTCGACATAGGCATCCAAATATTGCATCAACGAGGCTTGCTCCAAATGGTTGAGCGACTTTTCCCAACCCACATTGAAGTTGTAGTTGGCGGTAAAGCGCGCATCAGACTGGGGGCGTTTGAGCGTTACCAATATCACACCGCCAGCCGCACGCGCACCATAGATGGCCGAACTGGCGGCATCTTTCAGCACCGACACGCTCTCGATGTCTTCGGGGTTGAGCGAGCTGATGTCGCCTTCAACGTTATCTATCAGCACAAGCGGTGCGCCTCCGTTAATCGAAAGCGTGCCACGCACATTCATAGACTTGGCAAAGCCAGGCCCCGAACCGCCGCCAATGGTAAGTCCCGGCATGGCACCTTGCAACGCGGCAGCTGCATTAACAACAGGCCTGTCGCCCAACACGTCGCTCATTTTCACTTGCGCCACCGAACCCGTTAGGTTGGCTTTCTTCTGTGTTCCATAACCAACAACCACCACTTCGTCGATGGCCTTGGCGTTATTCTGCAAGGTCACCGTCATGTTGGGGCTGGCCTTCACCTCTGTTTCGGTAAAGCCAACGTAGCTAACAACCAGTGTTGCCCCTGCCGGAACGTCCACCTTAAATCGTCCGTCGAGGTCGGTTACGGTGCCATTCGACGTCCCTTTCTGCACAACAGAAGCACCAATGAGCGGTTCTCCCAGTGCATCTTTAACCATACCCGTAATAGTTGTTGATGTTTGCGCATTCACATACAAAGGAATGAGCAGCAGCAAAGTGAGCAAAAGCCTACCTACTGCATTCTGACTTCGTTTTTGATAACTGTTCATCTGTATTTATTTAAGTAATATGTAGTTAGGTCACAGCAGTTCATACGCCGTCAAGGCGCACATTACATGTTCATCTATCCAGCATTAATCCTCATTCACAATGGGCGGATCTACCCAAAAGTAGAATAGTTTTCAACGCATTTTTATCAAAGCATCATCGTTTATCGCATCATACAACATCGGCTGCCGCGGGCGCACCATAGGCGCCTGTGCAGCCATTCTCATGTTTAACGCTTGTTAAGCTGTTGTTTAGGCGGTGTAAAGATATGTATTTTTCGTGAATAGCGCATCTTCTTAACGATTATTAATTGTATATTTCTAAGATTTATATGCAGCTGGCGGATTAGAAAGGGATGAAGAATGGCAAACGCAACTTAACTTGCTGAAATCTCAAAGCCACTGCAAGCCTGCCCTACTAAGGTGGAAATAGCTGTATGGCAAAAGCCAAACACACAATCGCCCTGCGGTACAATGCAGGCCTTGTTCTTGCCGAACATCAATTTCATGCGGCCTTCTGCTGATGGTTCAGCATACCGCTTTGTTGCACATAGGCAAAACTATTGTTGCGCCACAAAGCCAACACACACCGCAGTTGGGCAAAAAACGCTTTTTGGCTGGCTAAAAAAGAATAAGAAACACTAGGCATATGGCTAACACATGTACGGCTATACAGAACTGAACTGCCTCTGCCCCAGCACACGGCGTAACGAGCCATGCCCACATCACAGGCCCTATAAAAGGACAAAGCATGGAGCAAACCATAAAGAGCAGGTAGCCAGAACATCCCCTGCCCCATGCAATGAACGGCGCCTGTATCAACGCGACAAAGAAATAAATGAAATAAAACAGTTCCATGGTTATTTGTAGATTTTCTATGATTACTTTTTATATCAGCATCCGATTTAGATATTATGGAAGCTGCCTATGCCTGCTAACATCCAAACAGCTTATCAAACACAAAGTTAATTGATAAACCAATTAAATTCAAACATATCATACTTTAATTTATCTGGCGCACACAAATTCTATATAATGAAGCCGGCTTTTCTTTCAATGTCTCTATAAATTACGTGGGAGCTGTTGGCTTTGTGATGCCAACACAAGATAACAAACGCCTTTAACATACGAAATACAAGGGCTATCAACTCATGGGTATAAACCCGATACAACCCAACATCTTACGAATGTATCAACTTATCAATTTACAAACTCAATAACACATAAGCTTATGGCCCATCAACCTACAAACACTTACAAGCCCGTTCATCCGTTCATTCATCAACTCTCAAACTCATAAATGCACCCACCCAAAACCTTAAAACCCTTGTTTTTATTTTACAAAGCCGCTCTATTTTTCGCTCCGTTCTAGCGAAAATATAGGTTATAAAGTTGGTAAAAAGCCACTTTTTCTAACCTTTCACGCTTTGGTGTTTGTCTAATTTTAAGCCAAGAACCTGCATTTTGCACCATTTAGCCTTTCTATTTTGGTTGCCAGCCCGTAGTTTTTCATGCCCAAATACGCACTTTTAGCCCCTAAAACCCCACTTTCTGATGCCCATTTTGCCCTTTTGGGCCATGAATTTCGTGGTTCGGAAGGGTTTTATTTATACCATTGCAGTGTATTTTTATGCTTATCGCCTTGTATTTAGCACCATTTTACACTGCATTTTGCTGCATTTTACCTTGCGTTTAGCACCAAAACGCACGCCATTTTGCACCAAAACGCACTGCGTTTTGCCGCATATTGCACGCCATTTTGCAGCAAATAGCACCATATTCTGCTAAGAATGGCCCCAAATATGGTGCAAACGGCGGCTTCTTTAAATAAAAATTCATTTTGCCAACATCCACATGCCACCCCTTTTTGCATCAAAACAAACCTTCGCGAGAATCGTCTTTTTGCGCCAAGGTGAACGATTGGCGGACAAAAAGGACACTTAAAATGTTAAATTTCATACCGAAAACAAGACAAAACAAATTAGGCTGCGTACACGCGCAAAGGCAACGGAAGCGGAAAGCAGGTAGGCTTGCAACCACCAGCACGAGCGGTTGCTGGGCATGCAGCTCACAGCCAACGGCGACGGCAGCATGCAAACGCAGAAGAAATAGGGCATTGGCAGATGGGTTTCGGCTTGTAGAGAAAACATGGAAGGCCTTCTGCCAGGCCGCCTTTTGGGGCGCAACCACGTTTTACCACAGAAAAATGGAGCAGATTTTTTCAGACTTTATCACATCTTTGCCTAGTGCTTTGCACATGAACGGGATATTCACCTTGCTTTTACAGAACAAAGACGGCAAACATCTCTCAATCTTCTGAAACGCTAACCCCCAATGAGCCATCAGGCCGCTTATCAAATGTTTCATGTTGTTTTCATCGCTCCCTGTACGTCTTTTGTTTGCTAGTCGGCATCTTGTAAGGCTTATTCGCCCTACGCAGTACGCAACGATTTCAAGAAAAAACAAGCAATATGCTCAACAATACACAGAGCTTGCACAGGCGCTAAGGTTTGATTTGGGTTAAAAGAGTAGGCAGCTTCGATGAAAATAAATGCGAAAGGCATGGCGATAACAAAAAAATCACTAACTTTGCTGAGAAAGATATTACAACTAAAAACCGCTTAACCAATGTTTGAGATATGGTGGAGAGTGACATTTTCTCTCGTTTAAAGGATGGAGACCTGGCCGCCTTCGAAAGCCTGTACAAAACATACTACGCCGTTTTATGCAAGCTTGCAAAGACAATCACCCACAGCCACGAGTTGGCCGAAGAGATTGTTGACGACCTGTTTTTCTACCTTTGGGACCACCGCGGCGAGTTACAAGTAGTGTCGCTCCAAGCTTACCTCTTCCGTTCGACAAGAAACAACAGCGAGAAGGCGTGCCGCTCGTTGGCCTTCCGTAAAGGCAGGGTTACAGACAGCATAGACAACACCCTGCTCTGCATACACGAATATCTGACTGACCCCGAACACCCATTGGGCTGGTTGCTTGAAGAAGAAATGAAAAACACCGCCAAACAAGTCGTAAACGAGTTGCCGAGAGAATGCCGGCAGGTGTTCGAACTAAGCCGCTACGAGGGCAAGAAGTACTCGGAAATTGCACAAGAGCTGGGCATTTCTGTCAATACGGTGAAGTATCACATCAAAAACGCCATCAAGATTTTATCGGCCAGACTATCCATAAACATGGTTGGCATGTTGCTTTGCGTGGCTGGCATATGGTAAGTTACATTATATGCCGCTAATAGAACAAAACAGAAAGAGCCAGATAAAGGAAAAAACAATGAAGATAGAACTAGAAAATGAGAAAGACATAAGTGTGTAGATTTTAGGGCATGCCTGCAAACAGCTCTAACTGTCTATGCGGAGCAACAATCTCTACTTTCTCTTGCAAATCGAAATTGAAAACCATAGCCTCGACCATAGCGTGCCTGTTCTCGGTTTTCCCGCCATTATGGTAGAAGTGTTCTTTTGTAACGACATTGAATTGTTGCCAGAAACGACTCACCATCTCATTTTGGCGAAAATCGTTGTGATGCCAAGTGGAAAGGATGAACCTTGCACGTGTTTGGCGCAAGGCGTTGAAAAGTTCCTCTTCATCCTTTTCCGTCCAACCATTATAATAGTCTACATATCGCCCGTAATAAGGTGGGTCGCAATAAATAATGTCGTTTTCCCCTGCCTGTGCTATTGTTTCAAGAAAGTGTACATTATTGAAAACCCATTGCTTCCCCCTAATTACACGGGCGATGTTTTCTATCTGATTACATATTTTGGTTATATATGCAGGTGCAAATCGCTCAGGTTTCTTGCAAAAAGGTATATTCCAACAACCTTGCTTGTTGAAACGCATCATCCCATTAAATCCTGCACGAGATAAGAATATAAAATCATACGGGCTGTGTTCTCGGTTGAACCTGTCGCGAACAAGACGATAGTGGGCGTAGCCATCCTCATCCGCCGCCTCCAAAAGGCGGCCTTCATGTTCAAGATATGCACGCATGGTGTAAGGCGTAACCTCTCCGTTCTGTACCTTCTGGTAGAAATTGATGATGTGCGGATTGGTGTCGCCAACAATGTGCGCGCCCATTATGGGGCAGTTGAAACCCACAACGCCAGTTCCAAAGAAGGGTTCTATCCAGCGTGCGGTAAGGCTAACGCCCGAAGTCAATATCAGGTCATTAATCCACGGCACCAATTTTGTCTTGATACCTTGCGACTTTATAGGGGGAATGATAACAGGCATCTCTACTTTTTCAATTCTTTAAGTCGTTTACTTTTCTCTTCCAAATACTCTGTGTAAGATTTAAGATTATTGTAATGCGGCTTCCCCATGCCAGCCTTTTGGGCATCGGCCGCATTATAGAAGTTCATCCAATAATCATCGAAAACCTCTTCTCCATGTTTAGCGAACGTCCCTTCCCCATTCACTAGTTTGTCAACATCAACAACACCTCCGATATTCCTAGTGTTTCCGCTTCCTGGTCTGTCGCTTGCTATTTTCCACTTTGGCTGGACAAAGAATATGAAGTGCTTTATAACCGACTTTATGTTCTCAAGTTTATCAATACTATATACTTCCATGTCCTTATCCTTGTCGACACCCTGTTTGTAAAGCACTCCGAGTACAAGATGGCATTTATAATCATCATACGGATAATCCGTGTTCCTTTTTACTTGGCGGTCACGGAAATAGCCCCAATAAGAGCCAAGCGTAAGGCCGTTCACCTTTTTGTCGTCACGGTAGTAGCTGGATTTAAAGTCTACGGCAAACAAATTGCCTTTCTTATCTTTAAATGTCAAGTCTGGATAGAAGTTTTGTGCCGAGGGAAATTCCAAAACAAGCCCATTGCGCTCGGCAAAGGAAGCCAGTTTTGGGATGAGTATAATTTCTATAACCTTCGATACCACCTTCGTATCATTGGTTATTCCATAAATGTTCTTATTCACATCTATAAAGCCCTTTACTATCCAATCATTGTTTGGGGTCTCAAGTAACGCTTTATATGTCTCCACTTCTTTTGCCAGAAGCTTTTGAAACGCTTTCTTATCCATACTTTAAACATTTTACGAACGACATGTTAAGTCTTTTAAACTATCTTGCAACACAGATTTCATTTCAGACAGATACGAGGAAATCATAGACTTATGGAACACTCCTTTATCTTTTGAAAAGCGAAATCGATGCAAAAGAGCAACGCACACCGCACTTCAAAGATAGCGGTAGGCTTGGCTCTCGCTATCATTCCGTATTTTAGCGGGGTGATATTTTCGTGCCCCTGAACCAAGGTTAACACGCATGCCCACACGCTAAGCACAAGACAAAGATACAATAAAATTTGAACTCCAACCCTATCTGCCACTGGCAAAACGCCGTTATATGCCGAAAAACAAGTTCTTGAAGGACAACTCAACGCATACCACAAACGCACTTGGGCGTGCCCTTGCCCTGAAGACAGACTTCAAAACGTGCGGGATGGGGAACAACTCACCAACAGGAAAAAACGCCAGACACATGAGCTACGCCCTATGAAGGCTTATGCCACACACAGGAATTCATCTTGCACAACCATTTTTTATCTGAGCATTATTTACAAGACAGCAACTTGCGGAACGGGCATTCTAGAAAGAAGAATGCCCAACAGCCACATTTTCTTGCGTTTTTCACTACCCCACCACCACCCCAAAAGGCTCTATCATTATAAAGGGAAACCGAGAATGAAAACAGAAAACGAGCATATCGACAACCTGATACGCCGCTTTGTGCAAGGCGACATCACGGCCGACGAACTTGGCGAACTGAACGATTTCGTTAGGCAAAGCGAGGAAAACAGGCAGTATGCACGCAATTTGCGCGAACTGCTTTTCGACCGAGCCGCCGCAAAAGCCCACGAAGAGTTCGATGTGGAGCAGGCTCTGCAACGCTTTCATGCGCATGTACATACAGGCAACACTGGCGAAAAACAGGCACAACGCCTGCCAATAAAGCTGCTGGTAAGGGTTGCTGCGGTTATTCTCATTGCCGTGTTGCCCATCATTGCCTACTTCTTAGGCATGCAAAGGGTAAACCGGCAGTTTGCCATGATAGAGACTAACGCCCCAGATGGTTCGCAACTCAGCCTTGTTCTTCCCGACGGCAGCAAGGTAAAGCTCAATTCGGGCTCTACCATCAGGTACTCACAAGGGTTCGGCATATCAGATAGAAAGATATACTTGCATGGAGAGGGGTTCTTCTGCGTAAAGCACAACGAGCGGCTGCCTTTGTCTATTGTTACTAAGGACGTTGTTTTGCACGACCTCGGAACGGCTTTCAAAGTGAGCAATTATCAGGCAGACCAACAGGTTGAGATTAGTCTTTACGAGGGAGAACTAAGTGTAGACAACCTTATTTCAAAACAAAATGGGCTAGCAGTAAAGCCCGGCCAACGCATCGTTGTTGACAAGGCTACGGGGCGTCTGCATAAAGAAAGCGTCAAAGAAACAATGGATGAGGGCGCAAGCATGAACACCCTTTACTTCGACAACCAGCCGCTTGAAATGATTGCACCCGTTCTTTCGAGAAACTTTGGCGTGCCGATAGAGGTAGACAAGGATGTGCGCAACAGGCGTTTCTACCTTATCTTCAACAAAAAGACAACCAACATCGAGCAAATACTGCAAACAATGACCCAAACGGGACACGTAAAATGCAGTATGGCAAACGGGCGTTACCGGCTTTACTAGCATCGTCTCGCAATCACATCACCTAATGTATATCATCACTAAACAATTTATAACTAATTCAATTTGACATGAGAACATTAACGAAAAAGTTTCTGCTCGCAACCTTCCTTGCGCTTTCAATGGAGGTTTCAGCCAAAGCGAGTATGGTAACGATGACTCTCCGAAACGTCACAGTGAAGGAAGCCATCGTTGATTTGCAAAAAAACACGGGTTACTCGGTTGTTATCTATGCCAAAGACGTGGACATGAACCGCCGCGTAAACGTTGAGGCACGCAACGAAAAGGTAACAGAAGTTGTAGGGAAAATCCTTGCCGGACAAAACGTTACTTACGAAATCAACGGCAAGACCATTGTTGTGAGCCAGCCTAAGGGCGTCCCTTCGGAAAGCGCGCGCACCCAAAAGGGAGACGACAAAAAGCAGCGCGTAAAGGGAAATGTGGTAGACGAACAGGGACAACCCATCATTGGGGCATCCGTTGTTGACAAAGCCACCAACACAGGGGCAGTCACCGACCTTGACGGAAACTTTGTTTTAGACGTGCCCATTGGCACCGAGCTAACCGTTAGCTATGTGGGCTATGCCGACTACAAGCTACGCGCCGCGCAAAACATGAACGTACAGCTTAAGCCCAACACCAAACTGCTAGACGATGTGGTTGTGGTGGGCTATGGTAGTCAGAAGAAAGTAGACGTAACAGGTTCTATCGCATCGGTAACAGGTAAAGACATTGCCCGTTCGCCAATGGCCAACCTCACCAACTCTATCGGTGGAAAGCTGGCCGGCTTGCGCGTTGTTCAGCGTTCGGGAGAGCCTGGTAAGGATGGCAGCGACATCGACATTCGCGGTTATGGCACAGCGCTGGTAGTGGTAGATGGCGTTCCAAGCAGTTTCGATCAAATCGATCCGAACGAAATAGAAAGCATTACCATCTTGAAAGATGCCTCTGCAGCAGTGTATGGTATTCGTGCCGCCAATGGCGTTGTCTTAGTTACGACGAAGCGTGGAGGCTCGCAAGCCACGAAGATAGAACTTAATTCTACCTTCAGTTGGCAGCGGCCAACCATCTATCCCGAGCTTTGTAACGCCGCCCAGTTTGTGGAGCTTACCGACGAAGACCTGGTGAACCGCGGCAAACAACCCACATACGGTCGCGAGAAGTTAGAGAAATGGCGTGCAGGCGGCCCGGGTTACGAAAGCACCGACTGGTACAACGAGGTGGTAAGGCCTTGGGCTCCGCAACAGCAATACAACCTCAACGTGCGCGGCGGAACAGACAAAGCCCGTTATTTTGCCTCGTTGGGCTATCTCAACGAGGGCGGCATTTGGCGTTCTAACAGCTCCAACTTCCAACGTTTCAACTTCCGTTCAAACATGGACATCCAGATAACCGACGCCTTGTCGGCCTCTTTGTCGCTGTCGGGACAGAAAGGAAAGCGGCACTCCTCGCCGTGGGATCCCTTCTATGTAATGGCCTCGATACAGCAAACGTTCCCCACTTCGCATGTCTACGCCAACAACAACCCCAACTATTACGCCGCAACCAACATCGTGGCACGTAACGCCAAAGCCGTTACCGACCCCGACATGATGGGTTACGACAAGTCGCAAAACAAGCGTTTCGAGGGTACGGCATCACTTACTTACGACTTCCAAAAGATTAAGGGACTGTCGTTGAAGGGCCTGTTTTATTACCGCAACATCGACGATTACCGCAACTTGTTCCAAAAAAAGTATAACTACTATGCCTACGACAAGGCTAACGACAAGTACGATGTGGCCTTTACGGGATTTAATCCCTCAAACCTCAAGCGTTCGATGTGGAACGATGAAACCTACATGTTGCAAGCCTCAATCAGCTACGAGAACACCTTTGCCAAGCTGCACCATGTAAAGGGGTTGTTGCTTTCTGAAACAACCAGAACCAAGTATCACAGCTTGGATGGCTTCCGCGAGTTTAACATCGATGCCTTTCCCGAGCCAGACAACGGCAACGAAAAGAACAAGAGCAACGGAGGAAACAGCTCGCAAAGCGGCCGTATCGGTTATGTGGGCCGAATAGACTACGACTATGCCGGCCGTTATCTCGTTGAATTCAGTTTCCGTTACGATGGTTCGTCCAAGTTCGAGAAGTCTAAGCGCTGGGGTTTCTTCCCTTCCGTATCGGCGGGATGGCGCATTAGCGAAGAGGCTTTCATGAAGAAATTCAGCCATGTGCTAGACAATCTGAAACTACGTGCCTCGTGGGGACGACTGGGCGACGACGAATCGGTGGAGGGCTACCAATATCTAGAAGGCTACACCTACCCCAACGGTTCCTATCTCTTCGGCAGCGATGTGTTCAAGACCCTTGTCCCTAAGGGTTTGGCAAACAAGAACATCACCTGGTACACGTCCGACATTTACAACCTCGGCCTTGATTTCGACCTCTGGCATGGGCTACTTTCGGGAACGTTAGAGTTGTTCTATCGCCATCGCGACGGTTTGTTGGCCACTCGCGCCGCCTCTTTGCCCACTACTTTTGGCGCAAAACTGCCCCAAGAGAACCTAAATTCTGACAGCCACCGAGGCTTTGAGCTGCAACTCTCGCACCATAACAAGATAGGCGATCTCACCTACGACGTTATGGGTAATTTCTCGTTCTCGCGCGCCAGACACGACTATGTGGAACGCAACGCATCGCTAAACGAAAACGACAATTGGCGGAACAACACCAACGGACGTAACAAGAACATCTGGTGGGGCTACAAGGCCATTGGCCAATTCCAGTCGGAAGACGAGATTGCAAACTCGCCCATCCAAGACGGAAACGGCAATCAAGACCTTAATCCGGGCGACATCAAGTACGAAGACTATAACCACGACGGCGTGATAGACGAAAACGACGTGCAACCCATAGGCCGAGGAAAGACGCCCGAAATAATGTATGGTCTAACACTTAATGCGCAATGGAAGGGTATCGACCTAACCGTGTTCTTCCAAGGAGCGGGCAATTTCAATGCACTGCTGTCTAACGACATGGCCCATCCCCTGTATAACGGCTCGAACACGCCGACGGCATTCATGGACCGTTGGCACCACGAAGACATCTACGACACCTCTTCGCCGTGGGTTCCAGGCAAATATCCATCTACCTACGCTAGCGGAAAGCAAAACAACCGACGCGTATCTTCGTTCTGGCTACAAAACGCCAGCTACCTGCGCTTAAAGGAATTGCAAATCGGTTACACGCTGCCAAAGAACTGGGTGCAACGTGTGGGCCTTGAAAACGTACGCGTTTTCTTATCGGGCTTTAATCTCCTTACCTTCACCGGAATGGAATTGCTCGACCCCGAAGCCGAAGGCGGCCCCGGCAGATACTATCCGCAATTAAAGGTTATCTCGTTCGGTCTTAACGTTAAGCTATAATATCAGATTACATTAAATAACTGACAGATGAAAAATCTCAAATCATATATCGCCCTAGTGTGCACAGTGGCACTTGCCGCATCCTGCAACAACGTGCTCGACACCTCGCCAACAAATCTCTTGAACGACAACCAAGTGTGGAGCAGTAAAAATGCAATAGATGCATATTTAGGACAACTGTACGACTCGATGCAGGTTGAAGACCTGGAATATCAAATAGAAAGCGAAGGCCAATACCTCTCGGAGTTCACCGACGAGGCCGTTCGGGCGTACACCTGGGGCCGAGCCAACTACGCATTAATACCCGAAGGCGTCTTCGGATGGTGGGGATATAAGGAGGTTAGAAACACAAACACCTTCCTCGACAACATCAACAATGCTGCCGCCCTTACCCCCGAAGAGCGAAAAGTATATGAGGCCGAGGCACGTTTCTGCCGTGCCATGAACTATTTTGCGATGGTTAAGCGCTATGGAGGCGTGCCCTTGGTTACCGTCGCACAAAAATATGATGGTGGTGACGTCAAAACATTGCAACTGCCCAGAAACAAGGAGTACGAGATTTACGACTTCATCAAGGACGAATGCCAAGCCATCCAATCCACACTTCCCGAAAGCAGAGAGGGCGAAGACAAATATCGCGCCACACGTTATGCCGCATACGCCCTAGAATGCCGAGCCATGCTGTACGCCGCAAGCGAGGCTAAATACGGCAATGTACAACTGGATGGACTAATCGGCATACCCGCAGAGAAGGCCGAAGGCTATTGGAAAGCTGCCAGGGCTGCCGCAGAAAAGATTATCAACTCTGGCAAATACGCCCTCTATACGGCCAAAACCAACAAGGCGGAGAACTTCCAATACCTCTTCCTCGACGAGAGCGAGGCCAACAAAGAGCAGATTTTCACCAAGGCTTTCGACACATCCAACAAGGGCGGAACCTTTGATTACTTCAATGCGCCGCAAAGCTTTAAGCTCGACTACGGTTGCGTGACCAACCCCACCGCCGACTTTGTTGCCGAATTTGAATACAAGGACGGCAGCGACGGCGCACTGAAAGTGAACGATGCCAGTGGAAATCCAATCAAGTATGCCGACCCAACCGAACTTTTCAAAGACAAAGACCCGCGCATGCTTGGTTCAATTCTCTACCCATTTTGTCCTTGGCAAGGAAACAGGGTTGAAGTGCGCAAGGGCATCATCAAGCCCGATGGAACCATCGTAACGGCCAGTTCGTTGAGCGATAAATATGAAGGCACCAACACCACCATCGCAGCAAAAGATGGTACACTTACCTCTACCGACGTAACGAAAACTGGTTTCTACATCAAGAAGTTTATGACTCCTAATAAGGTTGTAGACTATGAAAAGGGCGAAACCAACTGGATGGTGTTCCGCTATGCAGAGGTGCTGCTCAACTATGCCGAGGCTTGTGTTGAACTTGGCGACGATGCCGAGGCGTTAAGGGCAGTAAACCTCATCCGCGAACGTGCAGGTATCGCTCCGCGTACAAGCATCAACCGCGACCAAGTGCGCCACGAACGCAAGGTGGAACTGGCCTTCGAGAACCACCGTTGGTGGGACATTAGGCGCTGGCACATTGCCGACCAATTGCTTAACGCCAAGCAATTTAAGGCGCTTAACCCCTATCTCGTATGGGAAGATGGTAAAGACGTATCGCAAATGAAGTACATCTTCAAGATTGAAGACGCGCCAAAAGACCCGCGCACGTTCTTACCTAAGCTGTATTACGAGCGCATTCCTGCCGATGCCATCTCTACAAATCCCAACATCATACAAAACCCTGGTTACTAAAATTGCATGGAAATGAAAAAGATATTATTGTCTCTAACTGCTTGCCTGGCCTTGCTCACGGGTTGCGGCATAGATAACTACGACGAGCCTACGGGTTCTATTTCAGGAGGTATCTACGATGCGGAAACGCAAGAGCTCATTCCCGCACAGTCGCCCAATGGCGCGCGCGTACAGGTTACACAAGATGGTTATAGCCAACCCACCAACTTTTGGTGCAAGCCCGACGGCACTTTCGAGAACACCCGCTTGTTCCCCGGAAAGTACAAACTAGCGGTACAAGGGCCGTTTGTGGCCTCAACCATTACCGAACAAGAAGTGAACGTGCCTTCGTCTAACATCAAAGTGATGGTAGAACCTTACCTGCGCATCACCGCAACGGCCAAACTTACCGGCAACGCGTTAGACATCGACTACACGGTAAACCAAAACAGCAAGTCTACGGGCACAGTTGGCACGATAGAGATATTGTGCGGCAACACCATCGGACTTAGCGTAACCACATCGAAAAAGCGTGCGAAGATTAGCACCGACGACCAACCCATTGGCCAACAACACCATTACACAATGGAGAACGTAGACACCAAGGGCGCGGTATTTGTGCGCGTGGCTGCCAAAACCTCCGAAACTTCGTACTATAACTACTCTACGCTGTTGAAGCTGAAATAACCCATAGGCTTTAAAAAGCGAATATCATCCCGGTTGAGAACATCTTCTCGACCGGGATTTCTTTTAACCCCAATCGGGCGTTAGAGCCTGTGCAGATTTTGTGTATTGTTGAGCATATTGCCTGCCTTATTCTTGAAGACGTAGCGGGCTACGCCGAGAGAATAAGACAGGCAAGATGCCGACAAGCAAACGAAAGATGAACAGGAAGC
>ERZ773009.1327-NODE-1327-length-17303-cov-6.225417_pt1 | contig 17303 bp, 15 predicted proteins | sample MGYA00580663_ERZ773009 | MGnify/ENA primary metagenome ERZ773009 (study PRJEB29015, sample SAMEA2737969) | human oral metagenome | biome: human oral; feature: human-associated habitat; material: dental | place: China | collected 2026 ... | reverse complement strand
AATCCTCGATAGAACCAGCGCATCTGTGCAAATCTGGGCGGCTTCATTTTATCAGTGTTTCCTAAAGGCAGATTTCATTGCATTTTATCGCATCAAAAAAGAAGATCGTAAGGAGGAACTTCCATGGTCTTGAAAAAAATCATGAGTACGGCTCTTTGCGCCGCGCTCCTCGTGACGCAGGTCGGCGTGGTCAGCGCGGCGGAAGAAACGGTGCAGGGTAAGCTCACTGCTGTAGAAGAGGAGACGTGGGGGGGAGAGCAGACCGGCGCGCTTCTCGACCGCATCAACCGATTGGAGAAGGACTACCTTGGCACGCACAATCGCGGCTCCATGCTCGACCGCGTCAACATCGTCTACGATGATCTTTACGACAACACGATGGGGCCGGGGCTTCTGACGCAGCTCAATGCCATCGAGTGGGGTCTCATGCATGAGGTCAGCCCCAAGGCGGTGGATAAGCGCGTGACGGAGATGGAGATGACGGTCTCGGGCAAGACGAGTGCCGGCACATACAAGAAGCGCATACAGGATCTCGGGACGGCGGCTTTCGGTGGCTACAGCGTACCGCTTGAGCAGGTGACGGTGCCGAAGAACACCGTGATCAAGATCGCTCTGACGCAGGAGGTCAACGCGAAGAAGGTCAAGGCGGGCGATACCATTCGCTACAAGGTGGCGGAGGATGTCATCGTGGGCGGCATGCTCGTTTTCGCCAAGGGGCAGCCGGGCGAGGGCACGGTGAAGAAGGTCGATCAGGCGCGCAACTTCGGCCGCGATGCGAGTATTGATACCGATTTCCATACGACGAAGGCGATGGACGGCACCGATGTCAAGACCTTCGTCGGAGAGGAGTCGAAGCAGCAGATGAAGAGCTATGCCATGGCGGCGGGAGCCAGTGTCGCGGGCATGCTTCTTTTAGGTCCGATCGGTATCATCGGCGGCGCCTTCGTCAAGGGGAAGAATATCGAATTGCCGGAGGGAACGGAGCTCTTCATCCAGACGCAGGATGATACCGTTCTCTATGCGGTGCCGACGACGGAAAGGTGAGATACGATTTCATGAAGATCAAGCATCGGCGCTTTTCTCTTGAGAGGAGCGTCGCCTGCGTCGCCTTCCTCGCGGCGTCCTTCCTGCCCACGGCAGCATTTGCAGAGTACAGCTCTTCGAGCGATACGGAGGCGGGCGTGCTCGACTATATCGAGAACGAGCGGCGTGCGGCGAGGGAGAACCGCCTGACGGAGGCACAGGAAGAGCTCATCAAAGATACGGCAGATATGCAGGCGCATCTGCGCCAGCCTATGGAAGCGCATCTGAAGCCCCTGCCGACGGCGTTCGAGGGAGATGAGCTGTTCTACGATCAGGTGACGGGCGAGTTTTTCGCGCGCGGCAGCGTGAGGATCACGGAGATCGACAACCGCCGCATCTTGTCCGATGAAATCAAGGGAAATGCCGTCACGCAGGACGTCTCCGTTGAGAACGAGGCGCACATCCTGCAGTTGACGCCCGGCATGACGAGCGTGGACATCCGCGGCTGGAAGCTATCGTACAACTACGGCACGGGCATCGGCAAGGTCGAGGATGCTTCGGGCAAAGTCAATCGTCAGTATATTTCGGGTAAGCGCATCGAGGTGTATCCCGATAAGGTCATTCTTTATGAGGGACGCGCGACGAAGTGCTCGGCGAAGACACCGGATTACAGCGTGAGCGCTAAGCGCATCGAATATTATCCGAACGACAAGATCGTCTTCTACGACTGCGACCTCTGGCTCAAGAAGACACGCGTCGGACATCGCGAGAAGTATACGGCGGACATTCGCCCGGGGCAGGAGGATACGCCGCCCTTTCCGTCCGTGCGGTATACGAAAGACGATGGACTTCTCATCACGCAGGATTTCACGCTTCCCATAGCAAAACAGATCGATTTCATCCCGGCACTCCTTCTGTCTACGAAGGACGGCGTGCACGGCAGAGCGGAGATCCGCCATAGCGGCGCCTATGGGACGCTGAGCCTCCAGTACGGCTACTGGCAGGACAGCGACGACTGCTGGATCCGCCGTGCGCCGAGCCTGCACTATGAGTTTGGCCACCACTTCAAAGAGGCGCCGATCGGCTGGGGTGTCGAGATGGATCGCGGACAGTGGTACAACGCGGGCGTCAAGAGTACGCATACGTATGGCAAGGTCAATATCTATCACGATCCGATTCCTCTGGGCGGCGGCGCGTCCATTTCCTTTGCGACGGATTATTCCGTGACGAAGGAGTCGTACAACCGCTCCAAGGTTTCCGGTCTCAGCTGGTCGGCGACGCTTCTGAAGAAGTTCAACGATCGCCTGACCGTCTACGGCAAGTACAGCTACGCGCAGCTCTACGCGGGAAATTCGCTCTTCGACTACAATGTCGCAGACTACAACCGCGCGCTCTACACGGGGCTCAGCTACCAGCTGACGGAGCATGACCGCGTCGTCTGCGGCACAGCGTATGATTTGGATCGCCGCACCCTGGGCGATGTCGATTACTATTGGTATCACGACATGCACTGCGTGCAGCTCATCACGCGCTATCGTGCGAAGCGTGACAGCTGGAGCGTCCGGCTGAACTTTACGCCGTGGTGAGCGGGAAAAGGAGCAAGGAAATGGTATCAGAACGAGACGCTTTGGTATCAGCGGCGGACTGCATGAAGGGCACGCGCGTCGTGGTTCTCGGCGATATGGTCGCCGATATCTACCTCGACGGGCGCATCTCGCGCATATCGAGGGAAGCGCCCGTGCTCGTCCTGGAGGAGATGGCAGAGCGCGTCGTCGCGGGCGGCGCGGCGAATGTTGCGCACAACGCCGCGACCCTGGGCGGCGCGGTGCATGCTTTCGGCGTGCTGGGCAAGGATGCGGGCGGCACAGGGATCGCGGCGGTGCTCTCCGAGGCAGGCGTCGATACGGCAGGGCTGATCGAGACGGCAGAGAGGCCGACGATCTCGAAGACGCGCGTCATCGCGGGCGGCAGGGCGACGGTCAGTCAGCAGATCGTGCGCATCGACAAGGAGAGCCGCGAGCCTCTGTCGGAAGCGCTTGCAGCAGATTTAAAAGCGCAGCTTCTTACGGCATTGGCGCATGTCGACGCCGTCGTCCTCAGCGACTACGGTTCGGGTACGATTACGCAGGAGATTCGTGAGCGGCTTCTGGCAGCCTGCCGCGAGCGCGGCATCCCGACGATCGTCGATTCGCGCTACGACGTGCGCGCCTTCGTCGGCGTCGACTATGTGAAGCAGAACGACGCGGAGCTTGCCGCTGCTTTTGAACGTCATCTTGATACGGAAGAGGCAATCGAGGGCGCGGCGCGCGAACTTCTTGCCGAGCTCGGGGCGAAGGGCGCGCTCATCACGCGCGGCGAGAAGGGCATGCTGCTCTTTCTCGCCGACGGTGCACGGCATGAGATTCCCGTCTCGGACAAGAGCGAGGTCTACGATGTCTCGGGCGCGGGCGATACATGCGTCGCGGCGTTCATTCTCGCACTCGCGGGCGGTGCCACACCGCCTACGGCGGCGCGGCTCTCGAACATCGCCTCGGGCATCGCTGTCCGCAAGTTCGGTACGGCGACGGTCAGCGCGGCGGAGCTTGCGAAGAAGGTGCACGAGCTCGCGCAATGAGCTTTGCGAAAGGAGATACGATGCTGATACCGAAGGAAAAGATCGAAAACTTCTGCGCGACCCTGCGTGCGGCGGGGCTGCGCATCGTCTTCACGAACGGCTGCTTTGACATCCTGCACGCGGGGCATGTGCGCTACTTGGCGGAAGCGCGCGCCCTTGGCGACTGTCTCGTGCTCGGGCTCAACACCGACGCTTCCGTGCGCCGCCTCAAGGGCGAGTCGCGCCCCGTCAACACGGAGCTGGATCGTGCAGCGGTTGCGGGCGCGCTCGCTGCCGTCGATTACGTCGTCCTCTTCGACGAGCCGACGGCGGAAGCGCTCATCGAGAAGGTGCGTCCCGCCGTCTACGTCAAGGGCGGTGACTATACGCGCGAGACGCTGCCAGAAGCGAAGATCGTCGAGAAGTACGGCGGCGAGGTGCACTTCATCGATCTCGTGCCCGGCCGCTCCACGACGAAGATCATCGAGAAGATCAACCGAAAGTAAGAAGATGGAAAGGAAGGGAGCGCTATGGAAAACATCCTGGTCGTCAAGCTCAGCGCTATCGGCGACGTCATCCATGCGCTTCCCGTTTCCTATGCGATCAAGGAGACGTATCCAGAAGCGTATCTGACGTGGGTCGTCGAGCCGACCGCCTACGACATCCTCGCGGGCAATCCTTACATCGACGACATCATCCTCTTTGAGAAGAAGCGCTTTCGCACCGTGCGCGGCTTCCTCGAAGAGTTTCGCCCCTTTCGCCATGAGCTTCGCGCGCGCAGGTACGACGCGGCGCTCGATCTGCAGGGGCTCTTCAAGTCGGCTGCCATCGTCGCGCAGTCGGGCGCGAAGCTGCGCCTCGGCACGGTGAATATGCGCGAAGGCTCCTCCTATGTGAGCCGCCCCGTGCGGGGCGCGCACGCCTCGGGGCATATCGTCGAGCGCTACCTCGACGTCGCGCGCGCCCTCGGCTGCCGCGTCGAGGACGTGCGCTTCCCCGTCAACGTCGCCGCCAGAGAAGCCGCTTCGGCGGACGCGCTGCTCGCGGCCGAAGGCGTGCACGAAGCGAGCCGCTTCGCCGTCCTCGCCATCGGCGCGAACTGGCCGAACAAGCGCTGGCCGACGAAATACTTCGCCGTGCTCGCCGATTGGCTCTACGGCGAGAAGATCATCCCCGTGCTCGTCGGCGGCGGTCGCCTCGACGAAAGCCTCGTGCGCGGCATCGAAGCGCTCGCCGAGGTGCCGCCCGTCAACCTCGTCGGGCGCACGAGCCTCAAGGAGCTCGCGCACATCCTCACGCGCGCCGCCTTCGTCCTCGGCGGCGACACCGGCCCCGTCCACCTCGCCGCAGGACTCGGCACGAAGACGGTCATGCTCATGGGCCCGACCGACGCCAACCGCAACGGCCCTTACGGACAGCAGGAAAACGCCATGGAGATTCCACGTTCCTGCAAGGCGTGCTGGAAGAGGAGATGCCCCAAGGGAATCGACTGCCTCGCGATCCTTTCCGTCGAGGAGGTCAAGGCGAAGATTCGGGAGGTCTTGGCACGGTGAAAACAGTAACGGCAGACGAAAGGAAATCTCTTGCCTGCCGCCAGTCATCATAAGGAAGCATTCTATGCAGCAGAAAAACTACGACAACATCCTCGTCATCAACCTCATGCACATCGGCGACCTCATGCTCGTGACGCCCGTCCTCCGGACGCTTCGGACGAACTTCCCGAAGGCGCGCATCACGCTTCTCGCAGACAAGAAGCTCGCCGATCTCGTCGTCTGCAACAAGCATATCGACGGCTGTCTTTTGCTCGACAAGAAGGGAGCGGATAATCATCCGCTCGCTTTTTTGCGCTTTATCCGCCGCGTTCGCCGCGAGCATTTCGACCTCGTCATCAACCTGCACCGCAACGAGCGCGCTTCGGCGCTCGCGGCCTTCTCGGGCGCAGGGCGCATCGTCGGCTATGCAAAGCCCCTCTTTTCCGCCTTCTTCGACAAGGTCATGGAAAACAAGAAGGCAGTCAAGCACCAGATCCATTCCCACTTCGACGTACTGCAAGAAGCCGTCGGCATCGAGCGCATCAACGATGCTGGTTTGGAGATGTGGCTGCCCGAAGGTGCGGAGGAAAGCGCGGCAAAGCTTTGGAAGGACGCCTTTCCTGCGGGAGCGAAGGTCATCGCCTTGAACATCGGCGCGAGTTGGAAGACGAAGCGCTGGATTGACGACTATTTTGCACAAACCGCCGATTATTTTCTGGAAAAGGGTTATGGAGTCGCCTTCTTCGGCGGCCCGATGGACGAAGAACTCGTCCGCGCCTGCCGTGCCAAGATGCGCCACGGCGATCATGCGATGCTGCAGACCTTCACGGGACGCGTCACGCTCGCCGAGCTTGCGGCGCTCCTCAAGAAATGTGCGCTCTTCATCACGACGGATTCCGGCCCCATGCACGTCGGCGTCGCGATGAACGTGCCCATCGTCACGATGTTCGGCGCAAGCCCCGTGCCGGGGTTTTACCCCTACGATGCCAAGGACATCCTCTTGAAGACGCCCGAAGCCTGCCATCCGTGCGGCAAGCACGAATGTCCGAGAGCGGGGGCAGAAAATATGGCGTGCATGAAGAACATCCCCGTCAAGGAAGTGCTGCGCTATGCGGAGGAACTTCTGCACGAGTATGAAAATAAAGTCGGCAATATCCCCGCGCACGATGGACAATATTGCTGCAAGGTTGTAGAATTATAAGAGAAATCATCTCGTTGGAAGGGAGCTTTCTATGGACATCGAAAAAATGCTCACCCTCGTCGAGGAGCGCCTTTCTCGCTGCAGGATTCTCGTCACAGGCGACGTCATGCTCGACAAATACTACTACGGCGAAGTCACGCGCATCTCGCCCGAAGCGCCCGTGCCGATCAACCACATCACGCGCCAGAAGGAAACGCTCGGCGGCGCGGCGAACGTTGCGCACAACCTCGCACTCCTCGGCTGCGACACGCTTCTCGCGGGCTTTGTCGGCGAGGACTACCATTGCCGCTCCTTGAAGGAAAAGCTCGTGGAAAACGGCATCGACCATGCGGGACTCGTGCCGACGAACCGCCCGACGACGACGAAGATGCGCATCATCGGCGGACATCAGCAGATGATGCGGCTCGACTTTGAGAGCACTGAGCCGCTTGAAAAGATCTACATCGACAAATTCCTCGCCTTCGTGCGCTGCAAGCTCGCTGAGAGCATCGACGCCATCGTCGTTTCCGACTATGCGAAGGGAACGTGCAGCGAGGTCACGACGACGGCGATCATCGAAGCGGCGCACGCGCACGGCGTGCCCGTCATCATCGACCCCAAGGGCGCGAACTGGACGAAGTATCGCGGCGCCGACTACATCACGCCGAACGTCAAGGAAATCAACGAGATCCTCATCGACCCCATCAAGAATACGAATGCTGAGGTGCTCAAGGCTGCCCACTACATCATGCGCAAGTATCGCATCAAAAATGTGCTCGTGACGCGTTCGGAAAGCGGCGTGACGCTCGTGCGCGAGGGTGAAGAGGTACATATCCCGACGCGGGCGCAGGAAGTCTTCGATGTATCGGGCGCGGGCGATACGGTCATCGCCGTCCTCGCCGCAGGTCTTGCGGGAGGACTCAAGGGCAGGGACGCTGCCTTCCTTGCAAACCTCGCCGCAAGTGTCGTCGTAAGAAAGCTCGGCACCTACGCCGTGAGCCGCGAGGAGTTGAAGGAAGAATTGCGGAAACTGCCGCGCGAAGAAGCATGAGTTTGCAGGGCGCATTTCGCACGCGCCTTGCATGAAAAGAGAGAGGGGATCTTCATGATCATCGTCACAGGCGGCGCCGGGTTCATCGGCAGCAATATCGTCAAGGAACTCAATCGCAAGGGCAGGAACGACATCCTCATCGTCGATGACCTCAAGGATGGGGAGAACTACAAGAACCTGCGCGGACTTCACTTCATCGACTACCGTCACAAGGACGACTTTTTAGAGAGCATCGAAGATGACGAATTCGGCGGCAGCGACATTGATGCCGTCTTTCACGAAGGCGCTTGCTCCGATACGATGGAGTACGATGTCAACTACATGATGAAGGTCAACTACGAATACTCGAAGACGCTGCTGCACTTCTGCCTGCTGCACCGCGTGCCGTTCCTCTACGCCTCGTCCGCCTCGACGTACGGCGCAGGCCGCCACGGCTTCACCGAGAACGACGCGGCGGAGGATGCGCTGAATCCTTATGCTTACAGCAAGCTCGCCTTCGACCGCTATGTGCGTCAGGTCATGCGCGAGAGCCGCAGTCCGATCGTCGGTCTGCGCTACTTCAACGTCTTCGGCCCGCAGGAACAGCACAAGGGCAAGATGGCGTCAATTTTCTATCAACTCTACCGCCAGCTCAAGGAAACGGGCGAAGCGCGACTGTTTCGCGGCACGGACGGCTTCGACGACGGCGAACAGCGCCGCGACTTCATTTACGTCAAGGATGTCGTCAAGGTCAACTTCTGGTTCTGGGAAAACAAAGGGCCGTCCGGCATCTACAACTGCGGCACGGGCAAGGCACACACCTACAACGAAGCCGCCGATGCCGTCATCGCTGCCTTGGGCAAGGGATATATCGGCTACCGAGATTTCCCCGAAGTGCTCAAAGGCAAGTATCAGAGCTTCACTGAAGCCGATCCGAAGAAGCTCCTGAAGGCTGGCTACGACGGAGGCTTCCACGACTTCCGCGCCGCTGTCAAGGAATACGTCGACTTCCTTGAGGACGGAGGCTACTTCCGCTATGAAGAATAAGGGCGTCCCCGCTGTATTCTTCGACCGTGACGGCACGCTGAACGTCGATATTCATTACCTGCATCGTCCTGAGGATTTCATCTGGACGCCCGATGCTCCCGCCGCCATCCGCCGCCTCAACGAGTGCGGCATCCTCACCATCGTCGTCACGAACCAATCGGGCGTGGCGCGCGGCTACTACCCGGAAGAGGACGTCCGCCGCCTACATGACTGGATGAATGAAGAACTGAAAAAAGAGGGCGCACACTTGGACGCCCTCTTCTATTGCCCGCACCATATTGACGGCAAGATTCCCGAGTACACGAAAGCCTGCAGCTGCCGCAAGCCCGCCACAGGCATGATCGACGCCGCCTGTGCGAAGTACGACATCGACCGAACGCGTGCCGTCCTCATCGGCGACAGCGAAAGCGACATGGAATGCGCGAGAAGGGCAGGTGTGCGGGGCGTGCGGTATGAGGGCGGGAGCTTGCTTGAAGTGGTGGAGCGGGTGTTGGGGATGGTGAGATGAAGTGTGTGTCGTGGCGGATATACGTATATGGACTGAAAAAAACCATGCAATATGGTTCTCGACTGAATGACCGTTGGAGATTTAGAGGATGATGAGGTGGAGGTTGCTATGTTTTCCTTCTTTTTTGCAGGGCTGCAACAGGATATAAAAATCGCCCTGTTGCCTCCCTTGCTTTGCGCCATCTTTCGACTGATCTTCATCCTTGTGCACTCTCCGAGGAAAAGTCCTGCAGGGCAGTGGCGGCGCTGGTATCATTGCTTCAATTACGGCTTTTGGTGGGGGTTGGATTTTAATGCCTACGTCTACCTCGCCGCACTTGCTCTTGTGACTTTGCCGGGAATGTTTCTTCCCGCCTATTACGCTGCCGGTGATGCTGTGCGCATCGTCGGCGTGACGGCGTATGCTCTCGTCCTTTATACGGCTTTTGTCGGCAAGATGATATTTTATCATCACTTTCACGATACGTTCAATCATCTCTTGTTTCTCGGTCGTCATGCGGACAAGGCTAATTTGCGTGATATCTTCTTCCATCAGAATCATGGCGTGGCTGTGCTCCTGAGCTATATTCCGTATACGGCGCTCTGTATCGTCGTCGAAATCTGCCTTTTGAAGCTGCCGCAGATTTCCTATCCTGTTCTTGAGGACGCTTGGTTGCAGTATGCATTCAATGCAGCCGTTTTTGCACTCTCCGTCGTCTTTTATTATTGGGTTCATTACGGCGGGACGCTGCGGCATCGGAAGAAGCCGGAATGGGATGAGGTTCCAGCTATCGTCAAAGAGGACGTCTTCATGGGCAAGGCGGTGCGCGACGATGTGCCTCTTCTTGTGGAACTTTGGAAGAAGAAAGTGCATCCAGCCATAATGCACAGTGATGATGAGGCGAGAGGCGTCATGGCGTGCGTCCTGCATCAGAGGAAGGCTTGGAAGTCGCCGTTGGAAAATTTTCGGCGTGAGGCGAAAGGTGCACACATCGAAAAACCATCGCATATCTTCGTGCTCTTCCTCGAAAGCCATGCACAGAGTCTCTTCGATCCGTTTTACGAGAAGCTTCATCTCATGGATGCAAGTCAAAAATGGCGCACCGAGCCGCACACGGTATCTTTTCTGAACTTTCTTCCTGGCGGTATGATATCACAGCCATCTATCGTCAGCATTCTATCCGGCATATTCGATGCGGATATGGAGCTTAATGAAAAACAGTCGTTTTGGAACGGTACAGTGGAAACATCCTTGCCGCAGCAGCTTAAAAAGCTTGGATATCGCACACATTTTTGGTATGGCGGCAGTCTGACATGGAGCAGCCTCGATCATTTCATTCCTGCAATTGGATTCGACAGAAGTTTTGGCGCTCCTGACATCTGCTCGAAAGATGCTCCCCGCACATGGCTCGGCATTTACGATCATATTTTCTTGGAGGAGGCTGCAAGACGCATTAAGGAAGAACGGCGGGAAGAGTATGAGTTCCACTTTCTCTACACGACATCGAATCATGGCCCCTTTCTCATGCCGTTTGATGAATTCGGTTTTGATGCTGGAAAAATTATGCCTGAGATGCCCGTCTTGCGAAAGAATTCCTTGAATTGGCGGCGTATGGGGAGTGCATGGTATGCCGATCAGGCCGCTTTGCGCTTTCTCCGTGAGATGCGGAAGACTTATCCCGACAGCCTTTTCCTCGTGACGGGCGATCATGCGGCGCCAGTTCTTCCTTTCGAATTCGATCTTGTCCCGCGCCGCGAGCCGAACCTGCGCGAGCAGGTTTTGACTTCGTTCGCGATGTCGCATCCGTCTCTCATGCAGGAGATGTTTGTAGGCAATACGATTGGCAGTCATATGAATATCCCTGCGACACTGTTCGAACTGATTGCGCCTCAGGGATTTCCCTATTATTCGCAGCAGAAGTCGCTTCTTGAGCCGATCGGACACGTCGTCACGCCTTATTGCTGGATGACGAAGGAGCGATTGGGCAGCTATGTCAATAGCGTCGAGCAAGATCTTGCCGTTTCGGCAGAGCTTTTGCCGCTGACACAGGAAGTGCGGCGCTTCGAGGAGGAGCAGAAAGCATGGTGCGAAATCACAGGATGGTTCGTGCGTCATCCGGAGCAGTTGATTGGATGATGTATGACGCTGCAAGGAATCGTGTTTTTGCAGAAATGGGGTGGGCAATCTCATGAGGCTCTTATTGGCGAACTTTTCCAAGATGGTGGGTGACACCGGCGGCGCAGCGAAGGTGCATTGCAGCTTTGCGAACGAGATGAAGCGGCGCGGTCATGATGTGACTATGGTATTTTGCGATGATAAGATGGGTAAGCCGTTCTTTCCACTCGATGACGGCATTGAATTATACAACTTGCAGCATTACGAAGATATGGATGTCGTTTTTCCGACGTATTTGAAAGTCAAGCGAGAGATTGTTCGTGCGTTTAGTACGCGAAGAGGGCGTGCTGTGAACAATGAGTTTGTTAAAACGTATCTGCTTGCACAGACAAAGCGTGTTTTGGAAAGATGTATGCCCGATATTATTGTTGCTTGGCAAACAGCGGCCAGTAAGGTATTTCTTTGTGATTTGGAAACTAAAATTCCTGTAATTACCATGTCGCATGGTGACCCAGAGGATATCTTCCATACATACCCGCAGGAAGAAATACCGGCTTTGGGCAAGAGTACAGCATGTCAAGTCTTGCTGCCGTCCTTCGTGGAAGCAATAAAGAAACGTTTTCCCAATATGAAGACGGTGGCCATCGGCAATGTGGTTCCGCAGTATGAAGAAGAAGCAGATTTAGGATGTGAAAAAGAACAATACAAGATCATTTTCATTGGACGTCTGGTGAAGAATCACAAGAGGCCGCATCTGCTGATTGAAGCTTTTGCCAAGCTTGCCGATGATTTCCCCGATTGGATTGTGGAAATCTGGGGCGGCGGTGCGAAGAAGGCGTATCAAAAAAATCTGAAAGCGTTGATTCAGCGTGCGGGTTTGGAGCGGCGAGTTTTTTTGAAGGGTACGACGCATGATGTTGCTTCTGTTTTGCAAAAGGGGGATTTATTCGTCTTTCCCAGTGCATACGAAGGTTTCGGTTTGACCTTGGCCGAGGGAATGAGCATGGGACTGCCAGCGGTTGGCTATAAGAATTGTGTCGCTGTGAATGAACTGATACAAGATGGTGTCAATGGAATTCTTGCTGAAGATGGTGTAGATGGTCTGGTGCAGAGCATGAGGACGCTTATGAAAAATCAGACCTTGCGAGTGAAGATGGGCAAGGCGGCGAGGGAGTCTATGCGGCAGTACGAGGCATCCGTGATCTGGACGGCGTGGGAAGAGTTATTGGATGAGTGCAGGAAATGAGGAATACTGCAGGTGCTGTGCCCGTTTTTGTCTGAAAGTTGGATGGGATGTATCGGAGGGAGAGGTGATTCTGTGAAGCTTGCTGCGATTATTCTTACGCACAATGAAGAACGTCATATAGAAGCGTGTATTCAAAGTGTCGCGTTTGCTGATGAAATCCTTGTGATTGACGATTGCAGTACAGATCGCACATGTGATATCGCACGGTCTGCTGGCGCTCGTGTCCTCGTGCATCCTTTGGCAGGCGATTTTGCAGGGCAGAGAAACTTTGCCTTGACACAGACGGAAGTGGATTGGGTGCTGTATGTTGATGCCGATGAGCGTGTGATGGAAGGAGCTTCGCAGGAACTGCGTCGTGTGATGGAAAGAAACGAACGTGCCGCCTATGAAATCAAGCGTATCAATGTCGCGTTTGGACAGCGCATGTATTATGGCGGACATCGACCGGATTATGTGCGGCGGTTTTTCCCGCGCGATGGTGTGCAATGGGAAGGCTTAGTTCACGAACGTGTGCGGACGGAACTTCCTGTTCGCAGGCTTTCCAGCAGACTGCTTCACTATACATATACGGAGTGGCATCGGTACTTCGAGAAGCTTAATCAGTATACGACACTTATGGCAGAGCGGCAATACAAAGAGGGGAAACGCGCTTCCTTTATCAAGATCTTGTTGGATCCGCCCTATGCATTTTTCCGTTTCTACATTCTCCAACTCGGCTTTCTTGATGGACGAATGGGCTTTATTCTCGCGATGTTTCATGGATTTTACACTATGGTGAAGTATGTGAAGCTTCACTATTTGCTCTCGGAGCAAGAGTAGACCTTTTTGGCATAGCTCGCTTCCAAACCTATAATTTTTCGTTGGAAAGGGAAAGACGGGGATTTTTGCATGGATGAGCATGTTGGTGCTATTGGAAATGTGAGAGAGGGTGAATGAAGAAAGTAGATGGAATGGGAATTCTTCCGAGTGTGCTCAAACTGGAATCAGGGGGCTTTTATCTGCTTTGTGCATTTGCCTTGGCAAGTAATCTGTCGATTGTTGTAGGCAATGTTTTTCTTGGCGCGCTTGTTTTGGTTGTCTTGCTGCGCGCTTATAAAAAGAGAGGGGATTGGCGTTCGGCATTGCCGGAAGGGCAACTAGGGATTGCATTGTTTGTCCTGATGGGGGTGGTCTTTCTTTCCGACCTGTGCTCCGGTAATTTTGGGCGAGGGATGCGCACCTTTATCGAGTATTATGGGTATCGCATGTTGGGACTTTACGCCATCCTTTTGTTGATCAAGGATCGTAAGAGGCTCTTGACCATTGCCGTTTGTGTTGCGGCATCGTTTGCGATCAACAATGTGGCGATTCTGTATGAAGGTTTGATTTTGCATGATTTTCGTGCAGATGGCTTTGTCCCGACTATGACAGCTGGCGGTTTCTTGTCGATGTTGCTCCCTTCGCAGCTTTTCTTGTTGCTGGAAGGAAAACTGGAGAAAAGGTATCGTCTGCCCTTAGGATTTTTGACAGTTTTGAGTGTAGTCGTCCTGCTTTTGAACGGGACGCGCGGCGCATGGATTGCCGTTGCCGTTTCTTGCGTAGTCATAGGCGGTATGGCAGTTCAGAGGAAGAGAAAGTTCTTTTTAGGGATACTCGCTGCTGCACTTGTCTTTGTCGCTGTGTTTTCCGTTTCGCCGATTCTCGCCAACCGCTTCGCTTCGATTGGTGATATGCAGCTACCGAGCAATACGGAAAGGATTCTTCTATGGAAGAGCGCATTTCATATGTTCGAGGATCATCCTGTCTTGGGCGTAGGTTTTTCCCGTTTTCGTGAAGAATATCAAGGTGGTTACATTCTGCCGGAAGCGAAGGAACCGTATCTCGGACATGCGCACAACAACATCATGCATATCCTGGCAGAGTGTGGCTTCTTGGGCATCGCAGCGTTGCTTTTCTTTTGGCTACGCTGGTTCTCCTATGGGGTTTCTTCTTGGCGGACGACGAGGAGCGTTGCGGCGTTGGTCTTTTTGGCGGTTCTTCTGGGAATTTTTCTGCAGGGTTTGACCGAGTACAACATGGGAAATTCCGCCGTGATGAAACTGTATTGGCTGCTCCTTGGCCTATGTTTGCAGTGGATGCGGTTGGAAAAAGCATTGCCGCAAGGAACGGCTTGAGGGCTTGGGAAGAGACAGGACGAGAAGGTGTGCGATGGAAGCCGCACGCTTTTCCGAAATGCCTCTCGTTTAGGGGTAAGGCTCAAGATTTATTGCGAGGAGGTGATGCGGATGCGCATCGGTATCTTTGAGAACATCATGACCCCAGGCGGGCATGAGGTGGACTTTGACCGCATTCTAGTCGAAGAGCTTCAATCCTTGGGGCATGAGGTATGCTTCTATGTGCCTGAGGGCTTTCGCTTTGCTATGGACTATCATGTGCCTGTGCGGGAACTTCGCGGCGGCGTGGTTTCTTATACGGGAGTGACGGGATTTAGGAAGCTTGTTCGCACGGTGCGGCGCGAGCTGCATCGCCTGCGTTGGTATCGACAGCTCTATGAAGCAGCGAAGCGCGAAGAAGTCGATGCACTGATCGTGCCGACATCGACGTATCGCTATCTCAGAGCTTTGAAACGGAGTGTTTTCAGAAAGTCGCCCGTGCCTGTGCTCTTCATTCTGCATGGAATCAATCCCAAGGAAGCGCCGAAGTTCCTGCGGGAAGTGGATTCGCTCGCAGATTGCTTAAATATCCGACCCACGGTGCTTTCTTTTAACGACAGCATTTTTGGCGAGAAGCGGGCGAATGTGCGGCTGATTTATCCGCCGACATTCGTGCCGCGCGATATAGCATGGCAGCCGGGGATGCCGCCGCCAGCAGATGAATTTTTGCAGATTGCTTCTCATGTGCCTGAAGCGGGAGGAAAGAAGCCGCTTGTATTGGGATTCTTCGGTCAGTATCGGCGCGAAAAGCGGTTGGAAGACTTTTTGGAGGCGTATCTCGGCGGTCATTATACGCGCCCGGTCGAGCTTTTCGTACAGGGTGCGACGATGCATCCTGAGGACGCAGCAGATTTCGAGCGCATCATTGTGAAGTATCGCGGCAAGGGCGGTATCAGATTCTTGCATCGAGGACTGATCGGCGCTGAATGGCAGCGTGCCATCGCTTCGGTGGATGCACTCCTTCTGCCGTATTCCGCGCCGCGCTATCGTTATCACTGGGGCGGCATGCTCTTTACGGCAATCGGCTTTCAAAAGCCTGTCGTGACAAGCGACGATATGAATCCTGAGGTTTTTGCGGCGTATGGAATCGGCAAGATTTTCCCGAGCGGCGACCTCGCAGCCTTGCGCGATGCCTTGGAGGTTTTTATCAATACATACGATGAGGAAGAGGTTCGTTATGCGTCGGAACTTCGAAGGGCGGCGGAAATCTATAGCCCGAAGGAGTTCGCTCGCAGAATTGTAGCTATTTTGGAAGAATAAAGCTGCTTGGACAGAGGAAGGAGCTGCTATGGCGAAGCTTTCCGTTTTGATACTCGCGAAGAATGAAGAGAAGAATATTGCTGATTGCATTAAGAGCGTCGCTTTTGCAGATGAAGTCGTCGTCATTGATGATTTCAGTGAAGATACGACTGCCGCTATTGCCGAAGGCCTTGGCGCGCGCGTCGTACAGCGCGCGATGAAGGGAAATTGGGGCGAGCAGCAGACTTTTGCCATCGAGCAGGCGAGGTATGATGGGGTGTTTTTCATTGACGCGGATGAGCGCGCTTCGAAGCGTCTTGCTGCGAAGGTGCGCGAGGTTGTTGCAGCGGATGATCGGCGCTATGCCTACAACATTGCCCGCCTCAATTATTTCTGGGAGCAGCCTCTGCGTCATGGTGGTTGGTTTCCGGACTATGGCTTGCATTTGCTGCCTCGAAAAGGCGCCTATGTGACAGGCTTCGTTCATCCGCAGATTCATCATGATTATGAGGAAAAGCATTTGTTGGCAACGGAATATATCATTCATTACCCTTATCGGAATTGGGAACATTATTTCAACAAACTGAACCTTTATACGACATTGGCTGCCAGGAAGATGGGGGAGCAGGGAAAGAGGGCGCATCTTTGGGATTTCCTCCTGCATCCTGCATGGGCATCTTTTCGCATGTATGTTTTGAAGAGCGGGTGGCGTGATGGACGAGTAGGCTTCGTCTTGGCGGGGTTCCACTATTTTTATACGATGGCGAAATATGTCAAGCTGTATTATCTCACGAAGACAAACGAACATGTGGGGGATGAGCGATGATGGGCGGGATTCTCGCCTTAGGCAGACGAATCTATGATACGACGAACTGGCGTGAGATACATCGGCTTCTTGTCTTTTTGGGGCGAAGCAGCATACATTATCCGACGGTGAAGAATCTCATTGCATGGTTTGAGACAGATGCAACGCGGCGTATGCTGCTCACGGCGAATCCTTTCCCGATTGAGCAGGCGACGCGCGCCTTCTTTTATGCGGGATCGACTCTGGGAGAGCGAGTGCGGTTGATTCGTGACCACTTTGACTTGCTGTTTGCGTTGTTTCCGCCGGATTGGGCTGTGCAGCTCGGACGTTTTGACGCTCATTATACCGTCTGGCGTAGTACACAGGCAGATTTTGATTGGTATGCGGAGCTTACTTTTGAGCCAGGGCAGCGCAAGGAGGGCTTGCTGAGCTTGAAGATGATGCTCGGCAAGGATGCTCTATATCAAATTATGTTTTGGCTTGCAAAGGACAAGAAGGAGGAATCTTCTTTATTCATCGGGGCGATGCAGGGGCCGAATATGGAAAATGCCAAGGACGTAGTGAAGGAGACGACGAAACTCGCACATCGTTACCGTACGAAAAATCTTATCCTGTATATGGTTCGTACAGTGGCAAGAACCATGCAACTTAAGCATATTTATGCCGTGTCGAATGAGGGCTACTATGCGAACAACCACATGCGCCGCGACCGCAAGCTCAAGACGGATTTTGGCGCTTTCTGGGAAGAGGCTGGCGGACACGTCACGGCTGACCCGCGTTTTTATGAGTTGCCGCTTGTCGAAGCGCGAAAGAC
>ERZ773009.1323-NODE-1323-length-17328-cov-9.826087_pt1 | contig 17328 bp, 17 predicted proteins | sample MGYA00580663_ERZ773009 | MGnify/ENA primary metagenome ERZ773009 (study PRJEB29015, sample SAMEA2737969) | human oral metagenome | biome: human oral; feature: human-associated habitat; material: dental | place: China | collected 2026 ... | reverse complement strand
CTTTGCCAATGTCCTTCATTAAGTCCAGAATCGGCGTATCATTTGTCTTCATACAGTCCGGCTCCTCCTTGCCGACGGCAGATGCGGCATATCCATAACAGCATCCATCATCTTATAGAATCATTATAACATAGAATATCCGTTTGCGCAAAGGCGTGATATGTTAAATCGCATGATGTATCCACTGAAGCAATAGTGTCAAGGCTTCACGGGAATAACACCTCACCATTTTGCAGAAAGGCGAAATATCCATACAGAAGGTGAATCATGGTATTTTGTAGACAAATTGTAGACAAACAAAAAACAGAGGGGACAGCGTATCGTGCGCCGTCCCCTCTGTTCGTTTATTTGTCACCACTCAGCCAAGTTATACATTACCGTCATGCCCTTATAACGCGCCCCGTCGAAATGTGCCAATCCCTCAAAACGTCCCTGCTCATAGCCCACAGACATGAGCGCCTTGCCGTCGATGATAGTCGCTCCCGCCTTGATGCGGTGGTCTTTTCGGAGGTTAATCTTATACACGTCAACTTTTTGCTTCTCAGTTGGCAACTGCTTGCCATCCTTATCTTTAGTAATCGGCGTGACGACCGTCCGATCTGTCTGCTCTCTCGCCGCCCGTGGCAGTGTCGGTGCATCCTCCCTGATCTGCCGCTCAACGACCTGCGCGGCACGCTCGACTGTTGGCGCACTCATATAGTAGGTCGTTGTCGGTGCACGCTGCCCCGCATGTACCTCTGCGAGATGCTTTTGGAGGGCATCCGCATTCGCGCGTGAGATGTCCAGCTGCGCCCGCAGTGCCGCCTTGTCCTGCGTCTGCTCCTGCGTCATGACGGCGGGTTTTTCTGCCGCCGTCTGCTCTGCTGCGGAGTGTCTGCCGACGGCGTATGCGATGCCAACGAGCAGGACAAGCAAGATCGCCAACACGGCCGTTTTGTGCTCTCTAACAAGAGCCCTCGCCCTCTCAATCATTCGGCGTGCCTCCCTGCTCCTGCCAATACTGCCGGTACCAGTTCGCTTTGCCGCGCAGTACGTCACCGCCGCGCATACCATCCTCCGCCCAAGGGTGGAATTTCGGACTCTCCATCGTACCGAGGTATTCCAGATCCCAACGCTCACACGTCGACTTTGGGCCGTACGGGTCGTGCGGGCAGATGCCATCCTCATTGTCCGCCGCCTCACCGTGCGTGAGGACACGCTGCTTGTCAATCGTCAGCCAGAGACCGTTACAGAGTGCCGCGACTGCCTTTGCCATACCCTCGATCTGCAGGGGCGTTGGCGACTCCTGCCCGAGGTTGTTGGTCGTTGCTCCCGCACAGCCAAGGAGGCAGACGCTTACACTGCCGCTGTTGCGGCGGTAGGTTGCCTCCAGAATATCATCCAGCTCTCCATCGGCAATGACGTAGATCTCGCCGTCTTTGTCGATCTGGACGTGATAATCGCTCCAAAACTGCCCGTAGTGTCCCGCCGACCAGTGGAGATAGACCTTCGTCTCGCGCCCCTGTTTCCGTGCTGCCTCTGCGATTGCCTCGCGGTAGTACATAGCGAGGCTTTCGAGTTCGGCGGGCGATACACACCTCATTCCCGACGGATGAAGTACATGTGCCATTTATCTTGCTCCTTTCTTATTGATTACTGACCGCCCGAGAAATCCGATCAGTCCCGATGTGACGTTGCTCGAAAGCTCGGGCGTGCCATAAAAAACGGACAGGACTGCCACGATGACAAGTCCTGTCCCGACCATCCAATCCACGGGCGGAAGCCGCTGTATTTTCATCATTCGTGCCCCCTTCCATCCCCTTTTTCCATATCCAGATAGTTCTCAATGTGATTGATGCGGTGGTGTGCGGACTTTACACTTTCCTCCGTCTTTACAATGCGTTTGTCCATGTCCTGACGTTTCTCCTCGTAGAATTTGAAGTCGTCGCGCATCTCCTGAATCAGACGCTCAAGGCTGAGAATCGCTTTGTTGAGCGGATTCAAAACGATGTAGGTAAATGCGGCCGCGATGAAGCTGATGATGGTGACACAGGACACAGCAACTGCGAGGTATTCCATACATACCGCCTTCCTATTTATTTCGGAACTGTGACCGCCATGCTCACGTTCTTGCTCCCATCAAACGACACACTTCCCTGTGCCCCGCCTGTCAGCTCTATGGTGCGGGCAGTTTTCAGTTTGCCCGCCGTTTTTGCGTGGTCAGCCGTGCTCACCGTAATCGCCGCGCCTCCCTCATATGCTTCCCATGTCAAATCGTTATCAATGGTTTCATTTCCAGGCGAATCTTTCCATGTCGGCGGTGTTGCACCGGATTTTCCGGTCTGGTTGTCCCCCTTGATATAGGTACAGATGTACCAACGGCGCAATTTTGTTTCCTTGCGATAGACGATATCGCCGATGCTGTACTCCGTATTTGACTGATACAGAGCAATCTTGTCCATGATGGATTCTGCGGTTGTCCCGCCCGTCGGTGTAGTTGGTGTGGACGGTGCAACCGTACCGCTGCCCATCGGCGCATCCTGCCATGCACAGTCATAGTCATCATCTGAGAGTTTAACGAGAATTTGCCCTTTCTTCCCACCAGCGGGCAATGCAACAGGGGTATCCGCTTTCCTCTCCTCCACCCATGCGCCGCCTTGATAGCGCATCGCCTTCCCCTCTTCGAGCCATACGCGCCAACCCGCACGCGGCGCGACGATGAGCCAGACGCCGGCAAAGAATCCCGCGAGATGCTTCGCCTTTCCCTCCCATGCGCCCGTCGGCGCATCGCCGATGATATACATCTCCCCCTCGGCGGGGCTTGTGGGCGGCGTATTCAGCACCCCCTTTGCCGTCGCCTGTACGAGCATATCCAGCAGGTTCAAATCTTCGTTGATTGTGACCTCTTTCTGCGACTGATTCGCCACGATGTATTTCAACTCAAGTTTTCTCGTCCGATCTGCCACTAGATAATCTCCTCTCTTACAAAACCGCGCCCGCGTGTCTCACTGATCTGGTAAACACGCACGCGCACGTTCCCCTGTATCCCGCCAAAATCCGCCGCCTGCTCGGCGGCAGTATAGATTGCACGCGGCACATGCACGGCAAAGGTGCGTATTTCGTTCCCGTCCTTCACTATGCAACATTCATATCGCTCTGCCGTCTCATTGAGCGGCACGTCGATATAGTCCTTCATATCACCGTCGCCGCGCGTGCGCCGCACCCACGTGATGACGAGGTCGCCGCCCTTTGCACGCTGCCCCTCCAAATGACACGGGGAAAGCGGAGCGCTGACATTGGCTTGAATAGTAACGCTGGTCTGCTGATAGCTTTCGTGAAGGATGCCGTATCTTGCAGAACCGAAGCGGTAGACGTAGGGCTTGAACCAGTCCGCGCCCGGAATGGTGATCTTTTCCACGGTGTCTGCGTGAATGCGGACGAACCGCTCGCCGGGGACGTGTCCCTTGATATGGTGCTCTGTCCCGAATCGTCCGCGCAGAAGCCCCGACAGTCGATAGGTATTCTCTGCGATGAGTACCGCCGATCGGTACTGCACGAGTTCGCTTCCGATGATGCAAAGATTCGCCCCGTTCAGCACGTCAATCTCCTGCCTGCTCTCAAGCGTCCCGCTGATGAGGCGCACGTCTACAGAGCTGCGATTGTCCCACGTGTAGGATGTCCCCTCTCCGAGCACCGACACCGTATCGCCGATGACACCGGCGCGAATGTCGGACTTGACGAGGGAAAAGGAGACGCCGCCATCGACACTCCGATATAGGTGTGCACCGTAGTAGATTTTTGCAGCGGCGGCGATGAATACCACGCCCGTCCCTTCGATGGTTGGAATCATCGCCGTATCGATGATCTCCATCCGCACGGGCGTCGGCTCGGGCGGTTCGAGTACCTTGCCCGCCGTATCCAGCTCGCGTTTGACCGCCGCAAATGTCTGTCCGTGAATGAGATGCGCCGTGACCTCGCTAATACCAGGGATTCCATAACTGACGTCGGATACCATCGCCTTGACGCTGCGCCCGTTGTATGGGAGGTTGATGAGCGTCCCCGCCTGTACCGTCGCGTATCTTGTGGGCAGTTTGAACGAGAAGGACGTGCGGTTTGCCCAGTATTCCTTCATCCGCTGTTCTGTGACAGCAACTGCCGCGCTGTCTCTCAGCACGATGCTTGTGTCAAGCGATACCTCATTGACCCCGGAGGCGACTGCCTTTGTATAGGATGCCGCACCGTCCTGATAGTCGCGGTCTTTTGAGATGTACGCGAGCTTTACCGTCTTTGGTAGGTCGATCTCAGGTATACGAATCGCCGTGAGCGGCGGTGACTCGCTCTCGCTTTCCTCCGCGCCGAAATCCTCAGGGTTGATCGTGACAACCTCGCCTGTGCCGCGCCGCCGAAAGATGATACGCCCGTCGTACTCGAAGCCGTCAAAGGGAAACACAGTCTGAAGCGCCTCAATCTGACTGCGAAAGGTCTTGTCCCCCGCAATGGTGAAGCCCTCTACCTGCATATCCTGCAAGCCCTCGAGCTTTATCTTTGCCGCATCAATCCCCGCTGCCGCCGTGACATTCTTAACGATGTTCTCGACGCTGTTTTCGGGAAACTCCACTTCGAAGGTGAGCGACGGGATTCGGTTGCCGAATTTGCTGATGTCAAGATTCTTCACGACGATATAAGCAAGACCGCGATAGGCGGGGACATTCCCCGCCCCCTCAATGCCCACGATGAACGGATCCGGCTGCTGCGCCTCATCGCCCAAATAAAGAGTATAGTCCAGCTGAACATCAGCACCTTTGACCTTGATCTCAACGCCGTCCGCCCAGACGCGCAAAACCTGCTTAATAGGTCCCGCGCAGATCGCCGCCGCGAACGATACGGTATAGCTGTAACTGGTCGTCGTAATGCTGCCGCCGCCCCCGCCGCCTCCGCCCTTTCCACCGCCGCCGAAGCTCTGCGTGCTCGTATGGACGTGCTCGGTGAATTTCGTCCCCCAGATGATATTCCCCGCCACACGTGCTCTGCCGTAGCCTGTGATAATCGGTGCGCCCATGCTCGCGGTCTGCATCTTGAGATCGCTCTGCTTGCCGATTTCCTGATGTGTGTTGATTTTTGCGCCAAAAAACCGTTGGTCGAGCATACCGCCGACCAATCCCGCAACGCCCAACCAGAACGCATTCGCACCAAGACTGCCCGCGATTGCGGTCAATGCAATCGTCGCCATTACACTGCCTCCCGATAGCGGAACGCAAACCGCGCAAGCTGTTTCCATTCCTCATTGTACGGCGTCTCCACGACCTGCCCAACATCCATATATGAGTGGATGATCGTCTCATCTCCCGTGAGAATGGCGAGGTGGTGCGCGGGAAAGCGCGGACGAAAGCCAAAGAGGAGAATATCCCCCGCCATTGCCTCCGTAACAGGGATTTCATCAAGATACTTCCTGCACTCCTGATAGAGTTTTTCATCCTCCTTGAACAAATGCCATGTTGCAGGATAGTCATAGTCTCCGACAAAAGCGTCCCCCATGAGCTGTGCATGCACGCCGCGCACGAGTCCCACGCAGTCGCATGCAACACCGCGCACGCACGCCTGATGAATCCACTTGCATCCAATCCAAAGGCGCGCCTCTCTTACAATCTCTTCCCGCGTCACTGCTGTCACTCCTCTCATGTCTGGAATTCAAAGCTGCGCAGCCGCACGGACTGCCCCTCGGGGACGATGTTGCCGCCCGTCTTGATCGGATAGCTGACGGCGTAATCGTTGCCGGGGATGTACGGCTCGCCCCGAAAATTGACGAAGTTATGAAAACGCCGCTTGCAGGTGTTCGGCTCGCCATTGCACCCCGGCACGAGTCGGAACGCATCGCCGACAACGACCTCATGCAGAGGCGGCGCGAAGAAACGAATCTGTCCATTGCGGGCAAGCGACTGTTCCACCTCGGCAGACGTACCCTTGTTTAGTCCCGACGAAAAGGTCAGCACGCCGTAGGTAAAGAAATCGTCGGGGCGGGAAACATCCGTAAAGATGCTCCCATCCTCGCGCACGGCGGTCACTTTTCCCGCGGCGATATCATCTGCAACGCTGCATTTGCAAGCAGCGTCGCCGAGACGCGCCCGACATTTGCGCTGATACGTTCGACCCACCTGCTGCTGGTAGGCGTCCATCAGTCCGCGAATCTCCGCCTTGAACGCCGTCTTCCCCACCGAGAGCTTGCCAATCGTCCCCTCGCGCAGGGTAAAGTGATTCTCCGTATGCTCATAGTCACAGATGAAGATACGAATCTTGGCGTTGTCATAGACCCCAAGAAAAATATCCTCCTCCGTAATCCGATCACTGGATATGACGCCGTCAACGTCAAGGTTGTCCGTGGACAGATCATTGGCAGAGGATACCGCCGTCGGCGCGAATCCCGTACAGGACTCATAGATCTCCCCGTCGATGACAAGGTCAATATCGCAGGAGGTAAATCCCAAGACGCGCCCGTCCGCAAGCTCCAGACGCCAGCACCACGCGAGCGTTGTGACCTCGCGCTCCATGTATCCACCTACCACGGGAAATCGCAGGATTTCATACCAATCATCCCTTTCTACCAAAGGAAGCCGCTGCCATACGCGGTTAGATTCCTCATACGCGCCGCTGATCTCGACCTCGTTTTGCAGACGCACAATCCAGCCAGAATCAACAGCTGGAACATCGCCGAAAAACGGATTATTCGGCTTGATATGACGCTTCCACTCATCGGACTTCACGAGATACGGCGGTAGCACATCATCCAGCAGAATGTTCGCCGACCACGACATATAGCCCTCGGCGTAACACTCCTGTGCAATCACCTCGCGCAGCTCGTCCCCCTCCGCGCCGTCGGCACAGTAGTTAAGCGCAAGCACCTCGAAGACGTGCTTCCTGCGCAGTTTGCGCAGTTGCTCCTTGATCTCCTCGTTGTACGCAATGGTGGCAGGGTCTGTGAGCTTGTAGTAGGTTTTTGTCTCCCAGTTGTACTCCGAGATGAACGTCTCAAACATGACATAGGAGCAGGAAGCAATGATGTCCTTCATGATCGAGAATCCGCGATTCGCAAGGAAATGCTTATGCGGGTACTCGGCCTTGAGCTCGTTGATCATCCGTGCCATTCCCTGCTGGAATGCCTCGCTCGGATATACGTCGACCGTGTCGAGCGTATCCATGAATACGCCGTCCGCCCCCATGCCGACCACATGATAGGAGACAGTGACCTCCTTGTCGATGTCGCCGAACGCCTCAACATCATCTTTTTCTACTTGAAACGCGCCCGTTGTCGGGTCGAAATTATACGCCAGACTTCGATATTCTCGCCCATCGGATGAATACAGGTGCACTTCTTCATCTTTGTCGATGGGATATTCAGACGAGCGGAAAATATAGCTTGTCCCCACGAGATCAGATGTATACGGCCGTAGCTTGACCTTTTCTGTGACCTTCTTCGGCAGACCGAATACACGGCGCAGGTAAAACGTCGACAGCTTTTCCTTCCAGCGCGGAGCGAGAGGATTGATGTAGGAGCTGCCCCAGATCCCGTTTTGGTCGGGGAAGTCCGGCGTCGTGTAGTTGAGATCCTGCCCCCAGCCGTCATGATGCGCATAATGCGGACATCCACCATGATAGGGCGCGTATTTCGGGCACTTCTCATTGGTGCACGCCTCATCACCCGTGCGCTTCCAGTGATTCTTTTTCGTGTAGCCGCCGCCGCATTTCCCGCCGCTCTCCCAGACGGTATACCCCGTGCGCGTATCGTGACGACAGACGCGCGTGCAGCAGCCTGTGCCTGCATAATAATGTGCATCGCCCAGCAGACATTTCTTCTCGCCCGTCTCAATCAAGCCGTCGTGCAGACACTGGTTCAGCTCGGCGTAGCCATTGCCGCCCTTACTGTAGTAGGAGGCATAGCCGCCGACGCCCTTGCCATCGTCTGTATGCGGGCGATTGCCCGATTTCACATCCCACGGGTCAATGAGAACGCCGTCCTCCTCACCAAACGACACATAGCCAAACACCTTGATGCCAAGCCGCTGCCACTCCGCGACCTCCTTGCGCGTCACCGTGCCGGGGTCAACGATAATGAGGTCATAGTATTTGAGATTTTCATGATGCTTGTCGCTGTAGTTGAGCGCGAATGTCGGATATCGCCGCATGACCCGCACCTCTTTCGCCCCCTCGTTTCTGCGAGGGATGCGGTCGTCACGACGGTGCACGCTTGTCCCCTCGTATTCATACGCACCGCCATGCAGAGCTTTCAGATAGCGTACGCCGAATGGCTTGATGTAGTCAAACGTCATGCGGATGGGGACGTGCTCCACAGAGCGCATATAGGATATAGCCTCACGCAGGACGACCTTGGAAAAGGCGAAGGTATACGACCTTCCTTCAGCATAGAGTTTTACATTTTTTCTTCCTTCACGAAAATTATCAACGATATAGGTTTTAATTTGCTCGCCTGATGTGTCCCCGGTATCTGCGCCACGTATGATGCTATCAACAACTTCGCCATCTACTTCTACGGCAATATTACCGCTTCCCCAGCCAGTCTTTAGCTGAATATTGATTTTAGTTGCCGTGGTGCGAAAAGATATGCTGCTCCCCTTTGTCTCCGTATGTGCACATAATACCTGTTTCGAACCTATTTTTTCGATTGTCCATGCCCCCTCATAAATAAGTCGATCACTATCGGGAGCTAAGGTGATCTGTTTCTTCGTGATAATTGGCGGTTCATTGGGATTGGGGTTTACTGTGATTTCCTCTTCTTCAAACACAACGCCTGCAACGGCAAAGCTATATTCCCCTGTTTCAGATTGCGGTGTATGGAATTTCACAATCTTGTCATCATATCCTAGATGATCTAATGTAAATGTCTGTACCGTTGTTTCATCGGCATGCAGACTCCAATTTGCCGCAACTTTTCCATTCACATCTGCAAGCAGAGAGGCATATCCCCAATCCGTCTCAACATCTATATCAATCCGATTGGCATTTGTTCGAACACTGACGCTGTCTCCCGACGTATCAGTATGAGCATATAGGAAATGTTCTTTTCCCAATTCCTCAAATGACCAATCTCCTGCATATTCGAGTCTCTGGTCACGCGGAAGCAGTATGACCTCCTTCTCCTCCGTCGGGTAGCCCTCATGCGCCTTCATCCCATAATCGACGGTCATGCCGATGGAGAGATCGGCGGCGTCCTCATAGCCCGAACCGTCCACAGATAGGAGAAGAGGCAGCTGCTCGCCCGCACCCAGTGTGGGGACAGTGTACGGCTGCGGAAACGGCTTGCCGTTTCCGCAGTTGATATAGCGCGCGGGGATGTCGAGCACGATATTGCGCGCTGCATATTTCGACGTATTGACGAGACGTACCGTCGCTTGATTGTGCGGCAGGGTCTCGCGGGCGTGATAGCCGCGAACGGCAAATGGCGTGATCTCGTGCGTCAGGATTTTCGCGCCGCCGAGCAGGAAGTATACACCCGCCTTGTTATTCGCCAGAATGTCACAGGTATGCGAGCCGTCCGTGAGATTTTCCGCAACGAGCACGTCATGATACTGCATACTTGCACCTGCGCCGAAAGCATAGTGGTCAAGGTCGCAGTCCAGGTCATCGACAGCGCCGTATGCGCCGACCTCCGACGGTTTCTTTCCGTCGATGAGAATTTCCGCCGTACCCTGACCACTGTCCAGCATGAGGCGGATGATGAGATTCGTCCCCGTGAAGGAGAACGATGCCTTGCCCTTGATACAGTAGTGACGAGGCTCGCGCTCCTCCTTTGTCATGACCTCATAGCCTTCATCGTAGAACCACGAGCCTTTGATCTGCTTGTTCGTAAGCGGATGTGTAAATTCTTCCTCATAGGAAAAATCCGCTGCGGGAATATAGATTTCCCTGAGGTTCTTGTAGTTGAGCCCCGCATATGTCTCATTGGTATAGATTTGCAGGAAGCCCGACGGTGCGATCAGCTGTGCCATTATCCGCCACTCTCCCTGAGCTCAATGAGCGGGATGCTTGTCCATGCGAAATGATCCGCCTCTTCCAGATTCACATCCATGTGGTCAGTGTCAAAACGCACGGGCACATCAAATTCACAGGTACAATAGATCCCCCTTCCCGGCGGCGGCGGATTCTTGAAGGTGATAACGCCGCTCGTATAGTCCACCGTCCAGTCTGTGGCAGGCGTGGAATCCAGATAGACCGTGACGGTTTCACTCACAGGCTTTCGGATTTTTCGCACCGTTGAAAATCCGCCGCTCGTATAGGTCTTTATCATCTGAAATTTGTTCTTTGCACCATCACCGACGGCAATGAGCTCGCTCGTGAGGCGATAGTCCGACCAGTCCTTATAGCGAAAACCGAAGCCGCGCCCCTTGCGTGCGTGAAAGAATGCAATGACCTTCGTCATCTGTTCGGCGGTGCGCACGCCGAGCGCCGCGTTGTATTTGCAGCGCGGCTGTGTGTAGTTCACATTCCGCTGCTCGCTGCCGTTTTTCATCGTGACGATATCCGTCGAGTAGGCGGGTCCCCCCGAACTCGCGTAGGATATATCCTCGGGGAATCTGACCTCATGAAAAGGCGTTGCCATTCTATCTCCTCCCTACGAAAATCTCTGTCCTGCTGTGACCGCACGGCGCACGCTCGCCGCGATCTGCGCCTCCGACCTGCGAAAGCTCGTTGCGTCAGGAGACTGAACAAACACCTGTATCGGCCGCGTCGCCTCTTTCTGCTGCGCAAGTCCGAGCTTTTCCATATGTCCCCGCGTAAGTGGTATGACCGCCTCGCTGTAGCCCTTCTCACCAATGAGACCGAGCGTCGGCGCGGTGACGATGCCGCCGTTTGCAAAAGGCATGATATTGGGACGTGTGTAGGTCGGCGCATTGACAAAGCTTGCACTCGTCGGGAACGCATAGCCTCCCGCCCCCCCTGCTGCCGCGCCCTTTGTCGCCCCGCCAAAGATACCGCCGAACGCATTGCCGAACAGTCCCCCGATGAGTCCCGCCGCCATCTTCTGCGCGGCAATCTGGATAATCATGGAGATCACTGTCTTTCCAAAATCGGCGACCGCATCTTTCGCGGACTTCGTACCCATGATGACATCCTCGAACGACTTCGCCATCGATGTATTCATCGTCTGCATTGCCGATGCGACACCAGCGTACACGCTTGCATGTGCATCGTTCCAGATGTTGACATAGGTTTTCGCAAGCTCCTGCTGTCCCGCGAGGTCAATGTCCGTCTGCTGCGCATTCGAGTTCTCCTTGAGATAGCTGCGCAATCCGACCACGTCGCCCTGCTCCTGCATGAGAGCGATGCGCTTCTTGTTGACCTCGCGCAGTGCGTCCTCACGCTCCTTGGCGGCATTCAGCATTTCCGCGTTGTACCATTTATTGAGCGCAAGTTCTTCGTCGTAGATGTTCTTATCCGTTGCGATTGCCTTATATTTTTCCTTGCGCTCCTTTTCAATGCGGGCAACGGTCTCCTGATACTGCGCCTCGGCGAGCGCGGCATAGTCCCCCGCCATCTCGGCAGTGATTTTCTGCCCCTCGCGCCGCACCCCCTCCAAAGCCTCTTTCTGCTGATTGACGAGCTTTTCTTTCAGCACGTGTTCGTATTCTGCGAGCTCTGCCTGCAGCTCGGTCGTATCTACACCCGCCTGTGCAATCTTGTTGATCTCCTGCTGTTTGGCACGGACATTCTCTGCAATCTGCGCCATTCCCGCATCATAGGCGGTTTTTGTCTCGCTGGTGATCTCGCTTTCCATCGTCTGGAAAAGCCGCAATGCTTGTGCCCGCGCCTGATTGAGCTTCTTTAATGCCTCCTGCGCCGCCTTGTCGCTCTCGTCGACCGTCCGCTTGATTGTCGCGCCGCCCGTGAGCTCGGCAACGGAGATATAGCCCGTCACATCCCCGAAATCTGCTGCAATGCTGTTCTTCTCGATTACACCCGTACTACTGTTCGCACCGACGTATCCGCCCTGTCCGTTGGAGACAACAACGTGTTCATCGCCCAGCACGACGGCAGCGTCCCCCGCCTGTGGAACGTAGCCGTCCCCCGCTGCATGCCATGCCCCCCTTGCTTTCGCTTCTTCAATCATGTAGGGAACATATCGATTTTCAAATGCGACACCCGCTTCTTCGAATGCATCCAGTACGAGCTTGCCGCAGTCAATCGAAACTTGACCGTTTCCGCCCAGCTCGTAATCCATGCCGATGCGTTCGCGCGCCTCGTCAAGAACCGCCTCCCCGATGGGCACTTCTATTTCATAAGTCTTCACCGTTTCTTCTTTTGCGGCGGTGAGACTCTCCCCCTCGCCTTCTTTGATGCGGCGCATCGCCTCTTCAAGCGCAAGCTGCGCCGCTTCATTCTCCTTGTCTGCCGCCTCCTGCCGCAGCTGCATCAGGTAGTCTTCATCGTCCTTGTGACGCTCGTACCATGCCGCATTGACCTTCTCGAGCGCCGCTGCATCGGTCTCCTCGACTTCATACTCACGCGTCATGGAACCCATGAGATTGCCGTTTGCAACAGCGATAGGGTCAACATCCTGCTCCAGCCGATAGAACGCGCCGTTTCGTTCCAGATATTTCTTCCCGTCGACCTCATAGGTGTGCGCGTCCCGCTCCGCCTTTTGCTCCTTGTTGTACTCCCAGAGCTTATAGGTGGCGTAGCCGATTGCCGCCGCAACGCCCAGCCATCCGCCCGCGAGGGCAAACACTGCGGACGCTGCGTTGCGTACCATGATTGACGCCGTGCCCATTGCCGTGACAGTTGTTGCGCCCGCGCGTACGGCGGATGCCCCTGCCGCTGCATTCGCCGCCGCGACCGTTTCTACTGCACCCGCATGCAAACGCGCCGCAGCAGCTCCTGCATTGTGTGCCGCAACACTCTGCACCCCTGCGTCTGCCGCCGCTTTTCCTGCAAGCAGGGACGCCTCCGCAAGGCGGGCTTCCGCCCCCGCCGCCCCCATTGTCGCCGCCGCGCGGGCTTCATCGGACAGAATAACACGTTCGTTGGCAAGCACCGCGATACCCGCGCTTTCTTGCGCCGCTGCTCCCTTGGCACGTTCCGAGGCGATGACCGCTTCATTCGCCCTGACAACACCCGCCGCACTCTCGGAGACGCGCACATTGTTCACAGTGATCTGTCCTGCCGTCCCCGCAGATTCCGCGCGGACAGACTGCATCGCCGCAATCTGAGCCTCGGCACTCTGTGCCGCCTCACGGTTGATCTTCCCGTACATCTCCGTCATATAGAGCTGTTCCTGCGCCGCGCGCTGCGCCGCCGCCTGCTCAATACGCATCGCCGATGTTGTGGCAAGGCGCACCTTCTCCTCTTCCGAGAGCTCCATCTTTGCAACGGTCTTTTCCATTGCACGGATTTCTTTTTCGGTGAGCTGGTCAATCCGCCGCATACGGTGTGCAATGCTCTTTTCCTGCGCCGCCGTGAGCGCATACGGGTTCGATTGCGGTGCATTCTGCGCCATCTGTGCGGCCTGTGCCGCCCGCCATGCGCTTGACACCCCCGCGCTGAGCTTTGCCGCCGCCTGCATGGTCTTGTAGACGGCGACAACCTCCAAGCCCGTTTTTGCGAGTTCCTTGAGTTCTTTCTTATTTTCGGCAACGAATTTTGCTGTTGTGGCAAGCCCTTCGATAATCGGCGGGAACACATCGACGGCAATCGGGGCGATGACCGCGCCGCCGCCGTTCTTGAGCTGTCCCGCCTGCATTTCGACAAGTTTCAGCTGTTGACTGACGCGGTGCATTTCCTCAGGGTCAATGCCGATGCTCTTGATCTTTGCAGCATTTTCCGCTGCCTCTGTGTAGTTTTGCAGGGTCTTTGTGAGTGCCATGCCACGGACGCCGAGCGTGTTCATGATGAACTCCTGCCCGTAACCTGCGTCGGCAGCTTTTTTATAGCCCTCCGAGAGATTCTTGAGCTGCTCGTTCAGAGGAAGAATCTTACCCGCGCTGTCTGTAAGGGAGACGCCAACTGCCTCAAGCATATTGCGCGCCCGTTCTCCTGCCTCACCGTCCGACATGAGCGTCTTGTCCAGACGCATGAACGCCGCGCCGCAACTGTCCGCATCCCCGCCTGTGAGCTTCAAGATACGAGAGAGCTTGCCCGCCTCGGCGTAGGAGATTTGCAGACGATTCGCAAGCTGATAGGAGGCTTCCCCTGCCTCCACCGCGCCGGATATGAGGCTGGATAGCCCGAATCCCGTCGCCGCAATTTTTGCAAGCGAGGAGAACGAGCCGATGAGCTTGTCCACCTTGCCTGTTGTTCCCGTGAGTGCGTCGGAAAATTCATTGACAGGATTCACGGAAAACGTCTTTTCAATGTCCTGCTGCGCCTTTTTCAGCCCCGTACTCAGCCCCGATGCGTCTGCACCGATCTTTATTACCATCTCGGATAGCGTCGCCATAGTTACCCCCTTTCCGTCAATCCGAATTCCTCACGCAGGATGCGGCGATCTTCCTCCGCCTTGCGCCGTTCCTCGGCGGGATTCCGCCAGAGCGGTGCTGCAATACGCTCCGCACTCACTTCTTCTTTAAGATGCGGCGCAATCATCCACGCCACAAAATAGGCTTCCTTGTAATCCCGCGCCTTTTCGCGTCGTTTCCAGCCGCGTATCAGTGCATAGAATTCACGAGGCTGCAGTTCCTCAAACTCTTTCGGTTTTAGGGCGAGTTCGGCGTAGGCGATTTCCTCCGCCGCCTCTACCCACTGTCCGAAAGAGCTTACTGCTTTCCCGCCACGTCCTCCGCCTCCGCATCCTGTTCCATCGGATCGAAAAGCCCCGTGGCACGAATGGCTTCAAGGATACAACCGTTGATGTAGTCCAGATTCCCGCCGCCCTGACATACTTCATCAATGAGGTCATACGCCGCATCTTCAGAGAGATTAAGCGCGCATCTCAGTCCCGCGACCGTGGCGTCAATATCCATCTGTTCAACAAGATGGACGACGCCGCCCGCAAAGAGCGAGATCACCGACGTACCGAGCTTGCGTTCAAAGGCGGCAAGCGAACGAATCGTGAAACAGAGCTCCCACGTCTTGCCCGCCGCTGTCATTTCCACCGTCTTTTTCATGCGCTATCCCTCCAAATCACGGGGACGACGGAGCGCCGCCCGTCTCCTTCTTGAGCTCGCTGATCGAACCATTGCCCTCGATTGTCACCTTGACCGTAGAGATGGCGTCATGCGCGTTGTCGTCGCTGTACTGTGTGATGAAGCCCCATCCCGTGCGATAGTAGCCGCCGGGGTAGGCAATCTTGACGTTTACCTGCTTGCCCTGCGTAAAGCAGTAGTCGAGGATTTGCAGCCCATCATCGCTTTCGATCTGGAGACCGCTGTACTCGATCGACCAATCCTTCAAGCCCGGCACCTTCGCGCCCCAGCCGCCCGATGCTTTATGCGAAGCGTCCAGTGTGTTCGCTTTGCGCGAGAGCGGCGTGTTGCGCTGCCCCCCGATGAGCAGCCACGTAGGATTATCCGCCGTCCCCTTGTTGATGTAGAGCATCGTGTCCTTGCCCGGCGACGCCGTTGCCTTAGACGGGTTGTCGGGCAGCTTTTTCAGTTCCTGTTCTGTCAGCATGTTCATTCCTCCTATTTCTGCAAGTCGGTCACGACGGTCACGATACCGTGATAGCCGCCGCCATTCTCCTCGAATGTCTCAAGAAAATCAATGTCGCAATCCATGACATGAAAGCCATCGACCGCGAGCTTGTTCCAATACGCTGTGACAAGCGTCGAAATGTCGTTCATGACCTCGTTGAGTCCACGCCGCTGCTCGCGTGCCGCCCAGACCTCTACGTTCGTTGTCACCCGCCATATGAGGCAGTCTTTCGTACCGGTGGGCTTGAATGTAGCATCCCCAACCGTGATATACGGCCGTGCTGCTTTCGGCGGAACTTCCCCATAGACGGGACATCTCTGTCCCACCGTCAGGAGCTTCACCAGTGCCGTATGAAGCGCGACCATAGGGACTTCGCGGATCACCCTCACGGTTTCACCGCCCTTTCGATATTCGCTTCAATGGCAGTGCGCTCTTTTTCCATCGCAGGACGGAGAAAAGGCTTTTTGGGCATTTTCCCTGTAAACGTAAAGCCGCGCACAAATCCCTCGGCGATTTTCAATGCTTTTTTGCGCAGAGGCGCGGTCACACGTTCCCGCGTACCGAACTCGACGAGATGGGAATGCGGTGCGGTCGCCCGCACCTTGCCTGAACAAGTCTTTTCGTCGAACTCCTGCACAATTCCCCTGCGCAGATTCCCTGTCGCCCGTATGGGGGCGGCACGTACGGCGGCGGCATGAACAGCCGCAACGCCGTCCCGCGTCGCCTTACGGATTTTCTTTTGCGTCTCCTCATCGTATTTTTGTACGTCCACCATCGCGCGAAACGCCTCTTCCTTGATGTTCGCAAAAATCTTGATGGACTTAGCCACCCGGGTCAACTCCTTTCGTCGTCAGGATGATTTCCCCCGCCGTGCTGTCATCGACGTGGAGAACATAGAACTCATCCGCACCGCGCCGGACTTTCCACCCCTTTTCAATCGGGCGTGGGCGAATCCGTATGCCCTGCGTGATCTCCGTCGCGACCCCGCTGCCCATCGCGTCCGCCTGCACAAAACGTGGGCGCAGGAACTCTGCCCACACCATGCCCTCCGATTCATATCCCGTCACCCCGCCGAATCCAACATCCTCCCCGTAGACAGGACGCAGGAGTTCGACACGGTGACGCAGACGCGCCACACGGATCATGGTGCACCTGCGGGAACGTAGTTTTGGAGCTGCGCGATCATCGAGCGGATGAAGTACGGAAACTCCTGCGCCTTTTCATCCAGTCCGTCCCGATGCGTATACATCTCGGCGATGACCGCAAGGCGCAGGATATCCGCCGATTCGTCGAAATCCCCGTATTTGCAGTACGCAGCGAAATTGTCAATCGCATTCGTGAGATACGATTCCGCACCTCTCATGCACTGCTTGATGAGGTCATCTTCAACGTCAAGGTCAACGCGCAGGTATGTCTTGACCTGCTCGAGCGTCACCGCCATGACGCACCTCCTTCATCAGCTTGTTGTCACCTGCGCCAGCTTCACGGCGTCCTTGTCGTCCGCCACGACGCCGAACCGCTCCACGCAGCGCAGGGCGGTTGCGTACTTGTCGAAAAGGAAGTCCTGCGAGACGGCAATCTCAACGCCCTTGCGCTCGAAGAATGCCACATAGTCCGCAAAGCTGCCAATGTAGAACGGAATCTTATTTGCCGTTGTCGCAAGCGTCCCGTTCGACACGACGATGATCTCCTTGCCACGGAAACGGTAGGTAT
>ERZ773009.1321-NODE-1321-length-17367-cov-4.126155_pt1 | contig 17367 bp, 15 predicted proteins | sample MGYA00580663_ERZ773009 | MGnify/ENA primary metagenome ERZ773009 (study PRJEB29015, sample SAMEA2737969) | human oral metagenome | biome: human oral; feature: human-associated habitat; material: dental | place: China | collected 2026 ... | reverse complement strand
TCCTCGATAGATACAGCGCATCTGTGCAAATCTGGGCGACTTCATTTTATCAGCGCTTCCTAAAACTCCAAGGAGGAGAACAGGATCATGAAGAGCAAAAAAAGGTACGACAACAATCATTTGACAGGAAAGGTGGTGGCAGCGCTTTTCGCATCGAGCCTCTGCTGCGCGACGGCTCTGGCGGCGGATAATGCGGCGGATGAAGAGTCGGTAAACGACCTCGGCGCAACCGTCGTGACGGCGGAGCGCATACCGACGGAGCGCATGGATACGCCTGCCAACGTCACGGTCATCACGGCGAAGGAAATCGCCGCGAACCACTATGCGACCGTCGGCGAGGCGGTCGAGCATGTGAACGGCGTGACCGTCACGCGCATGGGCGGACAGCAGCAGGAATTGGTGCGTCTCAATGGGGATGGCCGAGTGCTTCTTCTTGTGGACGGAGAAAGGCTCAATAATGAGCAGGGGGCTTCTACAGGGCGTTCCAGTGTTGATCTCAATATGATTCCTTCGATGAAGAACATCCAGCGCATTGAGATCGTCAAGGGCGGCGCTTCGGCGCTTTACGGCAGCGATGCCGTGGGCGGCGTCATCAACATCATCACGAAGAAGGGCGTGAAGAACGAGACGACCGTCGACCTCAGCACGGGCTCGTGGAAGACGCACAGCATCGAGCTGACGAATCAGGGCACCGACGGCAACTACAGCTGGTTCGTGACGGGCGCCATGACGAACGGTGGCAACTTCGACTACAACTACAGAGGCTCGGGCTATACGATGAACAGCAGCGACTACCGCAACCGCAGCTTCTCCGTGCGCCTCGACGGCAAGATCGACGAGCGCAGCTCGGCGCATATCTACTACGGTCATCGCTCGGTCAATGCGGCGCAGTATAGCAGCACAGGAGCGTCATCCACATCGAGTGGTAAGCTGACGGAGGTGTTCAACAATGTTAGCGCTTCTTACCGCTTCAAGGAGGGTACGGCGGCGCCGGGCTTCCTGCGTGTCTTTAACAACTATAAGACCGCGACACAGGGCTCGGAGTTCAATGCGCTCCTCTGGGGTTTTGACTACCAGAACGGCTGGCAGCTCGATGATAAGAATACTTTGATTGCCGGTGCAGAGTGGCATCAGAGCGATTCCTCGAATGAAAGCGAAGGACACTATAAAGGTAAGGGCATTACCAATAAAGCACTCTACGTGCAGGACACGATGAAGCTCGGCAAACTGTCGTTTGTGCCCGGCGTGCGCGTCGACAATCACAGCATGTTCGGCACGCATTGGACACCGAAGGCAGCGCTGAACTATCGTCCCGATGATGCGACGCAGTTCTATGCTTCGTGGGGCAAGGTGTTCAAGGCGCCGACGGCAGACGATCTTTATTATTATGCTGATAATTCTGGACCGTGGGGAATATCGATAATGGAGGGAGACCCTAATCTGCAGCCGGAAACAGGTTGGACAGCCACGCTTGGTGTAAATCATAAATTTAATGAAAAGACGAGCATGGGGTTGAGCTATTTCCAGAGTCGCTTGAATGATGCGATTGAATGGGCGCAGGTCTCGACAGGACACTGGAAGCCGTCTAATATCAACCGCGAAAAGAAGCGCGGCATGGAGCTGTCCTTCCGTCAGCGTCTCGATGATGCCTGGAGCTATGATCTTGCCTATTCGTATATCCGTACGGAGAAGGATGAAGGTGCAGGGCGTGGCTTTGTATGGGACAATGGCAACAGTCAGCCGAACGGCTATCGCCTCGGCCTGCACTATGCGAAGGGGCCATGGCGGGCAAATATTCTCGGGCGCATGGGCTCGGGGCTTGCTGAATCCCGCTATATCAACAGCAGCTATGCTATCTGGGACTTCAATGTCAACTATGATATTGAAAAGAACATGACGGCGTACTTCCGCATCAACAACTTTACGAATGAGGAATATTATACGCGTGCTGCCTCATGGGGATCTTACTACCCCGGCACGGGTCGCTTCTACCAGGTCGGTCTTACCTGCTCATTCTAATGCTTTGCACGATGAATGGCGCCTCCCACGCGCACTTTTGTGGGAGACGCCTTTCTCGTATCAGCTATTATATTATCATTATTTATTGAGTCAAATCATTTAGGAGGATTTTTCATGGAAGCAATTATGACCGGTATAGAGTTTTTTCACAAGGGCGGTTCCATCATGTATGTGCTGCTCCTATGCTCGATCTTTGTCGTGACGATCGGCATCGAGCGCGCGATGTATTTCTCGCGCGCCGATACGGGACGCGCCTTCGCGCGCGACTTCTATCAGGCGATGGCGAACGAAGACTATGCAGGTGCGAGAAAGCTCGCGGAGGATCATCGAGGCGCGCTCGCCAACATTCTTTTCGGTGCGCTGAAGCTCGTGCGTAATGATGCTGCGCGCGTGTCGGCTTACATGGAGATTCAGTCGGGCATCGCGCTGTCGAAGCTCAGGAAGCGTCTCTACTACCTCAGCGTCATCGTGACGATGGCGCCGCTTCTGGGACTTCTCGGCACGATTAGCGGCATGATTTCGGCGTTTTCCGTGTTCAATCTTCAATCAGGACAGGCTACGGCGATCACGGGCGGCGTCGGCGAGGCTCTGATCGCGACCGCCATGGGTCTTTGCGTCGCCATCATCGCACTAGCCGTGCACGCGTACTTCACGCAGCGCATCGAGAGCATCGTCACGGACATGGAGCAGTGCTTCTCTCTCGTCGAGGGAGCAAAGGATGCGCTTTCCTCCTCTGAGGGGGCGGCGCGATGAGGCTCAGAGACAGAAAGGGCTTCGATAAGCCCGAAATCATCATCATCCCGATGATCGACATCATGTTTTTCCTGCTCGTGTTCTTCATGCTCAGCACGCTCTACATGGTGAACCTCAAGACCGTCGACGTCAATATGCCGAAGGCGGCGAACGTGGAGACGCAGATGCATGTGACGTATGTCGTCACGATGAAAAAGGACGGCAGCCTCTTCCTCGAAGATCAGCCCATTGCGGAAAAGGTGCTCTTAGAGCGCGCCAAGGCGGAGAACGCGAGGAACGGCAACTTCTCGCTCGTCCTGCGCGCCGATCAGGACATCGACTACGGCATGGTCTACGCGCTTTTGGACAAGTTCAAGGGAGCGGGCATCACGCGCTTCGGGCTTGCCGGCGAAAGTGCAGGGGGCAATTGACGCATGGAAAACACGAGGGATAAATATAAAGCGCTCCTCGCTTCTCTCGGCGTGCATCTCATCATCTTCTTCATCGCGGCGGCTTTCGGCGTATTTTCTATGGCAGCCGTGAAGGAGGCGCACGACAACATCGACGTCGTCGTCTACGATGAAACGCCGGACGAGGGCAGCGAGGGCGGCGGCTCGCCGCCGCAGGTCGAGGCGGCGCCTGCTGTCGATGAGGTCGTGATTCCCGATAAGACGCTGCCGCCGCTTGATACGCCGCCGGAGCCGCAGGAAAAGCCGAGCCAGAAGCGCGAAGCGCGCGCGGGCAATCCCATGGGGCAGGGCGGTGAAGGAACGGGCGCAGGAACCGGCAGCGGCGACGGCAAGGGGCCGGGCACGGGCGGCAAGGGCACGGGCGTAAGCACCGCCGAGCCGCCGCCACCGCCGCCCCCACCGCCGCCACCGGAGCCGCCCAAGGAGCGCATCGAAGCGAGCCTTCGTTCGGAGGCTCGCCCCACATACCCGCCTGACCTCATCGAGGAGGACGTCGAGGGCAGCGTCACGATCAAGATCTTCGTCGCGTCTGACGGCTCGATCGAAGATGTTTCCGTCATCTCGTCCTCGGGCTATGCCGCGATGGACAATGCTGCCGTCGAAGCGGGCTATCGCTTCACATTCAACCCCGGCGACGGCGGTGCGCGCGGCGTCTGGACGAAGACATTTCATTTCCGTTTGAACTGAGTAAGAAGGAAGGTTATATTGTGCAATGCAAGAAAAAGAAGATGTTGGCTCTCGCCGTCGCTGCGCTATGGAGCGCTGCAGCCGTTCCCGCCTGGGCGGCTGCAGTGCCGCAGGCAAACGAAGAGGCGTCGAAGTCGAAGCCCGTTGACGCATCTGTGGAAACGGGTGAGCCGGATCATGCACTCGAAGATACCGTCGTGACGGCGACTCGCCGCGAAAAGCCCGACCTCGACGTGCCGGCGGCGACCATGGTCATCACGGCAGAGGCGATCAAGGAGAGCGGCGCCGCCGATGCTGCGGACGCTCTCGCCAAGGTCAACGGCTTCACCTACAAATCCTTCGGCCCTTCCGGCGCCTCGATGGGTACGATGAACAACGAGCTCAACGTGCGCGGCTTCAAGAGCGGCACGCTCGTGCTCGTGAACGGCAGCCCCGTCTCGTGGCGCGGCAAGTACAACCTCGACCAGATTCCCGCCGAGCAAATCGAGCGCATCGAGGTCGTCAAGGGCTCGGGCTCCGTGCTCTACGGTAGCGAGGCGATGAGCGGCATCGTGAACATCATCACGAAGAAGGGCGCGAGCAACGGGGCGCATGTCGGCTTCGGCAACTTCGGACAGCGCCAGTACGGCGTGAGCGCAGGCGACGATCGATTCGGCGTCTACTACAATTACGACAAATGGGGGCATCTCAACGGCATCGCCGAGCTAGACGTTGCCTTGAAAAACTTCGGTTTTGACGGCTCGACGCGCGCGGATGTACGCGATGTGGAAAAGACGAGCGCGGGGCTCACATACCATATCAACCCGCAGCTGGACTTCCTCTTCGGCTATTACAAGACGGAGGCGACCTACCTGCGCTTCGTCGACCGCATCGACAGATCGACCTCGGGGATTGCCGTCGGCGACCCCTTCAATGCACGCACGTACACGACGGAGCAATACGTCAGCCAGCTGAATTACCACGATCACGCGTGGAAGGGCAGCCTTTACTTCAACACGGGAACAGTTGAGGCGAAGGGGCCGACCGGCATTTCGCGCACGGGTGCGAAGACGCCGGGCGATTGGTACAACACGCGCGAGCGCAACACGACGTATGGCATCGACCTGCAGCGCACGTGGCATCTCGGTGAGAAATCGACCGCCGTGCTCGGCTTCAGCCTGGAGCACGAGGTCTACGATGCGCTGCCCGCACATTCGACGACGAATCCCGCAGGCTATATGCGCAACAACTGGGGCGTGTTCGGGCAGTGGGAGCAGAAATTCACGGCGCGCGACACGGGCATCTTCGGCGTGCGCGAGACGTGGACGACGGCGGCGATGCGCGATGAGAACTACCATAACTTCAGCGCTTCGGGACAATGGCTGCACAAGCTCGACCATGAGAACAGTCTCTACCTCTCCGTCAGCCAGTCCTTCATCATGCCGAAGTTCGCGCAGATGTACGGCGCGAGCAGCCGCCTCGTATCTGCGCCGAATTTGAAGCCGCAGACGGGCGTCACCTACGAAATCGGCTGGAAGGCGAAGACGGGCGGCCACACATGGAAGGCGGCGCTCTTCCACATGGATGTCAAAGATAACATCACGGCGATGTGGAAGCCGCGGCAAAACGACTACCAATACAAGAATGAGGATTTTCGCAACACGGGATTGGAACTGTCGTGCGATATTCAAGGCAAGCACGGCTTCTCGTGGAATTGGGGCGTCACATGGCAGAACCCCGAAGCGAAGGGCAGCAAGGGCGCGGACTGGGAGCGCACCTTCGGCAAGCTGCAGCTCACGGGCGGTGCGCTCTACAAGAAGGGCAAGTGGACATCCTCGCTTTCCGGCTCCTACCTCGCCGGCCGCGTGCAGTCGCCTTCGAGTGAGCCCGCCTATGCGTGCAAGCCCTACTTCCTCACGAGCTGGAGCACGGCGTATCGCCCCGACGACAAGAGCGAGATTCGCCTGACCGTCGAGAACGTGCTGAACCGAGCGGATGTGACCTCGCATTCTGGCTCGGACTATCGCGTCGCACCGACGAATTATATGCTGAGCTATAACTACACTTTCTAAGGTCAGTCCAGATGCGTGAAGATGGGTGGCTGTGAATTTATCCGTGGTTCCCTAATGCTTTCAGACAGGAGAGGCAAGCGATGCAGGAGCTTTTGAACATCTCGGATCATGCCTGCGATACGGCGGGCATCCTCGGCGGCGAGCCGGTGCATCTTGCAGAGATCCTGCGCTCCTTCGGGATTCCCGGCATCGAGCTGATGATCACGGGCTATGGTGAGCCGGATTTCTTTCCGAGGGCTGCGGTCGAGGGCGTTCATCTGCGCTTCTGGCCGAATTGGCTCGACTTCTGGCTGGACAACGAGGAGGAGCTGCAGAGGGAGTTCGGCAGCAAGGAAAATATCGCTGCTGTCTTCGCGGCAGACAGGGACGCATGGCTCGACCTTTGGCGTGAGAATATGCAGGAAGCGGCTCGTGTCGGCGCGCGCTACGTCGTCTTTCATGTGGCGAACGCGCGCAGCTGGGAGCTGAAAAGGAGGCAGTTCACCTACGGTTCGGTGCAGGTCATCGACGCTGTTGCAGAGGTCGTGAACGCCGTTTCTGCCGCCCTGCCCGACGACTGCCTGTTGCTCTATGAAAACCTCTGGTGGCCGGGGCTGACGCTGACCGAGCCGGCGCTCGCTACACGCCTGCTTGAAAGGACGCAGCACGCGCGCACGGGCTTCGTGCTCGATACGGGACACATGATGAATACGGAGACGCGTCTGAAGAATGAAGAAGAGGCGGTCGGCTATATCCTGCAAAACGTCAAGAATCTCGGCACCATGCGGGAGCGAATCTTCGCCATGCATCTCCATCAATCGCTTTCGGGGGATTTCGTGCAAAGGAGCATGATGAAGGCGCAGAAGGAAGCTCCGCGTCCGTTGGACTTTCGAGGAAGCCTACCGTTACGTTTCAGCCGTCGACCGCCACGAGCCGTTTCAGACGGACGCCGTGCGCCGCCTGGTCGAAACCGTTGCGCTCAACTTCCTCGTGCATGAGTTCCTGATTTCCTCACGGACGGAGTGGCAGGAAAAGGTGCAGCGTCAGCGAGCAAGCCTCTGGGGGAGGTGAGGCGGCGCGGAGGTAAGAGCAGATGAGTATGTGATATCTTATGTACTGTTCAGACAGGAAAAGGAGTGTGTTCACATGAAAATGAAGAAAATGGTCATGAGCTTGCTCTTGGGTGCAACGCTCGCAGCAGGAAGCGCTGTCTGTGGCGCGGAAGGGATCGATTGGATAACGCCGCAGGACATGTCGCTCGGCGGCGTGGAGCCGGGCATGTCGCTCAGCTATGTGGAGAGCATCTACGGACCGATGCAGGAGGTAAAGTCGCATCATGTAGACCATCTCCTCGGCTACGGTGACACCGTAAAGATCGTGCCGTCGGCGGACGGTACGAGCGTGAAGGCTGTCCTCGTAAAGGGCAACAATGGCTGGGCGACGCCTGCAGGTGTGACTGTCGGCATGGATGCTTCGATCTTGCAAAAAATCTACGGCACGGGCGAAGTTGACCCGACGAAGCACAAGGCGCGCCGCATGCCCGGCTACGACTATTACACATACTGGCAGGCAGGCGACCCGCTCCACTATCTGACCTTCGCCGTCAAGGACGGCAAGATTGCCTACATCAAGGTGGGCTTGATGCAGCGGTGAAAAAGATGGGAGAAGACGAGGCATGAGGCAAAATATTTTCCAATATAGCTTCCTTGTGTTCCTGCTTTGCCTCGGATTCGTTGCGGCCTTGGGAAGTGGTGTTATCAACATTTCGCTGACCGATACGGCGGCAATTCTTATCCAGCGCTTGACAGGATGGTTTTCGACTCCTTTGACACAAGGCATCCTTGGCGATGTAATATGGCATTTGCGCCTGCCGCGCTTCTTTGCCGCTTGTCTTGCAGGGGCGGGGCTTGCCGTGTGCGGCGTCGTCATTCAGGCAGTCGTTCGCAACCCTTTGGCAGACCCCTATATTCTTGGCATTTCATCAGGTGCGGGACTGGGGGCGACAGCAGCGGTGGCAATGCGATTGAGCCGTGTGTTTGGGCAGGACAGCATGGGGGTATTCGCCTTTCTCGGTGCGCTTCTCGCGTCGCTTTTTATACTACTCCTTGCCTCGCGCAGCCGACAGAAGGATTCTTTCCATTTGCTTCTCATAGGCATGGGACTTAATGTCATCTGTTCTGCAGGAATCAGCCTTTTTGTTGCCGTGGCAGCGGATGAGACAGGTATACAGACCATCACCTATTGGCTTATGGGAAGTCTCTTGCAGATTCAGTGGAGCGGCTTGTTTCTGCTCTCTGTTGTCGTCCTGCTCGGTGTCATATTTTTTTGCACGCAGCAGAAAATCTTGGATTTGCTGCTTCTTGACGATGAAACCGTACTCACGATGGGACTGCGTTTGCAGCGCTATCGTCAGGCGTATGTCATGCTCAGCGCAGCCATCGTCGGCATCATCGTCTATGAAACAGGCATGATCGGCTTTGTCGGTCTGATTGTGCCGCATATCGTCCGCAGACTTTTCGGCAGCAGCCATCGTCGTGTGCTGATATTCAGTGCACTCTTTGGCGCGCTTTTTCTCTGTTGGGCGGATGTGCTGGGGCGCGTGCTGCTCCCCGGCATGGATGTGCCAATCGGCATCATGGCGGCGCTCTTCGGCGGCCCGGTATTTCTAGGGCTGCTTTGCAGCCGCAGATATGGTTTTAGGAGGTGAGAGATGAGGAAATACCTTTTTAAGATGGGCATAGTTCTTGCCATTTTGGGCACCGTTGTTCTTTCTGCCTACGGCCGTCAGGAGGCGGAACAGGGCGAAGAAGAGCGTACTGTGCAACGTGCCGATGCCGTTGAGGTGGAAAATCTCCGCATAGAAAATTATTTCGTCAAAGGCAAAAACATCCAAGCCTTTGATGAGGTGCCGCAGCGCGTTGTCGTCATCGGCGAGACGGAAACAGAGACGCTCATGGCACTCGGTGTTCAGGATCGTATCGCCATGGCGTTCAAGTCGAGTGACCGCGAACAGAACATGCGTCCGGAGAATGCCGCACGCTTCGCTGAAGTTCCGCAAAAGACACGCGCCTACATCAACGTCGAATACGTATCCTCGTTGCGTCCCGACTTCATCGTGGCGCAGCAGTGGCTTTTTACACAAATTCGTCTGCGCGATACGGACTACTGGAATCAGCGAGGCATCAAGACTTTTGTTCCATACAACACGAATACACCGTCGAAGCATATTCATCCCGAAACAATCGAGAAGGAAATGCAATATATCGAAGGCTTAGGAAGAATCTTCCACAAGGAAGAACGGGCTGCGGAAATCGTGAGGGAAACACAGGAGACTATACGAGAAATCCGCGAAAAGACTGCGAATGAACCAAAGCCCAAGGTGATGTTTGTGGAGTTTTGGAGCAGCCTTGTTTCCTATGACAGGACGAAGTTGGCAGGTGATATGGCAGCAAGTCTCGGCGCTGATGTACCGACGACGCCGCCGGTCATCAATCTTGAGCAAATCATCAAGGAAGATCCGGATGTGCTCTTTGTCGTCTGCAGTCACAGAGATTATGGGGCGTGTCGCATACGCATCACGGAAAATCCCGCTTTAGCACAGCTTAGATGTGTGGCGAATCATCGTGTTTACAGCATACCGCAGCGCTATACATATTCTTCGCTGGCACGCACAGCGGATGGACTGCGTTATATGGCTCAGTGTATGTATCCGCAGGAATTTTCATGGGTAGATGATCCGCATTAGTATGGAAGAATAATTTTAGAAACAAATATTTTAGGAGGAAGAATTTCATGAAAAAGGATTTTGTCGGGAAAATTTTGCTGGGGATGTTTTCTGCATCGGTTTTTTCGGGATGCATGGCTATGACTCCCGCGTTTGCTGCTGAGCAGACGGAGCAAGAGGCTGTCCCCCCCCCCAGAAACGATGTGACGTATGGGGCGGACGACAGTGCACACGAGCTTGGGGCGACCGTCGTCGAAGGTGCCCGTCGCGGCTATGCGGGCGGCAGGGTCAGCGGCAGAGGCAATGTGGGGCTTCTCGGCAGGAAGGATGTCATGGATGCATCCTTTAATGCAGTGACGCTCGGTCAGAAATCGTTTGAAGATTTCTCAATGCCGGGACAAGTGTTGACGAATGTGTTGACGCTTGACCCGTCCGTGCGCGCAAGTGCAAGCCATCTGTACAATGATGTTTCGATTCGCGGCTTCAATGTGACAGGTCATAATTGCTACGTTAACGATATACCCGGAATGTTTTTCCAAGGCAATCTCCCCATGATCTTTGCGGAAAATGTTACGGTTGTAGCGGGTCCCGGATCCGGCACGAACAGCACATCAGCTCGGGATAATGCGGGCGGTACGGTGAACATCACTTCGAAGCAGGCAAAGACGAAACCGAACCTTGATGTGAAGCTGACCTTTTCGGGACGCAGTTCGTTAGAAGAGAGCATCGACTTCGGAAAGCGTTTCGGTGACAACAACGAGATGGGCTTGCGCATCAATGCCAACAATATCTCCGGCGGCACGGCGACGCAGGGCGAAAAAATGAAGCAAGAGAATATCTTCATTAACTTCGACCAGAGAAGCAGTCACAGCAAGACGAATATCCTTTTGGGATACACCCATACGAAGCATACGGCTGGTATGTGGACGGCCCTGTTCGATGATGCGGTCACATCATTGCCGACGGCAATTGACGGCAGCCGCAATCTGAAGCCTAATTGGTCATATGACGAGTACGACAGCGTCTTCGCTACGCTGAATCATGAGGAAAAGCTCAGCGACCATGCAAAGCTTTTCCTCAATGCAGGGTGGCATCATTTGAACTGGTACGGTTATGTGGATGGTAAGGTCAGAGTGCTGAACAACCTCGGCGATTATAGTATTGGCTTTTCTAACTATCCTATCGATACATACAATCGTTACTTGGGTATTGGTGTCCGTGGTGACTTCAAACTTGGTGAGGTCAAAAACGATTATGTACTGAGCTTCGATCGAATCTCATATGTGTACTACGGCTATAAAAAGCCTGGCTTCAGCGCCGGTGTCACGGGCAATATTTACCGTGGCATAGCCACAGAAACCTATACAGGCACGCCTGATGGGGTTCCGCCTCATGTAAGCGATACACTACTGCGCGGCTGGCATGTCATTGACACGCTGACATCGCCGAATGGAAAGCTCATCGTGACGCTCGGTCTGCACGGGCATAACGCTACGGTGGATAGCTATAGCCAGACGACAGGCAAGGTGACTTCCAGTACGAGATCGGATGCAATGTGCCCGACCTTTGGCGTGACCTACAAATTCACACCGCAGTTGATGGTATATGCGAATCATGCAGAAAGCTTTGTTGCCGGTACATTGGTTGGACCGACTCATGTCAATGCGGGTGAAGTGCTTGATCCGGCGAAGTCGAAGCAGAATGAAATTGGTGTGAAGTGGGAGAATAAAAAGCTTCTGCAGACCTTGAGTCTCTTCGAGATAAAGCAGGCGAACACTGCCGTTGAAAACGTTACGGGGGGGACAAGGCTTAGTCTCAATGGTGAGCAGAGGAATAAGGGCATTGAATACATGGTGTCGGGCGCGATCGCTCCGAAGTGGGAGCTTGTAGGCGGCTTGATGTATCTCAACGCAAAGCAGGAAAAAACGAGTGCAGGACGCTTTGACGGCAAGCCTGTGAACGGTGCCGGAGCATGGTCGGGTTTACTTGCCGCTATCTACAAGCCGCAGCAGGATGTTTCCGTGCTTGCGCGCATTAACTACATGAGTTCGGCGACATCGTTCACATCTTCAGATCCAAGTTATAAGGAACTGAATGTGCCTTCGTATCTGACGTTCGATCTTGGTGCGACGTGGAAGACGAAGTGGGAGAAGGTGCCGGTGACCTTGAGTCTCATGTGCTACAATGTGACGGACAAGAACTATTGGCGGTCGTATGTTGGGCAGAATGCCTTGATTTTTGCCAAGCCGCGCACGTTTATGTTCTCCGCGGGCTTTGAGCTTTAAGTTGCCCATGCGAAGGAGAAAAAGCAGGTATCGCCTGTATTTCATTGCCGCCGCTCTTGCTCTGGTTCTCGTCGCATCCCTTGTCGCCGGATTGAAGCTGGGTTATCTTGATATCTCATGGCGGGAGCTTCTCTCCCGCCTTGAGGATTTTCCTGCGGCTTGGCACAGCAATGAGCCGCTCGACGATACAATCTTCAACCTGCGCATGCCGCGTGTCGTTTTGGCCGCGACTGTAGGTATGGGGCTTGCCGTCTGCGGTGTCGTCATGCAGGCGATTCTTGCGAATCCGCTTGCCGATCCGTATATCTTAGGCGTATCATCGGGCGCATCCCTCGGTGCTGCAGTCGCTATCTTCCTTGGTGCAGGTGCATTCTTTGGTGCGCAGAGCATCGGCGTATTTGCCGCAGGCGGTGCGTTTCTCGTCTCCTTGCTCGTTCTCCTGATGGTTTCATCAGGGAAGCGAAACGTGAGCACAAGATTGCTGCTTGCAGGTATGGCGTTTCACGCTGTCTGCTCCAGCGTTACATCTTTTCTCGTGTTCATCGGCGGCAACAAGGAGGGCATGCAGTCCTTTTCATTCTGGCTCTTGGGGAATGTCGCGAATACGAAATGGGAGAATATCATTCCTCTTCTCGTGCTTGTCGCTCTCCTCAGCATGTTTTTTCTCGCACAGTCACGGCGGCTGAATCTGCTGCTGCTCGGTGAGGAGGACGCCGTCGTACTCGGTCTTGATGCCAGACATTGGCGTCTCGTGCTTCTTGCGACAGAGGCGCTCTTGATCGGGTTCATCGTCTACAATGCAGGTATCGTCGGCTTTGTTGGGCTCATCGTGCCGCATATAAGCCGCACCTTTTTTGGGGCAGATCATTGGGTCATGTTGCCGATGTCTATGCTTTTGGGCGGCATCGTCGGCGTTTGGGCGGACATTTTAGGGCGTACGTTATTTACTGGTGTGGAAATACCGTTTGGTGTCATGCTCGCTCTATTGGGCGGACCGTTTTTCCTCTATCTGGTAGTCAGACGTTCCTATGGATTTGGGAAAGGGTGAAGCCATGGAAATTCGTGTGGAGGATTTGGAGAAATCGCTTGATGGCAGGAAGATCATCGAGCGCATCAATCTCGCAGTCAAGGACAAAGAAACCGTCGGCATCATCGGACCGAACGGCAGTGGCAAGAGTACGCTCTTAAAGTGCATCTACCGTGTGCTTGAGCCGGAGCTCGGCAAGGTGTTTTTAGGCGCCGATGAGCTTACGAGTCTGTCCGTGCGCGAGTCGGCAATGCGGCAGGCGGTGCTCGCGCAGCATCACAGCACGGGCTTTGATTTCACGGTTCTCGAAGTCGTGCTCATGGGAAGGAGTCCCTACAAGGGCATATTGGAGCGCTACAACGAAGAGGACTTTGCGCTTGCGCACAAGTACCTTGCATTCACGGGCATGGAGAGGTTCGCCAAGAACTCGTTTGCGACGCTCTCGGGCGGTGAGCAGCAGCGCGTGATGCTCGCGCGTGCGCTCACGCAGTCGACGCCGTGTCTGATCCTCGATGAGCCGACGAACCATTTGGACATTCGCTATCAACTGCAGGTCATGGAAAATGTGCGCCAGATGAACCTCACGGTCATCGCCGCCATCCACGACCTCAATATCGCCGCCGCCTACTGCGACCGGCTGATCGCCATGCGCAACGGGCACATCATTCGGGAGGGGACGCCGGAGGAGCTCCTCACCGAGGAATTTATCTACGAGCTCTACGAAGTTCATGCGCGCGTCGTACAGCTCGATGACGGCACCGTCGTGATTTCCTATCGCCTGTAAGAGAATCAATGATAAGATGGCAGTGCTGAGAATTTATCAGTGCTCCTTAAGGGAGGAATCCACCATGATGGAAAAGGAATGGCTGCTGAACAATCCGCATTTGACGGCGGAGAAGATGAGCCCGATCGAAGAGCGCATCCCTGCGGCTCGTGCAGAGGTGCAGGATGGCCTTTCGCGTGCGAAGGGCATCCTCGGGGAAGCGCGCTATAAAACGTACCTTGCGCCGCTGCAGAACCTCGCCAAGAGCGGCACGACGCTTCTCGTCACCGTGCGCACGGCGAGGGAGCGCACGATGCTCCTGAAGGAATGCCTGCCTGCTCTGAAGGAAGCTTTTGGCGCGAATGTCGTCAAGGTCGTTTCCGTTTGATATGGGCGATGTGGAAATGCGCGGGCAGCAGCTGACAGCAGAAGAGCGCGAGCGGTATTCGCGCCAGATGCTCCTCGCGGGCATCGGCGAGGCGGGACAGCGAAAGCTTCTTGCCGCGAAAATATTGATCATCGGCGCGGGCGGACTCGGCTCGCCTGCGGCGATGTATCTCGCTGCAGCGGGCATCGGCGAAATCGGCATCGTCGACGACGATCGCGTCGACCTCTCCAATCTGCAGCGCCAGATTGCGCATCAGACAGAGGATGTCGGCACGCTGAAGGCAGATTCGATGGCGGCGACGCTTGCCGCACTCAATCCCGACGTGCGTATTCGCACCTATCATGAACGAATCGGCGCGGACAATATCGCGGGGATTCTCGGCGATCAGGACTACGACTTCGTCCTCGACTGTACGGACAATTTCCCAACGAAGTTCCTCATCAACGACGCTTGCGTGCGTCTGCAGAAGCCTTTCGTCCATGCCGGAGTCGTAGGTTTCGACGGGCAGATCATGACCATTGTGCCGGGAAAGGGGCCGTGCTACCGCTGCATTTTTGAAGACGTACCGAAGGAAGGCACGGTGCCGACCAGCCATGAAATCGGCATCTTAGGCGCTGTCCCCGGCCTCCTGGGCACTTTGCAGGCGACCGAAGCAATCAAGTATATTCTGGGACTGGGCGAGCTTCTTGTCGGCAGGATGCTGATCTATGATGCACTTCGCATGAGTTTTCGCACGGTGAAGCTGCCTCAGCGCAATGCTTGTTGCACTGTTTGCGGGGAAGAGGCGGGCGTGTGAGATGCAGATTCAACGCGACAAGAAAAGCGGGGCAGCGAATGCACATCGAGGTGTGTGTTCGCTGGTTCGTCTTTTTTTGTAAGGAAACGCTGATAAAATGAAGTCACCCCAATTTGTACAGATGTGCTGTATCTATTGAGGAGGCAAGCTATGCGCACAAACGTCAACCTTGTGGATAAAAATGCGCCGCCCTTACAGAAACCCAGCCAATCGGTCTGCGCCTTTGGCTTGATTTCTGCAACTGGCGCGTCGCGCCGCTCTGTGATATACTATATCTCATTGAAAGGGGCGGGGATTTTGGAAGAGCGACAGGGCGGCGCGATGAGGTGCGTCATTTCTTTTTTGCTGTGCATGACATTCGTTTTCTGCACAGCGGGCACGGCAGCGGCGGGGCGCGTGATCGACTTTCAAGGCGCGCGCACGAAGGCGCCGAAGGTGCAGAAGAAGCCGACGGAGCAAGCGGCGCAGACGGTGCAGACGACGCCGGAACGCTCGTCTTCTGCGGAGATTCGCGTGGGGCTTCTGCTCGGGCAGAGGAGCCTCCTCGTTTCGTCAGATGCGGGATTTTCCCTCGTGGACAACAGGAGCGGCAAGGTGCTGAAAACGATCGCGCCGAATGCCGCCATCAAGATTGAGGGCGGCAAGGCAGGGCTCCTTATGGACGGCAAGCCGCTTGCCGGTACAGCTTTTCGCCTCGTGCCGCAAAAGGCGGACGGGATCTTTCAGATCGGCGCGAAGCATTACCGCGGCAGCTTCTTTCTGCGCGTGCAGGACGGCAGCTTCGACGTCATCGAGCACCTCGCGCTCGACGACTATGTGAACGGCGTGCTCGCCGAGGAGATGCCCGCTTCGTGGCATCCCGAGGCGCTGAAGGCGCAGGCGGTGGCGGCGCGCACCTATGCGCTTCGCAGCAGGGAGCGCCACCGTGCCGACGGCTATGATGTCTGCGCGACGACGCACTGCCAGCTCTACGGCGGCGTCGACTCGGAGACAGCGGCGACGCGCGCGGCAGTGGCGGCGACGGCGGGGCAGGTGCTTCTCTACGGCGGCAAGCTCGCTGAGACGGTCTTTCACAGCGATTCGGGCGGCATGACGGAGAGCCGCGAAGCCCTTTGGGGCGACGGTGTGCCGTACCTCGTGCCCGTCAAGGAGCCGGAGCAGAAGACGAGCCCATGGCAGGTGACGCTCGCGGAAGCGAATTTTCTCCGAAAGCTCGCCGCTGCGGGAAAGGATATCGGCACCTTGCAGAAAATCGAGCTTTCGCCGCTCGTCATCGGCAAGGGCGATGCTTACCGCACACCTTCGGGGCGCGTTTCGCACATGAAGATTCAAGGCTCCAAGCGCACGTTGTCGCTGACGGGCAGCGAGATGCGCTCGATCTTCGGTTTGAAGAGCACGCTCTTCGGCGTGAAGCGTGAGAAGGGGCAGGTCGTGATCGTGGGCTTTGGCAGCGGGCACGGCCTCGGACTGTCGCAGCACGGCGCCGAGCGGCTCGCAAGCCGCATGAAGTACGATGCCATCCTGGCGCATTATTACCCGGGAACGAAATTGGAGAGATGGCGATGAGGAGAAGCGAAGATCATGCTGCTGGAAGACTTTGATTACGATCTGCCCGAAGAGCTCATCGCGCAGAAGCCCATAGAGCCGCGCAATGCGTCGCGGCTCATGGTGCTCGACCCGGCGGCAAAGAGCATAGAGCACCGCCGTTTTTACGACCTCGGGGAGTTCCTTTCGCCCGGCGACGCGCTGATCTTGAACGATACGCGTGTCCTGCCCGCGCGGCTGCACGGCAGGCGAGAGCCTACGGGCGCGCATATCGAGGTCTTTTTGCTGCGCCGCCTCGACCGGGACTCGTGGGAGACGCTCGTGCGTCCCGGCAAGAAGGCGCAGGTCGGGCAGGTCGTGTGCTTTTCCGACGAGCTCAGCGCTGAGGTCACGGCGCATACGGACTTCGGCGGGCGCATCGTGAAATTCCGCTACGAGGGCGTCTTCGAGGAGATCCTCGACCGTCTGGGCGAAACGCCGCTGCCGCCCTATATCCATGAGCGGCTGGAGGACAAGGAGCGCTACCAGACGGTCTACTGCCGCGAGGAAGGCTCGGCGGCGGCGCCGACGGCGGGGCTGCACTTCACGAAGGAGCAGCTCGCCGCGCTTGAAGAGAGGGGCATTCAGATCGGCTTCGTCACGCTCCACGTCGGGCTCGGCACGTTCCGCCCCGTGAATGTGGCGAGGATCGAAGAGCACAAGATGCACAGCGAATATTATCAGCTGCCCGAGGAAACGGCGGCGCTGATCCGCCGCACGAAGGCGGCGGGGCGCCGCGTCGTCGCCGTCGGCACGACCTCGATCCGCACGCTGGAATCGGCGGCTGCGTCAGATGACATGATAGAGGCGAAGAGCGGCTGGACGGACATCTTCATCTATCCGGGCTATCGCTTCAAGATCG
>ERZ773009.1314-NODE-1314-length-17417-cov-3.914756_pt1 | contig 17417 bp, 15 predicted proteins | sample MGYA00580663_ERZ773009 | MGnify/ENA primary metagenome ERZ773009 (study PRJEB29015, sample SAMEA2737969) | human oral metagenome | biome: human oral; feature: human-associated habitat; material: dental | place: China | collected 2026 ... | reverse complement strand
TGTAGATAAATGTGGAAGATGGAATTACTTGGGAGAAAATACTAAGAATATTGAAAATGAAAAAGAGTTAGTTGTCGAAGGATTTGGAAATGTTGCAGATTCTATTTCAAATTTTTTTGCAAAAGACTTTGTAAATGAAAATGCGATTTTCTTTCCAGCAATGCACGGAACTTTTTCTGAAGACGGAACTATTCAAGGTTTTTTTGATATAATGGACCTTACATATGTGGGAAATAATGTTTTATCCTCTGCTGTTTGTATGGATAAGGGAACTGCAAATGATGTTTTTGCGGGTAATGGAATTTTACAACCTGAATATTATTTAGTAACGAAATATGAATTTAATAAAAATAAGGATTTACAAATTAAAAACATTCTTGAAAAAATTGGAGAAGTTTCTTTTGTAAAGCCTTGTAATGCGGGATCAAGCGTTGGAGTTACAAAGGTAACTAAGAAAGAAGAGATTGAACCTGCTCTAATTGAAGCTTTTAAGTATGATAATAGAATTTTAGTTGAAGAGGCTGTTATTGGAGATGAGCTTCAAGTTTTAGTTATGGGAAATAACATTTTAAAAGCTAGTTTACCCGGTGGTGTGAAAGTTACTAGAGAATTTTTTGACTATGAAGCAAAATACTTTGACGAAACTACAGACCATATTATTCCTTGGGATTTAACTGATGAAGAAATTAAAGAAATTCAATCAGTGGCAAAGAGAGCTTATGCAGTTACAAATTGTAAGGGCTTTGCCAGAGTTGATATTTTTGTAAGAGATAGCGATAGAAAAATGCTAGTAAATGAAATTAATACAATTCCGGGAATGACTGCTGTTTCTATGGCACCTGCAATGTATATGAAAACTTTTGGTAAGACTTATAGTGACTTTTTAGATGAGTTGATTGAACTTGCCGTTGAAAATAAAAAAGAAAAAGATTCTTTGACTACAAATAGGGGGTAATTATGTTAAAAGCAACTTTGGAGACTATAGCTAAAATAGTTGGTGGAACTTTGGTTACTACAAGTAAAGATAAAATTATAGAGGGAGTTTCTACAGATACTCGTGAGATACAAGTACACAATTTATTTATTCCTCTTGTAGGAGAAAAATTTGATGGGCATAATTTTGCTTTTGATGCCGTGAAAAAGGGAGCAGTTGCTACTTTATGGGATAAAAGACATCCTACACCTTACCTTGATGCCGGAATTATTATTGTAGATAATACTCTACAAGCATATCAAAAACTTGCAAGTAGTTATTTAAAGGCAACTGGAGCTAAAGTTGTAGGGATAACCGGTTCAAACGGTAAGACTGGAACTAAAGATATTCTAGCATCAATTTTAAAGGAAAATTTTAGAGTTCATAATACAGCAAAAAATCTTAATAATGAAATAGGTGTTCCAAAAACAATTATGGAAATGGACTTAGATGATGAAGTTGTCGTTTTGGAAATGGGAATGGAACGCTTTGGAGAAATTAAAACTCTTACGAATATTGCAAGACCTGATATTGCAGTTATTACAAATATTGGAGATAGTCATTTATTGGAACTTGGAACTAAAGAAAATATTGCTAGAGCAAAGTTTGAAATTCTAGAAGGGTTAAAGCCGGATGGAGTGTTCATCTTCAATAATGACGATGAAATTTTAAGAGAAGTAATAAAAGAATATACAATTACTCAAAAAGTTATCAAAATAGGAACAAGAGAAGATTCGGATGTAATCATAAGGCCTATTCGTTCGGATGAAGAGGGAAGCAGTTTTTCAATCGGAGAATATGCTTACAGTATTCCATTTATTGGAAAACATCAAATCTACAATGCTTCAGTTGCGATAACAATAGCCGGACTTTTAGGAATGAACTATGGCGATATTGTTAGAGGTCTTTCAAGAGTAAAATTAACCGGAATGAGAATGGAACTTATGCACTTGTCAAGTTTTGATATCTTAAATGATTGTTATAAGTCAAATCCTCAAAGTTTAACTTCCTGTATTGAAACTGTCTATACTATGAAAGGCTACAAAAATAAAATTTTAATTCTATCCGATATGTTGGAGCTTGGTGAAAATGAGAGAAAACTACATTTTTCTGTAGGAGAAAAAATAGATAGAAATAAGATTGATTATGTGATATGTATTGGAGATTTAGCTAAAGAGATTTACAATGGAGCAAATAGAAATTTCAATGTCAACAACCTTTTCCATTTTGAAACTAATGAAGAAGTCGTAAATAAAGTTAGAGAACTTATTTCGGAAGATACTTTAATTATGGTTAAGGGAAGCAGAGGAATGAAACTGGAAAAAATTATTGAAATGTTAAAGGAGATTTAAAAAAAGGAGGTATATATATGAAGCTTTTTTTAAAGAATATAGGAAAAATACAAAAAGCAACTATAGATTTAAATGGGATTACAGTTATAGCAGGCGAAAATGATACAGGTAAAAGTACTATAGGAAAAACTTTGTTTGCTGTTTTTAATAGTTTTTATGATATAGAGTCAAAAATAAAAATGGAACGTGACAGATATATAGAAAGATTAATAATTAGTATTTTTTATTCTGGAAATTTAAGTGGTTTTAATGATGATTTTATTGATAGTGTAATAGATGACCTTGATTCCTGTAATAAATCAGATATGTGTGAAGATACTATAAAAGAAATTATATATAAACATATTTCAGAAGAATTATATATTGAATTAAAGGATATTATAGATAAAACAGCAAGAAAATTTGTTGAAGTTTTCAATATGCCACATTCTAAATTTATTATAGAGATTTTAGCAAATAATTTATTGACAGAATTTAATTATCAAATATGTAATATATTTTCTAAAGGAGAGTCTAGAATAACCTTAACAATAAAAGAAAAAGATATAAATATCGAAATAAAAGAAGATGATTTTTTTAATGTTGATAACGAATTTCAATTAGGAACTGAAGTTATATATATAGATAATCCATTTATAATAGACAATATCCAAAGAACATTTATGCGCAGAATAAATAGAAATATTTTTTTGAAACATAATGATTTCTTAATTGAAAAACTACAAAAAGAATATTCGGAAAATACAATTGTTGATAAAATAATTGTTAAAGATAGTTTTTATGAGATTTTTAACAAAATAAATTTAGGAGAATTAGTAAAAACAGGGCGTATAATAAGCTATAAAAAGAAAAATTATGATAAAACACTGAGGATAGAAAATTTATCAACAGGAATAAAATCTTTTATGATTATTAAAACATTGCTTTTAAATGGTCATTTATCTGAAAAAGGTACTATAGTATTAGATGAGCCTGAGGTGCATTTACATCCTGAATGGCAATTAATATTTGCTGAATTGATAGTTTTATTACAAAAAGAGTTTAATATGCATATACTATTAACAACTCATAGTCCTTATTTTATAAATGCTATTGAAGTTTATTCTGCTAAACACAATATTAAAGAAAAATGTAAATTTTATTTAGCAGAAAATGATGGAAATTTTTCAATATTTAAAGATGTTACAAGTGATTTATCGCCAATGTATAGAAAATTGTCAAAACCTTTACAAGAATTAGAAGATGAGGAAAGTAGAATATGAATATAAAATATGATTTAGATATTTTTAAAAATAGTATTAGTACTTTAAAAGAAACATCAAAGGATAAATCTAAAGATAGAAATGGAATTGTTACAAATAAATATATGTTCCATATTTTTAATTATTAATTTCTAATCTAAATTTGAATATGAAGAGAATTAAGAACATTGTTTATGCTTGTCTTTTAGCATTCCTATTCTGCAATCCTACATGTGCACAGAATGACGTAAAGATTACAAAGGTGGGGAAACTCATTCAGGAGTCCCTCCCTTCGACTTGGAGTCGTGACACTTTCATGACCTATTACATTGCTGCTGATGCAGATAGTACAGAACGCTTTATCAAGGAAGGGAATTGGAAGCCCGCCTATGAGAAACGATATACACCTTACAATAGTGTGTCACTACCTTTAATCAGAAAATGCTTTGCCGAGTCCATCAGTGCGGTTCTTACAGAAGAACAAAAGAAACTCTTAAACCTCATTGGAAAGAAAAGTAATATTATGTGGTCTGAGTTCTATGTCTTTATAAATAGCAAAAAGAGGTTTGTAAAGATAAAAATGAAGAGTAGCACCGCTAAACACTTAACCCAAGAGCAGATTTATGAGATTCTCCGTTTATACAGTAAGTGTGAGTTGCCAATACACCCTGTAGTAGGAGCGTTTAAAGAGAAAGAATACTATATTACAGGGGCAAATTTCAGAAGAATAAAATAATAGTTCGAACGGAGTTCTCATCAGTACGTCATAATTATGATTACCGATGTGGGAATCGTGAAAAAGTAAAAAATCAAAAATCAAACATCAAAGGTCAAAGGTCAAACATCAAATTAAACAAATCATAACAATATGAAAAAGCTAATTTTATTCTGTTGCGTACTCTTTGGAGCAAACGCAATTTCCCAAGCTCAGACAACAAAATGTGGAGTTTATCAACTCATTAACACTAAGGAAAGTAAGAATGTTCTCAAAGACCACAACATCGTACTTGAGAAGGGTGCAAACGGTAAAATCTCTGGTAGATTTTATGGTACCACAGACGACTTCATGGATGCCCGTGAAGGTTATCTCCCCGGTCATTTTGTAGCACCAATGGAGAATCTCCGAGTAACAAAGGATAGTATCTTCTTCACTATCAACGTGGCGCACAAAGACCTCTTTAAGAATCCTATCCCTCGCAACGTGAAAACAGCCAAAGCTGCTCACAACCTCAAAAGAGCAGCGTGGAAGAGTGGCTGGATAGGCGACAACCTACAGCGTAGCTACGCTGCTGCACTTGGAAAGGGCGTTATTAGGTTTTAAAGCCTCACCCCCGCCCCCTCTCCGAACCAGCGGTCACTGACCGAAGGGAAGTAATGGAGAGGGAGAGTGAATAGCTCAAAGGATTAAACTCAAATCATAAAGTTCAAAGTTCAAAAGTAAAAGAGTTCAAAGTTCAAACCTCAAAGTCCAATGTTCAATGTTCAATGTTCAAAGTTAACTGTCTTATCCTGTGTTATTTGGAAGGTTTTTCTCTCTGGAATTGCCTCTATCACATATGCCATACCTGGTCGGAAATTAAAGCTCATCACCTTTTGGTAGATTACGTTACGTGTATTGCGATTTGCAAGAAAACGGTCCTCATAGAATTCAAACACAACTTTGTGTCTTCCTGCAGTAATAAAACGTCCATCAAACCATGAGAAACTCACGCCACGACCATAAGCAATATCATCCATTTCGCTTATTGAAACGCACATATTCTTAGAACCTGCATTCCACGAGGGAAGGAAAAGTCTACTATACTTGGGATTACGACGGAGCCAAACACTTTTCTCGTATCGAAAAATACCTACTATCACAGCTACCAACAGAACTGTCAGAATTATTGGTAGATATATGTACATATTCCCAGAACAGAGCTGGTTTATTTCTCTATTAAAAATGGTAAAATAAGGGAACGAACCAAAGTAACCTAATAAGGCTATGAATACCCCCAAAATACCCCTTACAGGAAGGGTCTTGATACTGGGCAAAGTATGATAAGGAGAGAAACGATAAAAAAGATAATTTATCGCATAAATGATGCCTAATATTGCGAAAATACAAACAACACTTACAGCCATTGATTTCATTCTGTATATTCCTTTATTAATTCACAATTCATAATTCACAATTCATAATTATGATTACCGATGTAAACTGTGGTTTATCGCAACAATTAACTGGTCTACTCGTAAACCTATCTACTCGTCAACTACCACTCATCATTTCCGATGTTAACTGTGGTTTATCGCTGCAATTAACTTGTTAACTCGTAAACCTGTCTACTCGTAAACTACCACTTATGATTACTACTGTTAACTGTGATTTATCGCCACAATTAACTGGTCTACTCGTATACTTGTCTACTTGTAAACTTCTCAATACTTTAATTTAGAAATAACCACCAACGCTTAAGAAGAAGGTATTATTCAACTTCTTTTTAGGATAGAAATCGTCAAATGCCTTCCCTTGGACTGATATCTTCCGATAGGATGAGTAAACATCAAAATCAGAAAGTCCATAACCAAGAGCAACGAAAATATTATTACTTTCGACCCTAACAGTAGGGCGTATATCCCAAAAGCACCACTGCATATTGCTTGTGTATATGTTTTTTTGATGTGATTTTTGTGTTGTGGTATTGATATATTTTACAGAAACGAGAGTAAACGGAAGCTGGAACATTACACCAAGGTCTACTCCGAGTTTGAAAGACCAGCTTCCCACTTGAGCTATAGCAGGGCTATTTATTGATAACGAAGGCTCTAAATAGATATTCTGTGGTTTACAATCCTTTTCTGATAACCTCCAATAGTCCCATTCCCTATGATGAAGTTCTGACTGCGGGATATGATTAGCGTGCCATTGGTTATAATATCCGAAAGAAGCACCCACACCAATACTTTTGTTCAAGTAATATTGATAGGTTAGCCGAGTATCATAAGCTTGATTTGTCATAATACCTGCACTCATGGATATTTCATGATGAGGTTTATCCCCTTGCGCCATAGTACACAATGGTAAAAAAGAAATTAAATAGATGACATTTCTTAATTTCATTTCGTTCAATAATTCCTTATCTGTTACGAATCATAATTACCTCTATTGACTATGTTTCCCCTAAACGTATAGTAAACACGTCAACTACCACTCATGATAACTAATGAAAACTGTGGCTTATCACCACAAGCAACTTGTCTACTCGTGAACTTGTCAACTCGTCAACTCACACAAGGGGTATCTCGCATTTCACGCCCCTCCCTATGGGGGAGGGGTTGGGGGAGGGGCCAGCCCTTACTTTACATCCCCAACCTTAATCAAATATTCCGCAATCTGTACCGCATTCAATGCAGCACCCTTACGGATTTGATCGCCAGTGAGCCAGAGTGTATTACCATTGTCATCGGCAAGGTCCTTACGGATACGACCCACATAGATGTCATCGTGACCAGCACTCTCGAGTGGCATAGGGTAGACATAGTTCTGCGGATCATCAACAACAGTAACACCAGGGGCAACCTTCAAAGTCTCACGAATCTCCTCAACAGAGAGTGGACGCTCGGTCTCAAACCATACAGCTTCAGAATGACTACGGAGAGAAGACACGCGGACACAGGTAGCAGAAGTGCGAACATCAGAGTGCATAATTTTACGCGTCTCGTTAAACATCTTCACCTCTTCCTTTGTATAGTCGTTCTCTGTCATCTTATCAATCTGTGGAATGACATTGTATGCCAACTGATGTGGGAACTTCTCGATGGTCTTCACTTCGCCCGTCTCAACAAGTTCCTTGTACTGCTGCTGCAACTCTGCCATAGCGGCAGCACCTGCACCAGAAGCACTCTGATAGCTGCTGACATGTATTTTCTTGATATGGCTGAGCTTATCGATAGGATTCAATACGACAACCATCATAATGGTAGTACAGTTAGGGTTGGCAATGATGCCACGTGGACGGTTCAAAGCATCCTCAGCATTGATTTCTGGAACAACCAATGGTACGTCATTATCCTGACGGAACTGGCTTGAGTTGTCAATCATCACAGCACCATACTTGGTGATGGTTTCTGCAAACTCGGCTGATGTACCACCACCAGCACTTGTGAAGGCGATATCTACATCCTTGAAATCGTCGTTATGCTGGAGCAGTTTTACTTCGTATTCCTTACCCTTGAATGTGTATTTCTTACCTGCTGAACGCTCTGAACCAAAGAGAACGAGGTCGTCCATTGGGAAATTTCTCTCAGCTAAGATGCGCAGGAATTCCTGACCTACGGCACCACTGGCACCAACAATTGCTACTTTCATATCTTTTATCTTTAATTGTTTACGAACCTATTCGTAGTTGCAAATATACTATTTTTCCCTAAGACAAACAACGGTATGTTAGTCTTTTTTCTGTTTCGATAGATATAATCTGTTGTGTATCGTTGTTTTCTGTCATGTTGTGAGGATTATATAGGTTTATTAGGGTTCTTCCGTTAAAAGCATAGATAGGAATAGAAGAAAGGCTTATACACTTTCTAAAGACAATACCACTTATTCCGATATCTCTGGTTTTTGTAAACTATTTTCGTGTGACTAAAAACCAATATATGCTCTTTTGGCTTCTAAAAGACGCCTAATTGCCTTGCAAAAGGTGCCCTTTAAGACCCTTACTAACGCCCTTTTGAAGTCCAATTAAGCACCTTTTACTTTGCTGCTTTATAACTCTTTGATTCTCTGTTGTTTATAAAGTCGCTTTTTATGCGGCTTTTTGCTTGATTTTGAAGGAGGTTTAATTGAATAAATGTAATGATTTTTCAGGGTCTTTTCTATATTTTTGACGGGTTTAGATGAAAAGGTTTTCTGTGTTGGAGGACGATAATACAGAAGGAAGTTGACAGTTTTAGCTATTTTTTTTCTTCATGAGTAACCTCGGTTCTTGCGCTAAATGTGTGGATGCTTTTCCTATGGCTTCAATGAAAGAACCCTATTAGAGAGGTATTATTAGGTGGTTGCCAAAGTTTTTTCGTAACTTTGCAGACAATAATTTATAGATACGCATGCTGAATTTATCTCAATATTTCCCGATAACCGACCCGACATTGATTTTCTTTGTTGTTCTGCTGATGATATTGCTTTCGCCTATCATCATGGGACGACTGCGCATTCCACATATCATCGGTATGGTGTTGGCAGGTGTCCTTGTTGGAAAATATGGACTGAATATTCTTGGTCGTGATGCCTCGTTTGAACTTTTTGGACGTGTAGGATTGTATTATATCATGTTCCTTGCAGGTCTGGAAATGGATATGGAGGGACTGAAGAAAAACCGTAATAGGGTGATGATTTTCGGTATGTTGACCTTCCTTGTCCCCTTTGCAATGACCTATTTTATGGGTGTCAGCCTTTTGGGCTATATCCCTCTGGCATCGCTTCTACTTGCGGCAATCATGGCTTCTAATACGTTGATAGCCTATCCGATAGTAGGACGATACGGATTGACGCGACATACGAGTTCGACGCTGAGCGTAGGGTCGTCTATGATGGCGCTCTTTATGGCTTTAATAGTCATGGCTTCCATCGTCAATTCTTTTCATGGCAATGGTGGCATACTCTTTTGGCTACTATTCATTTTGAAGTTTGTGGCTTATTGTGTGGGTTTGATTATGGTGATACCACGTGTGACACGTTGGTTCCTTCGTCGATATTCCGACGCTGTGATGCAGTTTATCTTCATCCTTGCAGTGGTGTTTCTCTCGGCAGCATTGTCAGATGCTGTGGGTTTAGAAGGAATCTTTGGAGCGTTCATGTCAGGTTTGATATTGAACCGATTTGTGCCAAAGGTGTCTCCATTGATGAACCGTATAGAGTTTACGGGTAATGCACTCTTCATTCCTTACTTCCTTATTGGAGTAGGAATGCTGATTAATGTACGTTTGCTTTTTGCAGGAAGTAAGATACTTTGGGTTGTATTCTGTATCGTCTTCTTCGGTACTTTGGGTAAGGCTGTAGCAGCTTATTTGGCAGCTCGTATCTTCCGTATGTCTTGGTTGGCTGGTCACATGATGTTTGGTTTGACCAGCGCCCATTCGGCTGGTGCTATTGCGATGGTGATGGTAGGGCGTAGATTAGAGGTAGCACCAGGTCAATATCTCTTTGGTGACGAGGTGCTGAATGGAATAGTAATCATGATACTCTTTACCTGTGTCATCTCAACCGTCATTACAGAACGTGCTGCACAACGCCTCCGTTTGCAGGAAAAGGAAGATCAGAATATGATGAAGAACCTTGATGATGAGAAGATTCTGATTCCTGTGAAGTATCCAGAGTATTCTGATAACCTCGTAACCATGGCTACATTGATGCGTAATCCACGTTTGAAACGAGAGTTAGTGGCATTGAATGTGGTATATGATGACGTGAATATGCGCCATAATCAGGCAGAGGGACAGCGTTTGTTGGACCATCTTTGCCATTTGGCGAGTGCGTCAGATGTACCGATGGTGACGCAGGTACGTGTTGCTGCGAATATTGCCAATGGTATTAAACATGCTTTTAAAGAGTTTCAGGCGTCAGAGATTCTGATGGGGTTACATTTCCATAAGGAGATTAATCGTAGCTTCTGGGGAGAATTTACACGAAGTTTATACAATGGTTTGAGCCGTCAGATTATCGTTACACGTATCTTGCAACCACTGAATACAATCCGCAGAATACAGGTGGCAATCCCTTCTCGTGCAGAGTTTGAACCAGGTTTTTACCGTTGGTTGGAACGATTGGCACGTATGGCAGGCAACTTGGAGTGTCGTATAGCTTTCCATGGACGTAACGAAACGTTGCAACTTGTCAATGAATTTATTCGCAATCGCTTCCCAAGTGTTAGGGCTGAATATGAAGAGATGGCGCATTGGAAGGATTTACCAACGCTTGGTTCGCAGGTTCGAGAGGACCACCTCTTTGTCATAGTGACAGCACGTAAGGGTACGATATCTTATAAGACGGCAATGGAAAGACTTCCTGAAGAACTGAATAAGTTTATTAAAGGTAAGACAATCATGATTATCTTCCCAGATCAGTATGGTAGTGAGATGGATGACATGACCTTTGCTCAGCCACAACATACGGAGGAACGCAGTGCTTATGAGGCTGTAAGAGAGTGGATTCATAATAAGGTGTAAGAGGATATTAGGCTAATTAGGCCAATTAGACTAATATGGCTAATAAGCCTAATAGCCCCAATAAAAGAATAGAATATGATAGATATTAAGAACATAACTAAAAGCTTTGGCTCGCTTCAAGTGTTGAAGGGTATTGACCTTCGTATTGAGAAGGGAGAGGTTGTCAGTATTGTTGGTCCATCTGGAGCTGGTAAAACCACCTTGTTACAGATACTTGGAACGCTGGACAAGCCAGATAGTGGCTCTGTTGTTGTGGATGGTATTGACGTGGGCAGCCTGTCAGCTGGTAAGTTGAGTGATTTCCGCAACCAGCACTTAGGCTTTGTCTTCCAGTTTCATCAGCTGCTTCCTGAGTTTACCGCTCTTGAGAATATTATGATTCCTGCTTATATTGCAGGCAAGAAGAATAAGGAAGCACGTCAGCGTGCTGAAGAACTGTTGGAATTTATGGGCTTGAGCGATCGTGCTAATCATAAGCCTAACGAACTTTCTGGTGGTGAGAAGCAGCGTGTAGCAGTAGCTCGTGCGTTGGTAAACAACCCTGCTGTCATCCTTGCCGATGAGCCTTCGGGTAGTTTGGATAGTAAGAACAAGCAGGAACTGCACCAACTCTTCTTCGATCTCCGTGATAAGTTCGGTCAGACCTTCGTTATCGTTACACACGATGAGGGACTTGCACAGATAACAGATAGAACGATACATCTTAAAGATGGCTTGATACAGAATGACGTTTGTCAAGAGACAAAATGATGTTTGTTGAAAGCCAGAATGACATAAAGACATATTTTTTAATGACATATTCTTTATAGAGTATGTTTGTAGACGATAAACTTAATAATTACTAATAGCTTGATGAATACTGAAGAGATTATAAAGCTGATAATCAATAAAGCCTACGAGGTTCGGAGCCATTTTGTAGCTGGGTATTTAGAGAGTGTTTATAAAAAAGCACTGCTGATAGAACTTAGAGAAGCCGGATTGATAGTAGAGGAAGAGGTTGAGATGCCTGTGATGTATAAAGGTCATGTGATAGGTGTTTTTCGTGCAGATATTGTCGTGGATAAATGTGTTATCATAGAACTAAAAGCTGTTGCTCAGTTATTACCAGCACACGCAATTCAGCTTGTAAACTATCTCTCTGTGTCTGGAATAGATAATGGGCTGCTTATAAATTTTGGCTCGACTGAACGGCTGGAGATTAAACGTAAGTATAGGGTTTATAACCCTCATACCTAAAAGCTGCATCGAGCGAAAGCTCGATAAGAAAATATGTCATTGAAAGAATATGTCTTTATGTCATTCTGGCTTCAGACAACTTAAAAATAGGAATATGTCTAAAATAAAACTTGGAGCATACAATACGCTCACTGTACAGAAGGTTGCCTTACGTGAAGGCAATGGTGATCCATTCGGAATCTACCTTGATGGTGGACCGGCTGGTGAGATACTCATGCCTCAGAAGTATGTCCCAGAGGGTACAGAGATTGGGGATGAACTGGAAGTATTTGTTTATCTCGACCAAGATGAACGCCCGATTGCTACTACTGAGGAACCTTTGGCGCAGGTAGGCGACTTCGCTTACTTGGAGTGTTCATGGGTAAATGAGTATGGTGCATTCCTCTCTTGGGGTGTGATGAAAGACCTCTTCTGTCCTTTCCGTGAACAGAAGAAGCGTATGACTATCGGCAATAGCTATATTGTTTATATTCATCTTGACGAAGAAAGCTATCGTCTTGTTGCCTCTGCAAAGGTAGAGCATTATCTTGACGAACAGCCACGAGGATATAAGCATGGACAAGAAGTTGACTTGTTGATATGGCAGAAGACCGACCTTGGCTTCAAGGTTATTGTCGATAATAAGTATCCTGGCCTTATCTATGAGGATCAGGTGTTCCAATATGTTCATACTGGTGACCGTCTAAAGGGTTATATCTCAACAGTACGTCGTGATGGTAAGATTGATTGTACACTTCAACCAACAGGACAACAGCATGCGGAAGGCTTTGCAGAGGTCCTGCTTCAATATCTGAAAGATAACGATGGAGTATGTGATCTTGGTGATAAGAGTGAAGCAGAGGATATTAAACGTCGTTTTCAGGTGTCGAAAAAGGTGTATAAACGCGCTGTTGGCGACCTCTATAAACGTCATTTGATTACGGTTGAACCCCTGTCAATACGCTTAGTAAAATAGAATTGACCCTTTTTCTCAATTTTTTATCGTACTTTTGCATAAGATAGGCTACACTCAACAAAATGAAAACAAGTTTTCTTTTGTTCTCGTTTGCACTATCTTTGCATAAGATAGGCTGTACTCGACAAAATGAAAGCAAGCTTTTTTGTTCTCATTTGCACTATCTTTGCACTCTAAATAAAGGATAATAATAAAACAATGCAGAATCAGTTTTCAAGAACCCAACTTCTTCTTGGTAAGCCCGCTATCGATACGCTTAATGGTAGTCGTGTCGCAGTCTTCGGTGTAGGAGGTGTTGGTGGATATGCAGTAGAAGTATTGGCACGTAGTGGCGTGGGAGCTATTGATGTTATTGATGACGACCGTGTTTGTCTAACGAATGTCAATCGACAACTCCTTGCTACCACTCGAACAGTGGGAAAGCATAAAGTAGATGTTGCTGAAGAGCGCATTCATTCAATCAATCCACGATGTATCGTGCGGAAATATCAGACATTCTATTTGCCTGATAATGCCGATCAGTTCGACTTCTCTCATTATGATTATGTCATTGATTGTATTGATACTGTAACAGCTAAGCTTGATCTCATCTATCGTTGTCATGAAATGAATATCCCATTGCTTTCTTGTATGGGTGCTGCTTATAAACTTGATGCCACACAGTTCCGTGTGACTGACATCTTCAAGACTATCAACGACCCATTGGCGAAGGTGATTCGTAAGAAACTTCGTAAAACAAAGATTAAACATCTTAAAGTAGTATACAGTCCTGAAGAACCGCTTGAAAGTATCGAACAACCAGAGATCTCTTGTCGTTTCCACTGCATCTGTCCTGATAAGGATATGCGTAAGTGTACTGACCGGCATACTATTCCAAGTTCTAATGCGTGGGTACCAGCTGCGGCTGGACTTATTGCAGGTGGAGAAGCTGTGAAAGATCTTGTCAATCTTGCCAACACTATGCGTATCCGTCCTGAAGATGAGGCTACAAGCGAGCCTGCTCGTATCGCTCATGAACGTGCTGCAAAGATGTTGGAAGAGCATAAACGCCTTAAGGCTGAGAAGGCTGCAGCAGATAAGTAATGTTTTATGAAATTGGCGTAGAAAATAGCTCCATAAGTTAGAGTTTTTTATTTAGTTTGCTGTCATTTTTAACACTCTTGGTACTGTGTTTATTATCAGTACTTTATATCTAATAATAGAGTGATAGAAATGACAGCAAACTTTTATTTTATAATGTTGTCTTTTTAAAATCTAACTCATTTATAATCATGCTATGTTAATGAACCCCTGAATACCTATGAGTGAGAGTTATCGTTATGTTTTATAAGTTTGCTATTTTAGTAGTTAAGAACTTATTTGAATTCAAGAACCTGTTTTGTAAACTCACAACTTTGTTTTACCACCTAAATTGATAATAGTGTTGTCTATAAAATTGTTATTTTATCAACCTTGTTGTTAAATAACATGAAAAAGCAATGATAACTTGGAAGATTATTACGATGTTACCGTTGGGTAACTTATCTTTGCGGTTACCAATTGGTAACATAAACAAATAATAGAATGAAGAATCGAGAACAAACAGAAAGTAGAATACTCGAAGCTGTCGCAAGTATCGTAGAAAGCGAAGGATTCGAGAAGCTTGGTATTAATACAATAGCTTCAAAAGCTAATGTTTCGAAGATGCTTATATATAGGTATTTTGGTGGACTTGAAGAGTTAATTGCACAGTTTATAATGCAGAAGGATTATTGGGCTAATACAGGTACTGTTATTATCAATCCTCAATCTGTAGGAGACAGTATAAAGAATATGTTCCGTAAGCAGATCGAGCAATTACGAAACGATGTAACTCTACGACGTTTGTGTAGGTGGGAACTTTCCTGTAACAACACAAGCATTGAGCTGCTTAGAGATAAACGTGAAGAAAATGGATGCAGTCTAATCAAACTGGTAAGTACATTAACAGGTTGTCCTAATACAGAGGTAGCCTCCTTAGCCAGTATACTCTCGGCTGCTATCAGCTATTTAGCTTTGATTGAAGACCAATGTTTGTCATATAACGGTATTTCTTTGCAAACTGATAAGGGCTGGGATGAGATAATGAAAGGGGTCGAAATGATAGTTGACTTATGGATAAAAAGTATTCAGGAATGAGAAAATTAATTATTGTATTTGTTATTTTTATGGGATTTATGGATAATATAATGGCACAGAACCCAGACTATCTGTTTATGATTGAGAATGCTTGTAAGGCTCCTTCTGGGCATAACACACAGCCTTGGTTGTTTAAAATCAGAGAGTCAGAAATTGATATATACCCTGATTTGTCAAAAGAGTTACCTGTCGTCGACCCAAGTCATCGAGAGTTATTTGTTAGCTTAGGGTGCGCGACAGAGAATCTTTGTATTGCTGCTCAAGAAAAGGGGTATCAGACTGAAGTTAAAGTTATTAAGGACTCCTTTATTCGAGTTCTACTTACAAAAGATAAGAAAAAGCAATTTGATTCTTCATTGTTCTCTCAAATCGCAGTAAGACAAACAAATAGAAGTGTTTATGATGGAAAAGAAATTCCTAAAGATAGCATTAATCTACTTAAAGCCACTTCTATTGACCCCTCTATCTCTATTTATTTTTACAAAAGGGGGACTGTTGATTATGAAAAGATTGCTGATATGGTTTATGCTGGTAATAGCTTGCAAATGAATAATGAAGCTTTCAAATCAGAGCTGACAAAGTGGATGCGTTATAATAAGAGACATCAGAATAATACAAGAGATGGATTGAGTTATGCTACTTTGGGTGCACCAAATGTTCCTCTATTCTTGGCAAAATTTATCATGTCAAAGGCCATCAACGCGAAAACGCAGAATAAAGGTGATCGGAAAAAGATAGCTTCAGCATCTCATTTTGTACTTTTCACAACAAAAGATAATACAGTTGAACAGTGGGTTGCACTTGGCAGAACCTTGGAACGAATATTACTGCGTTCAACTCAGATGGGTATTGCAAATGCTTATTTCAATCAGCCTAATGAGGAAAATGATATTACAAAAGAAATGGTAAAGCAACTTCAAATCTCTAACGAGTACCCGACTATTCTTATAAGGTTAGGCTATGGAAAGAAAATGCCTTATTCGCTAAGACGCGATTATAGGTCATGTATTCTTCCTGCAGATTAAAGTCAAGAAGCATGAAGTAAGTTCTTGATATAGGTGAACCATCAAAATCTTTGGCGTGGTGGATATTTAGTAGGTTAGAATTGTCTGCCTAACATTTGTCTATCACGCTTGTATTTATAATCAAGGTAATTCCCTATTATTTTTTTATTTAGTTTGCTGTCATATTTAACACTCTTGGTACTGTGTTTATTATCAGTACTTTATAACCAATAATAGAGCGATAGGAATGACGGCAAACTTTTATTTTATAATGTTGTCTTGTTAACCCCCACTTTCATATCTCTAATTTGTAGAATAGAACAATGTTAATAAAAACGCTGTATACTAATGAATGAAAGCTATAATACGAACTTATAAGTTACGTGTTAATGCTCAGCACTTGTGGTGTTTATGCTTAGCACATATGGTGCGGATGCTTAGCACCAATGGTGCGGAGGGTAAACTCCCTATGCAAATGACTCTTTGTGATAGGGAGTAGCTTATAGAATAACCTGTGTTTTTAGTGAAACAGCAGGGTAATTATAAGGGATATTATTACCAGTTAATTCCAAATCCTATACTTGCAAAGACGATTGTTCTGTCTTTGTAGAGATTTGTTCGTGAGTTATAGTGGCGGACGCCCAATCCGAATCTTGGCTTGATTTTGCATGTCCCTAAGTCGGTGAATGCCATTGCCTCATAGTAGTCATATTTCCAATCACTATTTTTTCGTTTCATATTACTGCCATATCCGATTTGTGCACCAATATTACAATTCTCTGTGTGATAGACTACGTAGCCAAGATTTAAGCCTACAATGTGACTATGAGCATAGTCTTTAACCCCATTTTCTTTAAATAGGGCGATAGCGTTCTCATATCTAAGGTCTGCATATAGGTTATCGGTAATATTATAACCTAAGTCGCAACAGAGTTCATAGGGCTTAAATTCTTTAGAAAGTCCTGTTCCTTGAACCTGCATTAAGGTCCTAAATGTCCCTTTCTGTGAGAATGCTGCTATTGGAATTAGTAATAGGAAAAGAAGAATAAGTCTTTATCTCGTTTTCGAAACAAGGAAGTCTGCGTAAGATAGTTTTCTCATTGTAATAGTATTTAATTAATTGATTAATACTCGTTACAAAAATAGAAAATATAATGTTTCATGTCAAGTCTTTTTGGAGATAAAGTTTGAAAGATTTTTTAGGGTCTTCTGGATTTTGGAGTGATAAGGTTTGCCATTTAAGGTTAGGTTTCTAACGAAATGTCACACGGAGAAAAGGAGAGGACGGAGGAT
>ERZ773009.1312-NODE-1312-length-17462-cov-7.759120_pt1 | contig 17462 bp, 14 predicted proteins | sample MGYA00580663_ERZ773009 | MGnify/ENA primary metagenome ERZ773009 (study PRJEB29015, sample SAMEA2737969) | human oral metagenome | biome: human oral; feature: human-associated habitat; material: dental | place: China | collected 2026 ... | reverse complement strand
CGTCTAACAACAACATATCCGGTTTTTCGAGCAATAAACGGCAAAGTGCCACACGGCGGCGTTCACCCCCGGATAAATGCTCGATTTTGGCATCCCAGTCCGGCAAACGTAATGCATCAGCAGCGCGTTCTAATTGGTTGTCTAAATTATGCCCGTCATGTGCTTGAATAATGGCTTCTAATTCTGCTTGTTCGGCAGCAAGTTTGTCGAAATCTGCATCAGGATCAGCATATAAAGCATAAACTTCATCTAAACGCGTTAACGCACGCTTAACGTCACCCACGGCTTCTTCAATTGCTTCACGCACAGTTTGTTGCGGTTCAAGTTTTGGTTCTTGCGGAAGATAACCGATTTTAATGCCGGGTTGCGGACGCGCTTCCCCTTCGATTTCTTTATCAATGCCCGCCATAATGCGAAGCAACGTAGATTTACCTGCGCCGTTTAAACCGAGCACGCCAATTTTGGCTCCCGGGAAAAAGCTTAGGGAAATATCTTTTAGAATATGACGTTTCGGCGGAACCACTTTGCCTACTCGGTGCATCGTGTAAACGAATTGTGTTGACATAATTTTTCTCTGGTTAAGGGAAAAGTGCGGTCATTTTTGTCGATGTTTTTACATGCGGAATGACCCTAAAGAAACAATAAATCATAAAAATCATTGTCATGATTCAGGCGGCTCATTCTACTTGATGTTTGCCGTTGTGCCAATTTATCGCAGTAAAATTTTAGGCATAAAAAAACCTCTCCGAAGAGAGGTAGGAAAGTAGTTTAGCTATTTATGATTATTTTATTTAGGAACTTTATGAATATCAAGCAATCACTTGATGGTGCTGAATGTTATCGATTTTTCAGTGAGAAGCAAAATGCAAAATTAGGTTTGTTTGATATAAATCAGAAAAAACGAGTGATTTTTTCATTATGGATGTTTTTTTGAGCGCACTGTGGTGCATTTTTATTTATGCTAAAATAATGAAGTCAAATTTACCGGGAAGGTGATCCAGTGAAAAAAATAAGCTTATTTTTTATAACCTTAATTTGTGCCCAAACGCTTTTTGCGCATCCTCATGCGTTTATTGACATGAAAACGAAGGTGTTGGTCGACAAACAACAATTAGTCGGGTTTTCGATGCAATGGATTTTAGATGAGCCCAGTTCAGCCGCTGTGTTATATGATGTAAAACAAGCAAAAGGTGACAAGAAAGCATTGCAGAAATTGATTGATGAGGTTATCGGCAATGTGGTCAATGAGCATTACTTTAGCTATTTATTTGATAAGCAAGGTAATAAAGTAAAATACAGCGCGAAACCAAAAAATTACGGCATGAAGAGCAGTGGAGCGCAGGTGTTGTATTATTTTGAATTTATGTTGTCAAAACCGCAGCTTTTGCAGGATAACGAATTTACATTAAGTACTTACGATCCGACTTATTATGTTTCTATGTATTACGATCAGCCTTTTCATTCGGCTGTCGATTTTTCTCAATTACCGGAAAATTGTCATGGCGAAGTGTTGGAGCCTGATGTTAATGAAAAGCTCAAAGCTTACGCTTCCTCGTTAGATCAGTCTCAACGCAACGAAGATGACACCCTTGGCGCGCAGTTTGCGCAAAAAGTGCGGTTAATTTGCAAATAGTTTTTAAGAAATTCATGAAATCCCGTTTATTTTATTTCCTGTTGTTAGGCATATTGCTACTTGCCTGTATTTATTTGTTTCCATGGTTATTTTCCCATATTGTGCTCTGGCAACGGGAATTTAATCAACTCATCTCTGCTTATTTACATGCCATTAAACAACAGCCGGTTTATGCCGGCAGTTTGCTCATTTTAGTGAGTTTTTTATATGGTGTGTTTCATGCCTTAGGTCCTGGGCATGGCAAGTTTATTATTGCCGGCTATTTAGCAACTCATCAAACGAAGCTTGCACGTAGTATGCAAATCACTTTCTTCTCTTCTTTAGCGCAAGGATTAGTTGCCATTTTGGCGGTGTCTGTGGTGGTGTTGATTTTGCAGCTTTCCTCCGCCTACTTTCATTTAAGTCAATTATGGTTGGAACGAACCGCTTATGTTCTGGTGATTTTGCTTGGGCTGAGTTGGTGTTGGAAGAGCGGGAAAACGCTGTATAAACAACATCGACAGAAAAAACAGAAATTACACATTCATAAGATTCAACGCGCTATAACAAATGAGATACGAACTGCTGAAAAAAGTGCGGTGGGGATTTCAACTGATTTTGCAGAAACACATACGGAACATCATGCTAACTGTGGTTGTGGTCACCAACATATTCCGGATCCTGACGCTTTGAATCAAAGTACAAATATAAAAGAAAGCGTATTGATTATTTTGAGTATCGGCATGCGTCCTTGCTCCGGTGCGATTTTTGTTTTGTTCCTTGCCTATATGTTGGATTTATTTGTTTGGGGGATGGTGGCAACATTAGCGATGTCGCTTGGCACGGGAATCACATTATCGGCATTTGCTTTGTTGGTGCGTTATGCTCGCTCAACGGCGATTAAAATCGGGCAATGGTATCGCCGACCTTTTGCAGAGATCAATGTTGAAACTGTGGCGAAATGTTTTGCCGGTCTTATGTTGATTTTCTTTGCATTAGCGTTGCTTTATGGGACGACCTTGCCGGTAAGCGGAGGTGCGACATTATTTGCGAGATAAGGAGATAAAAAGAGGTGATAATAAAAAGGATTCAGCAGAAAAAAATAAAAGCCCATAAGGAGGCTATGGGCTCAAATTCTTTCGGTATGCTTTAGTTTTTATAAAAGGAGACAAATAAAAACTATCCAAAAGAAAAAACTGGCTCCTCCTGCTGGACTTGAACCAGCGACATATGGATTAACAGTCCACCGTTCTACCGACTGAACTAAGGAGGAATAAATTTGGTATCAAAAGATAGGTCGCGTATCTTACTTATCCACCTATAGGTTGTCAACACCTAACATGAAAAATATTTCTCTGTTTTTAGTGTGATATTTCTATCCACAAACTCTGTGGATAAGTTTGTGAGTTATTATTTTAAAAAGCATCCCATCCCCGATAAAATCAGGCTTTATTGAAATTCGATATAAAATTGATTGTAAAATGACATTTATTTATTTTTCAAATAGTTAACAAAAATCTAGAGAAATTTTTAAAAATTTTTTATAAATTTGTGATTTCGGCCACTTGACAAATATAACTCTGTGTAAAACTTCATTTTTTATCACTCAATCTGGAGTAGTAAATATGCTAAAATGCACAGCATTTAGAAAATACCGTAAAAAATGACCGCACTTATGTCAGAGAAAATTAATACCAAGTCTTTCATTCTTCATTCCGATTTCAAGCCCTCCGGCGATCAACCACAAGCCATTGCCAAGCTCGCCGAAAATTTAGAAGACGGCTTGGCGCACCAAACCTTACTGGGCGTTACGGGTTCCGGAAAAACCTTTACGATTGCCAATGTGATTGCGCAGTTAAACCGACCGGCCATGTTGCTTGCCCCAAATAAAACCCTTGCGGCGCAGCTTTATGCGGAAATGAAAGCCTTTTTTCCTGAAAATGCGGTGGAATATTTCGTTTCTTACTATGATTATTACCAGCCGGAAGCCTATGTGCCGAGCAGTGATACCTTCATTGAAAAAGATGCGTCTATTAACGATCAAATCGAGCAAATGCGTTTGTCGGCAACCAAATCTTTTTTGGAGCGTAGAGATACTATCGTGGTTGCCTCGGTTTCCGCTATTTACGGTTTGGGCGACCCGGATTCTTACTTGCAAATGATGTTGCATTTGCAACAAGGGGCAATAATCAATCAGCGTCAGATTTTGGCGAAGTTGGCAGAACTGCAATATACGCGTAACGATCAGGCGTTTCAACGCGGCACATTTCGTGTACGTGGGGAAATTATCGATATTTTCCCGGCAGAATCCGACGAGCGTGCAGTACGCATTGAATTATTTGATGATGAAATTGAGCGTTTAAGCTTATTCGATCCACTCACAGGAAGCTGCTTTGGTGCAGTGCCACGTTTCACCGTGTATCCGAAAACGCATTATGTGACACCGCGCGAGCGCATTTTAGATGCCATTGAAAAAATCAAAGTGGAACTGGCGCAACGACGGGAATATTTCATTAAAGAGAATAAATTGTTAGAAGAACAACGCATTAGCCAACGTACTCAGTTTGATATTGAAATGATGAACGAATTGGGCTATTGCTCGGGGATTGAAAACTACTCACGTTATCTGTCGGGCAGAAATGAAGGTGAACCGCCGCCAACCTTATTTGACTATATGCCGTCTGATGCGATTTTAATTATTGATGAATCCCACGTCACTGTGCCGCAAATCGGCGGGATGTATCGTGGCGACCGTTCCCGTAAAGAAACATTGGTGGAATATGGCTTCCGTTTGCCTTCAGCGTTGGATAACCGCCCGTTACGTTTTGAGGAATTTGAACGTTTAGCTCCGCAAACTATCTATGTTTCGGCTACCCCAGGGCCTTATGAGCTAGAAAAATCCGGTAGTGAAATTATCGATCAGGTTGTGCGCCCAACCGGCTTGCTGGATCCACAAATTGAAATTCGCCCGGTGTCTATTCAAGTGGATGATTTGCTTTCTGAAGCGCGTCAAAGAGCGGATAAAAATGAACGTGTTTTAGTGACGACACTGACTAAAAAAATGGCGGAAGATTTAACGGATTATTTAGACGAACACGGGATTCGAGTGCGTTATTTGCACTCCGACATTGATACCGTAGAGCGTGTGGAAATTATCCGTGATTTGCGCTTAGGCAAATTTGATGTGTTGGTCGGGATTAACTTATTACGGGAAGGCCTGGATATTCCTGAAGTATCACTCGTGGCGATTTTAGATGCAGACAAAGAGGGCTTTTTGCGCTCCGAACGTTCTTTGATTCAAACCATCGGACGTGCCGCGCGAAACTTGAATGGTAAAGCGATTTTGTATGCAGACAGCATCACTAAGTCTATGGAAAAAGCCATTACCGAAACCAATCGCCGCCGTGAAAAACAAACGAAATACAATGAAGAACACGGCATTGTGCCACAGGCGTTAAATAAAAAAGTGGGTGAGTTGTTGGATATCGGTCAGGGCGCTAATCAAAAAGCGAAAGCCAATAAACAACGTGGAAAAATGGTGGCAGAACCGACCGCACTTTATACGGTGCCAACCTCACCGAAAGAATATCAACAACAAATCAAGAAACTGGAACAACAAATGTATAAGTTTGCGCAAGATTTGGAATTTGAAAAAGCCGCTGCGGTGCGCGATCAATTACAGCAATTACGGGAAAGCTTTATGTTATCCGGCGAGTAAAAGTGCGGTCGTTTTTCTCGGTGATTTTTATAATAAAAAAGGCGAAATCAATTCGCCTTTTTTGTTTTTTAAGGTAGATGCTTTATTGCACTAATAAATAGAAGTTGCTGTCACCACGGATAATGTTTAATGCAATGGCGGACGGTTTGCTATCCAAGGCTTTGCGCAATTGACCTAAGTTTTCGACTTTTTGGCGGTTAATGCCAATGATGACATCGCCATTTTTCAAACCACGTTGTTCCGCTAAAGAATTTGGTTTGATTTTTCCAATAGACACGCCTTTCACGCCTTTTTCATCGTAGTTATTCAATTCTGCGCCATCCAATGCCGGTAATAGGCTATTGGCGGTGGTTTGGGTTTGATCGTCTGATTGTAACGTAACTTTGGCAGTATTGGATTTGCCATCGCGTAAATAGGTCAGCTCAATTTGTTTACCCGCACCGGAAGTGGCGATTTTGGCACGCATTTCCGCAAAGCTAGAAATCGCTTGTCCGTTCATTGCCGTGATGACATCACCGGCTTTTAAGCCGGCTTTATCAGCAGCAGAACCCGGCATTACTTCGCTCACGAAAGCGCCTTTTTTCGCTTCAATGTCAAAGGCTTGGGCTAAATCAGCATTTAATTCTCCTCCCTTAATGCCTAACATACCGCGACGAACTTCACCAAATTCAAGAATTTGTTGTACGAGATTGTTCGCCATGTTGCTCGGAATAGCAAACGCAATACCCGCATTGCCGCCACTTGGGGAAATAATGGCGGTATTAATACCAATGAGTTCCCCGTTTAAATTGACGAGCGGACCACCGGAGTTACCACGGTTTACAGCCGCATCCGTTTGAATATAGTTTTCATATGTGCCGCTGTCAGAACCCATGGAGCGACCTAAAGCAGACACGATACCGGAGGTCACGGTTTGTCCTAAACCGAACGGATTACCAATCGCAACCGTGAAATCGCCTACGCGTAATTTATCGGAATCGGCGAGTTTAAGTGCGGTCAAATTTTTCGGATTTTCTACTTGAATCAATGCTACATCAGACATTTCGTCAGCACCGATCACTTTCGCTTTAAATTCGCGGCCATCGTGTAATTGCACGGTAATTTTGTCCGCATCTTTGATCACGTGGTTGTTTGTTAATACATACCCTTTTTCCGCATTAATAATGGCACCGGAACCAATGCCTTTGAAATTACGCGGTGCGCGATTGCGATCGAACATATCCGGGCCAAAGAAGAATTTAAATTCTTCCGGAATATCATCATCCATTTCAGCTGAACGGTTTGTTTGTTTTCCTTCGACGGAAATAGACACCACGGAAGGTAATACTTTTTCCAGCATCGGTGCCAAGCTTGGGAGTTGTTGTCCCGCTACGATGGCAACAGGCGTTTCTGCTTGGCTCATCATTGGGGTTGTTAAAATGCTTAATCCGAGCGCAATACCGGTTAAAACAAAATGACGTTTTTTCATTAAATGTTCTCCAATCAAAAAATAAAAAACCAAATCTCAATGAGTTTCGGTGATGACTATGACAAGTAAAATGGTTGAATGTTCTCAGTTTTTTTATTTAATTCATGAGTAAAAAGAAAAGTGCGGTGAGTTTTTTTAATAAATATTCAAATAATAAAACGCCCTTCAATTGAAGAGCGCTTGTTGAATTATCTTTCTGCTTTGAATAAACCTGAAGAACCTTCGGAGTAGTCTTTCGGAGGGGCTTCCGTTTTAGACGGGGAAACGTTGCCTTTTTCATCCAGTAAACTGTGTTGAAATAAGGTGCTGTCATTCAATTCCGACAGTAGTTGAGTCGAGGAGCGAGCAAGATGTTGGTACAGTTTTTGATAATCTTGTGCGAGAGATTTCAACAAATCGGCGCTTTCCGCAAAATGTTTTTCCAATTGTTGTTTTTGGCTTTCCAATTGTTCTTTTGCGACTCGCAATTCCGCTTCGGTTTTCACTTGTTTTTTGGCGGACTCTTTTGTGAGTCGTAATAAGAAATAACCAATAACAAAACCCACCACTAAACCGATTAACGCGGCTTGCCACATTTCTGCTGTCCAAGTTTGCATAAATAACCTCCTCTAATTTATGTGAAACGATTGGCTAAATCATAGCCTGAACCGCTTTCTATTTCCATGTGTTAGATCACAGAACGAAAATTTTTCAGAAAATAAAAGGACGAATATTTTTCGCCCTTCAAAAACGTTTTTAAAAACGACCGCACTTTATGACCAATTTTCGCGTTTTGCTTTTTGTAATTTGGCGTAGGCAGCCAGTAATTTTTGATGCTCATCGAAATTGGCAAGGGTTTCATCGCTAGCAGGCAAATTATAGAACGGATTTCCCCCTTGAATCGCGGCCCACGCAAACGCCACCGCGTCTTTACCGTACATTTTCTCGAACACCGGACGATATTGTTGCGGATCGCGGTGTTCATCCATAAACAATTCAAGGCTGCTGATTAAGCAACGATAATAGTTGGCGCGTTCGGCGGTGAATACGGAACTGTTCATATTGTATGTCCAGTTCGCCCAGTCTAACGCCATTGCCAAGTCGCCTAACGCGAGATAAAGCATGGATTTTAATTCACCGATGCGCAAAGTTGTCCAGCCGCTGGCTTTCGGTGCCACGATGCCGATAAATTCACGTACGCGGGTGGCGTCGTCAATGTCTTGTTCGTCCAGTTCGTCCAAGAGTTCTTGATAGGTTTCTTGGTCGTGGTGGAAGTGCGGTAAATCTAGCAGGATTTCTCGCCAGTCCATACCCATGTTGCTGTTGGCGTAAATTAAGTCGTCTGCCGGATAAATATCGGACATGCCCGGCACGATGATGCGGCAGGCGTAAACACCTAAGTGATTGTAGTCCATGATGTAAACCTCTTTGTTTTCCTCGCGGAGAATCGTCATGAGGTTATCATATTCTTCATGGGTATCTTTGCCTGAGAAGTTCCAATCGGCGAACTCATAATCCGGCGTGTCTTTGAATAAATCCCAAGAAATCAAACCGCTGGAATCAATGAAGTGGGTTTCCAAATTGGCGTATTCGGCTACATCATCGTTATTGAATGACGGCGGGGCGAAAACGTCCAACTCTTTTAGGCTGCGACCTTGTAATAATTCGGTAACGGTGCGTTCTAACGCCACTTGGAATTTCGGGTGCGCTCCGAAAGAGGCAAAACACGTGCCATTGTTCGGGTTGAGCAAAATGACACAAATCACCGGGTATTGACCGCCAAGAGAAGCGTCATACGCCAAAATCGGGAAACCTTCCTGTTCCAGTTTGTCGATAGAGGCTTGAATGGACGGATAACGCGCCATCACTTCTTGTGGAATTAACGGCAGGCTGATGGCTTCCGCAATAATTTTGTTTTTCACATAGCGCTCAAACACTTCCGACAATCCTTGTACGCGGGCTTCAAATTGGCTGTTGCCGGCGGACATGCCGTTGGAAACATAGAGGTTAGAGATAATATTTTGCGGAATATACACTGTCTGTTGATCCGATTGGCGTATATAAGGCAGCGCGACAATACCTCGCTCGTAATTACCCGATTGCAAGTCCACTAAAAGTTCAGGAGTCAGCTCCTGATTCGGATCGAAATGTTCAAATAAATGCTGGTCTAAAATCCCTTGAGGCAACAATGCCTCGTCTTCAATCGGGAACCATTTTTCGTTCGGATAGTGCACAAAATCGCTGTTGGCAATATCTTGCCCTAAATAGAAATCCGTCCAGAAATAGTTGGTGGAAAGACGCTCAAAATATTCGCCCAATGCGGAAGCTAATGCCGCTTTTTTACTGGCACCCTTGCCGTTGGTAAAACATTGCGGGCAGTCTTTGTCACGAATATGGACCGACCACACGTTTGGCACGGGATTTAACCACGAGGCTTCTTCAATGTGAAAGCCAAGTGCGGTCAGTTTTTGCTGAAATTTTTCAATACTTTCCTCAAGTGCGGCATCTTTACCGGGAATAAAAGTTTGTTCGGTCATAATGTTCCTGTTTTTGACGTATTTTTTCTTGAATTGCCTAGAAAAATAGGCGTTTCCCCCTCCCCCTCTCCCGTAAATAGGCGAGGAGAAGATAAATTGAATTTAAATCGGCAGCCCCGCGAGCACGGCATAACCTTCTTGTATGCCATGCACGCGATAGTCTATATCTGCTTCAATGAACGCCGCTTGTCCTTGCTTTAATGTCATTTTTTGTTGTGCGGCTTCCAACGTGATTTCACCCGCCATCACTAAGAGAATCGTGCCGTTTAAAGTGCGGTCGGAAATCTCGGTGTTTTTTGCGTAAGGCATATTGCTCAAGGCAAAATCGGCAATGGGCGTCGGGTAGGTGTAAACCTGATTTTTAGGTGCCGGCGCGATAATCTGAGGGACAATTTCACTGCAATCGATGATTTTTAGCAATTGTTCGATATCAACGTGTTTCGGCGTTAGACCGCCACGAATGACATTGTCGGAACAGGCCATTAGTTCAATATTTTGTCCGCGTAAATAAGCGTGTGGCACGCCGGCTGCTTGGAAAATACCTTCGCCGACCTGCAAATTTACAATATTGAACAGGTAGAAACTCATTAAACCCGCATCCAGTTTGTCTCGGGAAATATTCATGGCGTGCAATGTGTAAAGCACCCAGTAATCAGGATTCTGCATAGCAAGCTGATTTTGCTCGTAAGCCTTCTGTTGGCTATCAATAATCGGCAAGAGCCATTGCGCTAATTGATCTTGTGTTGCCAACATAATGTCAGCGTAAAAATCCGCTAAATTCTGCGAGGTCAATTTTGTTGCCAGTTCCGCAAGTGATGGGCGTTGGCGTAGGATGTCGAGAATTTGGGCTTTGGTTTTAAAACCATGTAAAAGCCAAAAATCGGATAAGGCAATCATCATTTCCGGCTTATGGTTATCGTCCTTATAGGTGCGCTTCGGATCATTTAACGGGATGCCAGCGGCATTTTCCTGCGCAAAGCCAATTTCAGCTTGTTCTTTGGTTGGGTGTAACTGGATGGAAAGAGGATTGGCAACATCTAAAATTTTCAGCAAATAAGGCAAATTATCCCCAAACAATTGACGACTTTGCGCACCAAGTGCGGTGGGATTTTGGTGTAAAAAATCACCCAGTGATATTTCTTCTTGTGTGCCAATAACTTTTGACGGTGCGGAAGGGTGAGCGCCAAGCCAGTATTCGGCGTAATGCGCTTGGTTGCTTGTGATATTCAGCAAGTTGGCAATATAGTTTTTGCCGCCCCAAGCATAATCTTGAATACAACCTTTTAATTGATAAATACCGGTCATATCGGTTTCCTCCGTCAGCGTTTTCTCCAATCAAAATGAGGGCTTATTCTAGCATATTCCCACTCTTGGCTGTTGCGGTAAACAGGCTTTTTTTATACATTTAGCAGCATGAATTAAAAGTCGCGAAAGACGGTCAATTTATGTTCAATTTAATCGCTACTAATGGACAAGTGATCTTAACCAGCGAGCTTTACAAAACCAAAGCATCTGCGCAAAACGGCATTGCCTCCGTGCAGAAAAATGGCGTTGATGAGAAAAATTTTGAATTTCGTATGACAAAAAGCGAACAACCGTATTTCGTATTGAAAGCAGCCAACCACCAAGAAATTGGCCGTAGCCAATATTATTCCTCACAGGCCGCCGCACAAAAAGGCGTGGAATCCGTGATGAATAATGCCTCAACTGAGGATATTCGTGAAATTACGGCATAACATGCAAGAATAAATGAACATTATTGGCACTTAGGTGCCGATTTTTTTATCTAAAACAGGGCGTTAATTAGAAAACAGGTTTTCTTTTTAAAATGCGATCTTCATCATATTTTTTACTGATTTATTGAAGTAATATTCCACAAAGCACTTCGCCTTTGAAGGGAAAGCACCAAGTCTGGCAAGTGTGGTATTTGGGGCATAAACCATGTCGTAAATTAAGGAGAAAACTTATGTTTAAACAGCTTCAACAGGTTGGTAAGGCATTTATGTTGCCGATTGCCATTTTACCTGCTGCCGGTTTGCTACTAGGGATTGGTGGTGCATTATCTAACAAAGCCACTGTGCAAGCCTATCCATTATTGGATCATTCAGTTTTGCAAGGCATTTTTCAGATTATGTCGGCTGCCGGTTCGGTGGTGTTTGGTAATTTGGCATTATTGCTTTGTATCGGTTTGGGCATTGGTTTAGCCAAACGGGATAAAGGGGTTGCATCGTTGGCGGCAACCGTCGGCTATTTGATCATGACAGGTACGATTGCGGCATTGATTCCGCTGTTTTCACCGGAAACCAAAGGAATTGATACGGGCGTGATCGGTGCTTTGGTGATGGGGTTGATTACCGTCAAATTGCACAATAAATATCATAATATTCAATTGCCTCAAATTTTAGGCTTCTTCGGCGGTTCACGTTTTGTACCAATTGTCACCTCCTTTGCGGCGATTTTTGTCGGCGCCATTTTCTTTTTAATTTGGCCGACATTTCAAAATTGGTTGTTGTCTGCCGGTGAACATATTGCTTCCATGGGCGCAATTGGAACATTCTTTTATGGCTTCCTCATGCGCTTATGTGGTGCGGTAGGCTTACACCACATGATTTATCCTCTATTTTGGTACACCGAATTAGGCGGTACGGAAATTGTGAATGGTGAAACCATTATCGGGGCACAAAAAATCTTCTTTGCCCAATTGGCGGATCCGAATCACCAAGGCTTATTTACCGAAGGTACACGTTTTTTCGCAGGTCGTTTTGACACCATGATGTTCGGCTTGCCGGCAGCCTGTTTGGCAATGTATCACTGTGTGCCGAAAGCGCGCCGTAAAGCCATTGGCGGGTTATTCCTTGGTGCTGCGTTGACCTCATTCATTACGGGGATCACCGAACCTATTGAATTTATGTTCTTATTCGTTGCGCCTTGGTTGTATGTTTTCCATGCCTTTTTAGACGGCGTTTCCTTCTATATTGCCGACATTTTGAATATTTCCATCGGTAACACGTTCTCCGGTGGATTTATTGACTTCCTGTTGTTTGGGATCTTACAAGGCAATGAAAATACCAACTGGTTTACTGTAATTTGGGTCGGCGTATGTTGGGCGGCGCTATATTATTTCAGCTTCCGTTTCTTAATTACCCAATTTAATGTGATGACCCCGGGACGTGCTGAAGAGCAAGAAGACAGCGTGGAACAACAAACCTCTTCTTTAACGGAAAACGCTCACGAGATCATCAACGCCCTAGGTAGCGCAGAAAATATTGAAAACGTGGATGCTTGCATTACCCGTTTACGGGTGGCGGTGAAAGACGTCAAATTAGTGGATAAGCCACGCTTAAAAGCGTTAGGTGCTGTTGAAGTATTAGAAGTCGGTGGTGGCGTACAAGCAGTTTATGGGGCTAAAGCAGTATTATATAAAAGCGAGATTAACCAGATTTTAGGTAAAGAAGATTAATTTTTTCTTCGCTATGAATATGAACGGTCAGAAATGGATTTATTTCTGACCGTTATTTTTTTCTTCAAAGACTAAAGATCTTCCGCTTGTTTCAACGCTTCTGCCGGTTGTAAAAACGCCGGGATTTTTGACCGCACTTTTTGCGGATTAAGCGTCAACGGGTAGGTGCGTTTTTGCGCCACTATAACCGTTAACGGGGCAAACCAACCGGCGGTTTGATGGGATAGCGTCAAATTCTGCTGTTCCAAAATATCAAAGTTGAGTAATTCCAACCAATCAATGATCCGCCAAAGGCAATAATGACGTGAAGGGAAGTCTCCCGTTTTGGATTTAAAAAATAGGCCGTTAAGCGGATTAAACAGACTGAGAAACAAATAGCCGTCATCGGTGAGAACGCGGTGGGTTTCGCGCAACACTTGATGGGGGTCTTGGACAAAATTCAGTGTGTTAGTCAGCACACAAGCATCCAACTGCTGTTGAATAAAGGGGAGTTCGGTGAGCTTGGCTTGTATCATGGAATGATGATCGTCTAAAAGTGCGGTCAAATTTTCCGTTATTTTTTCGCTGAGGCTAATTTGGTGGCGCAAGGGCAAATCACATTGAATTTCTGCGCTAAGTCCGCCAATTTTCAGAATCTGATAACCACAAATTTTTGTAAACCAAGGGGCGAAATAAGCGTTTAATGCGTTACAATAAGCGCGCCCATTTGGCAGTTGTTGCCAACCGGTGGGCATTGCCAGTGACTTTTCATATTTAGCACGCCACATCATGGTAACTCCGAGGTCCTATGTTAATTCCGATTCCTGCGTTAAACGATAATTATATTTGGCTTTATGCACGGGAAAATTTACCGTTGCTCATTGTTGATTTGCCTGAAACCGACAAGCTGTTTCACTTGTTGGAAGAACAACATTTTTCCGTTGAAGCATTGTTGCTTACGCACAACCATGCGGATCACACGGACGGTGTCGCGGCATTTAAACAACGTTTCCCGCAAATACCGATTTATGGTCCGGCAGAATGCGCTGCTTGTGGGCTGACGCAGGTGATTAATGAAGGCGACCTTATCACCGAACATTATCGAATTCAAGTATTGCCCAGTGGCGGGCATACGGCGCAGCATGTGAGTTATTGGGTAGATGGGCATTTGTTTTGCGGTGATGCCTTATTCTCTGCCGGTTGCGGGCGAGTGTTTACCGGTGATTATGCGCAAATGTTTGCCACCATGCAGCGTTTTTCAGCGTTGCCTGATGACACTATTGTTTGCCCGGGGCATGAATATACGTTAAGCAATTTAGCCTTTGTGCAAAGCGTTTGGACAAATAAAAGTGCGGTGGAAAATCATCGTGTTTTGGTGGCGCAATTACGGGCTGAAAATAAACCAAGCCTACCCACCACGATAGGCTTGGAAAAACACATTAATCCATTTTTAACGGCAACCACCTTGGCGCAATTTACCCAATTACGCCAAGCAAAAGATACGTTTTAGAAATTTGATGCTTCGCAATAAAATTGCAGATTAATGGCTTTTTTCTTGCGCTAATTTGCCCAAACATGGGCAATTCAGCTAGAATATAGCCCGTTTTTATGTCTATTTTTTATATTTTAGTGGGATAAATGTTGCCGTATTTGTTGTGTCAACATAATAAAGTGCGGTGATTTTTCATGTATTTTTTATGACGATTTTAGTTCTTGGTATTAATCACAAAACTGCCTCTGTTGCCTTACGGGAAAAAGTCGCTTTTTCTGACGAAAAACGTGCTTTTGCTTTGCGTCATATTCGGCAAATTGAATTAGCCGAAAGTGCAGTGATTTTATCCACTTGTAACCGAACTGAAGTTTATCTGCACAATAAAACCGTCCCACCACAAGAAACGCAACATTGGATTCGCCAAGCCATACAATGGTTTGCTGAAATTCATCAACTGGATTTAGCCGAGCTTCAGCGTTGTCTTTACACTTATGAAAACCTGCCGGCCGTCAATCATTTAATGGAAGTAGCTTGTGGCTTGGATTCATTGATTTTAGGCGAGCCACAAATTTTGGGGCAAGTGAAGCAAGCTTACCAAATGAGCGAGCAGCACTATCAACAAGAACAGCAAGCTATTTCCGGCGAATTATCCCGTTTATTTCAAAAAACATTTTCCACGGCAAAACGCGTGCGTACGGAAACCAATATTGGTGAAAGTGCGGTATCTGTGGCATACGCTGCTTGCAGTTTAGCGCGCCAAATTTTTGAATCGCTGAGCGAATTAACCATTTTATTAGTGGGCGCAGGGGAAACCATTGAATTGGTTTGCCGTCATTTATTGCGTCACGGTGTAAAAAACATGGTCATTTCCAACCGCACTTTAGCCCGCGCAGAGGCCCTCGTGGAGAAATTGGATACAACGGCGAATATTCAAATCCTTCCGCTAGAACAGTTACAGCAGGGCTTAAATCAAGCGGATATTGTGATTAGCTCTACCGGTAGCCCGCATATTCTGATGAGCCGCAACATGGTTGAAAAGGCGCAAATCATGCGTCGCTATCGTCCGATGTTGTTGGTGGATATTGCCGTGCCGCGTGACATTGAAGAAAGTGCAGCGGAATTAGACAGTGTTTATCACTATACGGTGGATGATTTACAAAATATCATTCAATATAATTTAAGCCAACGGGAACAAGCCTCTGCGCAGGCAAAGGAAATTATTCAGGCGGAATGCGCAGATTTCTTTGCGTGGTTGAAAGTCCATCAGTTTTCTAATTTGATCCGTCGTTATCGTGAAGAGGCGGAACTTACTCGTCAGGATTTGCTGGAAAAAGCGATAGTTTCCTTACAACAAGGCGAAGAGGCGGAACAAGTGCTACAAGAATTAAGTTATAAATTAATGAATAAATTGATCCACTCGCCGACAAAAGCCATGCAAACCATGGTGAAAAACGGTAATGCGGTGGGTCTGCAAACCTTTTCTAAAGCCTTGGGAATGGACGATGAATAGTCGTTCCGAATGTATTTAAATGCCGTTTAAAATCAGTCAATTTACTTTTACGGGAGAAAAAAATGCGAGAAAGTCCTCAAATCGCGAACGTTGATCTAGTAAAACAAATGAATAGTGCGGTGGTGTATAAGCTCATCGATCAGCAAGGTCCGATTTCCCGTATTCAAATCTCTGAAATAAGCCAACTTGCCCCGGCAAGTGTGACTAAAATCACCCGTCATTTACTTGCTCGCGGTTTAATTAAAGAAGTAGAACAACAAGAATCTACCGGTGGGCGTCGTGCAACCTCGATTGTGGCAGAGCATAAACATTTTCGTTCTATTTTAGTAGGCATTGGACGTGAGCATTTAACGTTAGCCATTATGGATTTGTCCGCCAAATTAGTGAATAAATCCGTCTTTACGCTTGAGAATTACCCAACGCCACAAGCATTTGAACAGTTTTTATTTCAGCGCTTGGATGAATTTATTCAAGAAAACCAAAAACGTAGCAGTGAATTTATTGCGATTGGTATCACGGTTCCCGGCTTTGTGGATGTTAAAAGCAACATGATTGAACAGGTTCCACACTTTGACTTAAGCGCGCCTTGGGACTTGGCAAATCACGTTGCCGAACGTTTTAATTTACCCACATATATTGGACATGATGTGCGTAGTTTAGCTCTTGCGGAACACTATTTTGGCGTCACAAAGGATTGTTACGATTCGTTGCTACTGCGTATTCATCGCGGTGTTGGTGCGGGAATTGTGATTAATCATGAACTCTTTTCCGGCTATAAAAAGAATGTGGGCGAAATTGGGCATATTCAGGTGGATCCGTTAGGAAAACGTTGTATGTGCGGCAATGTGGGCTGCTTGGAAACGGTGGTCAGCAACTCGGCGATTGAAAATAAAATGTCAGAGTTATTGGAAGACGGTTACCAAAGTAAATGGCTTTCTTTGGAAGCCCATGACATTGAAGCTATTTGCAAAGCCAGCAATAAGCAAGATGCAGTAGCCACTGAACTCATCGAGCACGTTGGTACGCAAATCGGGCGTGTATTGGCGATGAGTGTGAATATGTTTAATCCGGAAAAAATCGTGATTTCTGGTGAAATTACGCAGGCGAAAAACGTCTTATTTGCCGCAATTCGTCGCACCTTGGAAAGTCATGCCTTGCCGGCGTTTGTCCAAAATACGCCATTAGTCGCATCAGAGCTTAGCAATGAAGATGTGATAGGTGCTTTTGCTTTAGTAAAACGTGCGTTGTTTGACGGCAGTTTACTGCGCCGTTTAATTGAAGAATAAATTTTCGAGATGAAAGTGCGGTCCTTAAAAAGAATATTTTTGAGAGCCGGAGTGACTAAAAGTCATTTAGGTTGAGAGAGGAATAAACTAAGCGTTGAATAAAATTAACGCGATTTGTTTAATCTCTATCCGAATGATCTAATTTTATTTATTTTCCCAAAAAAATGGTTGACGAGTAGGGGCAATATCCGCATAATACGCCCCGCAAAGTCAATGAGATGATTGCAAAGAAATGGCTATGTAGCTCAGTTGGTTAGAGCACAACACTCATAATGTTGGGGTCACAGGTTCGAATCCCGTCATAGCCACCATATTTGCGGGACTGGCGAAATTGGTAGACGCACCGGATTTAGGTTCCGGCGCCGCGAGGTGTGTGGGTTCAAGTCCCTCGTCCCGCACCATTTATTTCATTGATATCAAT
>ERZ773009.1311-NODE-1311-length-17469-cov-26.061732_pt1 | contig 17469 bp, 10 predicted proteins | sample MGYA00580663_ERZ773009 | MGnify/ENA primary metagenome ERZ773009 (study PRJEB29015, sample SAMEA2737969) | human oral metagenome | biome: human oral; feature: human-associated habitat; material: dental | place: China | collected 2026 ... | reverse complement strand
AATTCTCGCTGGTCGCGACCAGCGAACGGAGGCACGGGGAGCGTCTGGCGCGCGTTGGGCGCTCTCGCGTCCTGCCCGTCGCCGCCCTTTACGGCGCCAATGCCGCGGGTAAATCGATCCTGATCGAGTCCCTCGCGGCATTGAGGGACATTGTTGCCGGAGGTCGCTCCAGAGGGGAGGCGCTGCCGACCGTGCCGCACAGGCTCAAGGGTGCGGATGAGCCGACTCTATTCGGCGTGGAGATCATTGTCGCTGCGCCCGGCGATGAGTCCCGACGCCGCAGGGACTGGATTTTCTACTACGAGGTCCGCGCCACTCGGCGGGAGATTCGGTACGAGTTCCTGTCCCGTCTGCGCTCCAAGGACGAGGAGGTGCTGTTCGAGCGGAGCGGGACGGATGTGGAGTTCTACGGAGACCTCGACGAAGGACCTGCCGTGGCGACGGTGAAACGTTTTCTCGCCCCCAATCGGACGATCCTGGATTTTCTCGGGTCCGCCGAGGAGCCGCCCGCGATGATCGGCGCCGTGCGTCAGTGGTTCTCCTCCGAGCTTCATATTGTCCATCCGGGTTCTCGTTTCATCTCCCTGCCCGGCCGTATCGGGATGGATGAGCTCTTCGTCGGTGCGATGAACCGCGGATTGTCCGCCGTGGACACCGGTATATCCCGAATCGACCTCGAAGACATTCCTCTGAGGTCGGTGCTGGATGATGAGAAGGATATTCAAAACGTGCGGGACAGACTCGCCGTCGAGGGCGGCTCCCTTATGTTCGGCGATGAGAGAAAGAAATACAGTCTGCTCTCGCTCGATGACGCCGAGGGGCTGCGCGCCCGGCAGCTGGTGGCCGTGCACGACGGCGAGCCCCGTCCCGACGGCGAGCCGGTGCGAGGCTTCACGTTGCCGATGAGCGAGGAGTCGGATGGGACCGCCCGATTCATGAACCTTCTGCCGATCATCCTCCAGCTCTGCGAGGGGCCGTCCCGGGGAGTGTTCCTGGTGGACGAGTTCGAGCGCTCCATGCACCCCCTGCTCGCGCAGGAGCTCATTCGCTCCTTCTTGGACGGGGTTGGCCGTGAGGATCGCCGTCAACTGATCTTCACCACCCACGAACTTCAGTTCATGCGGGTCCAGCTGCTCCGGCGCGATGAGATCTGGTTGCTGGACAAGGTCTCCGGAGAGACCCGTCTGACACGCCTGTCGGAATTCTCCGGCGAGAAGGTGCGCGCCGGTGCGGATCTACTCGGCTTCTACTCCTCGGGGCGCCTCGGCGGGGTGCCGCGCCTTTGAGGGGCACGATATGACGCGAAGGAGTACGAGAGCGCCTCGGCGTCGTGGGGGCCGTGAAGGTTATTCAGCAGGCGTCTGGTCGCATTTCCGGGAAACGATATTATGATGGCCCGCTCCCATGAGGTATGATGGCCGGTGAACAACGTCAACAAACTCATGAGGAACGGACCATCGCCATGAAGTATACCACGGGGCTGCCCACTGCCAAGTTCGCCGATCTGCTCATCCGCCTGCGCGAGGAGGGGGTCGAGGGGTATCCGCCGAGCATGGGGCTGAGGAATGCTCTGAAGGCGGTGCTGATCTACATGCGCCACAACATTCCGCAGGCGGTGATCGGCGAGCAGCTCGGTGTGTCCCAGCCCACGATCTCGCGGGCCATCAAGGCCATGACCGACGCGATCGTCCAGGCCCTGAAGGACCTGCTGCTCACCGCGGAGGAGGTGCCCGAGGGCTGCGACTTCTGCCTGGACGGCACCCTCTTCCCCTGCTGGAGCTGGCGCAATCACCGCGAATTGTGGTCGGGCAAGCACGGGACGACCGGCATGAACGTCCAGATCCTGGTCCTGCCCAGCGGGCGCCTGGTGTGGGCCTCCGACCCCTACCCGGGGTCCATGCACGACGTGGCCGCCCTGGACGCCTCCGGACTGCTCGACGGAATCGACCCCTCCGGATGGATCGCCGACAAGGGCTATATCGGAAGGGGAATGATCACGCCCCACAAGAAGCCGCCCAACGGCGAACTGAGCGAAGCGGCCGAAGAGGCCAACAAGAGCATCAACCGGATCCGCCAGGTCGTCGAGCGGACCATCGCCCACATCAAGTCCTGGAGAATCCTCCACACCGACTACCGCCGCCCCCTGCACACATTCGAGCAGACCATCACCGCCGCCCTCTCACTCTACGTCTTCAAAAACACCCTCTGAATAAGCTTCCGTGCTCGTCGGACCGGATCGATCCCGCTCAAGCCCAGAGTGGTGTTCTGTGTTGAAGGGGCTTCGGAGGAGGCGTATCTCCGGGCGATCTTGAATTATCGATACGACGACGCCTTCGCCTTCGTCTTCTGGCGGTCGCGCGGGTCGAAGTCCTCGCTCAGAAGCCTGATCGAGCACGTGCGTCGCCGATTGAGGGATGGGGAGGATCCCGGTGACGGGGTCTGGATCGTGTGCGACACCGATCAGAATTCTATTCACAGCGCCCTGCTTGAAGCGTGGCTGGACGATGATGAAGAGCTGCATCATGCGGCGCTGACCGACCCGTGCCTGGAGTTCTGGTTGATTCTGCACTACGCGCAGGCGCCAGTCAGCGCGGGCGCCCGGCAGGCGGAAAAAGAATTGCGTGGGCACATGCCCGGGTACCGCAAGGGGCGGCCCCTGCCCGCGGATCTGATTTCCAGGGTCGACGATGCCGTTCGCCGTGAACGGCGGCGAACCGGTGGCGCGGATCGGGCGGGGGCGTGGCCACGGGAACGCAGTTCGCAGATGCCCGCTCTCATCATCTGGTTGGATCGGCTTCGCGCGAGCAGCCGGCTGGTGCGGTGAGGCCGTGCCCGGGCGGCCGGCCCCGCCGCCCGGGCCTCCCGTCAGGCCCCGGCGTCCGAGCGGCCGGCCGGGGCCTCACCGCCCGGGCCGTCCGAGGCGAGTTCGGCGCGCAGGCGCGCGTTGGCCCCCTCCACGTCGAGGCGCCACAACAGGATGAGGATGATCGCGTTGGCGATCGCCGGGATCCACAGGTACATGAAGTAGAGCATGGAGATGGTCGAGGCCGGCTGCACGGCGGCCTTGGCGACGTAGCCGCTGGCCGCCAGCAGCCAGCCGGCCATGGCCGTGCCCACGCCCCCGCCGACCTTCACGCCCAGGGACGTGCAGGAGAACATGATGCCGTCGATGCGCCTGCCGCTGCGCAGGTAGGTGTACTCCGAGGCCTCGGCGATGAGGGCGTTGAGCGTGCCCTGCAGCGGGCTCATGCCGACGGAGGCCAGGGCGGTGAAGGCCAGCATGAGCGGGACGCTGCCCAGGTATCCGGCGAGCGCCACGCCCAGGCGCCCGACGACGGCGATCGCGTAGCCGGTGACCGTCACTCCCCGCATCTGGCCGAACCGGGAGACGATCGCGGGGGTGAACACCAGGCCCGCGATGAGCGGGATGTTGATCGCCCAGGCGAAGGCGCCCAGCAGATTGTCGTTCCTCAGGATGTAGGTCATGAAGTAGATGCCCATATTGAGGGTCGCGGTGAACACCTGGGTGAGGATGAAGACGATCAGGATGATGAGGTAGTACCGGTTGCCCAGGAGCAGCCGGGCGGACTCCCGGGCGGTGGGCTTGTCGGCGCCCTCGCCCTCCTCGCCGTCGGAGCGGTCCTCGAGCTCGGAGGCGGGCAGCTCGCGCACGGACATGACGGACAGGGTGTTGGCCGCCAGCCCGATGAGCGCGTAGATGATCGCAATGGCGCGCCAGCCCTGCGCGCCGCCGCCGAGGAACTCGACGCCCTTGACGGTGACGGTCTGGATGAGCAGGCTCGTGCCGAAGGCGAAGATGAAGCGGATGGAGCCCATCTGGACGCGCTCGGCGCTGTTCTTGGTGATGAGCGCCGTCAGCGTGGAGTAGGCGATGTTGTTGGCGGTGTAGAAGCCCGCGTTGAGCAGGGTGTAGGTGATGAAGAACCAGGCGTACTTGGCGTTGTCCCCCAGGGAGGCGGGGATCGCGAAGATGGCCACGATCATGGCGGCGCACCCGAAGAAGGCCCACAGCATCCACGGCCGGGCCCGCCCCATGCGGGTGCGCGTCTTGTCAATGAGGGTGCCGAAGAAGATGTCGGACACGCCGTCGAAGATGCGCGCGAGCATCATGAGGGTGCCGATCACGCCCGCATTGAGTCCGGCCGTGTTCGTCAGATAGAACATGACGAAGACCGACAGGAGCGCGTAGACCACGTTCCCGGCGATATCGCCGGAGCCGTAGCCCACCTTGTTGTACCACTTGAGGTACTTCTTATCGTTCATCGGGTCACCTCGTTGTGCGCCGGGATCGGGTCGGAGGACGGGGGGTCGGAGGGGGTCGGCAGGAGGACCAGGTCGAGGCCGAGCTCCTCGCCGTCGACCCGGTAGTGGGGGAGGAGCTCGGGGCCGCAGCTGGCCGAGCCGATGCCCGCCATGGCGCCGTCCAGGCACAGGACGGTGCTGCCGCACGCGGTGAGCTCGACGTCGTGGGCGCGCGCCGTGAGCTCCTCCTGGGTGTAGGCGGAGGCGTTGAAGGAGAAGGGCCGCAGTCCCACGACGCTCAGCCCCGGGGCGCCGTCGCCGGACAGGACGAGGCTGTCGCAGTCGGCGCGGCTGCCGTTCTCCTGCGGGCGCAGGTACCCCTCGTGCAGCGCCGCGACCGTGGTGCGGAACTCGCCGTGGCGGCAGGAGCGGTGCTTGTCGACGTAGCTCTCGCCCGGACCCAGCCCGCAGTAGGCGACCCGGTCCATGAGTTCGGGCAGGAACAGGCGCAGGCCGAAGCGGGGCAGGGCGGGGAAGCCCTCGGTCAGGCGGGCGCGCAGCCGCACGCCCAGGTGCCCGGAGGCGGTCAGGGTCCACTCGGCGCGCACGGCCAGGGCGGGCTGGACGGCGGAGGCGGCCACCGACACGTCGGCGCGCACGACGACCGCCCCCGTGCGCCGCTCCACCCGCGCGGAGCGGGCCCGGGCGGCGGCGCGGTCGTATCCGGCCATCCGCCACTGCTCGCGCACGCGCCGGTCGTTGTCCGTGGGGGCCCGCCAGATGTTGAGCTCCGCGGGGCGCTCCAGCAGCTCGCGCCCGCCCGCGCGCAGGGACCGCGGCAGACCGGTGCGGGTGTCGATGACGACGACGGTCCCCCCGCCGCTGAGCGTGAGGTCGCACCCCTCCTGCTCGACCTCGACGGCGCCAGCGGGCGCCGTCGTCCAGTCCAGGTCCGCGACCGCGCGGGGGCGGGGGTCGGCGTTGTCCAGGGGGATCTCGTCGAAGCCGAGCATGTGCCCGGACTCCAGCAGCGCCGTCGCCCGCCGCAGCCGGGAGACGATCACCAGGTGGCATCGGCCCGACGGCGGCACGCCCGGCGCGCAGGGCAGCGTCGCGACGGCGTGCGGCGGGACGGGGCCCGGCAGCTCCAGGGGCCCGGAGTCGATGACGACGCCGTCGCGCACCAGCTCGTAGGACAGGGCCGCGTACCGGTCCAGGTCGGTGAAGTCGAGGAGGTTGCGGATGGTCAACTCCCCGCGCACCTGGTCGTAGGCGACCACGCGCGCGGGGCGCTGCACGTTCCACAGCTCCCTCAGCCCCGCGTGCGGCACCCGCTCGGAGGAGACCAGCCCGTCCACGCAGAAGTTGGAGTCGTGCAGCTCCTCGCCGTGGTCGCCGCCGTACAGGTGGATCGGCCGGCCGTCGTCGGTGGTGCCGGCGCGCACCGTGTGGTCGCACCACTCCCACACGAAGCCGCCGCACATGCGGTCCTCGGCCAGGATCATCTCCCAGTAGTCCTCCAGGTCGCCGGGGCCGTTGCCCATGGCGTGGCAGTACTCGACCAGGATGAAGGGCTTGTCCGGATCGGAGTCGAGGTAGTCGCGGATCTCCTCCAGGGCCGGGTACATGCGGGAGTACAGGTCGATATCGGAGTAGTCGTAGGTGCGCTTGGAGTCGCGGTAGTAGGCGCTCTCGTAGTGGGTGACGCGGGTGGGGTCGAACTGCTTGATCCACTTCAGCGCGGCCTCGAAGGTGCAGCCGTAGCCGCACTCGTTGCCGGCCGACCAGGCGATGATGCTGGGCCGGTTGCGCTCCCGGATGACGCAGCTGCGCACCCGGTCCAGGGTGGCCTCCGTCCAGGCCGGGTTGTCCGCGATCGGCTCGTTCCAGTGCTCGACCCGGCTGGGCCAGGAGGGGTCCGCCAGCACCCGGGCCTGGGTGCCGTGGCTCTCGACGTCGGCCTCGGACATGACGACGAGGCCGTACTCGTCGCACAGCTGGTAGAAGCGCGGGTCGTTGGGGTAGTGGGAGGAGCGCACCGCGTTGATGTTGTGCCGCTTCATCAGGGCCAGGTCCCGCTCCATGTGCTCCAGGTCGACCGCCGGACCGGTGACGGGGTCGGAGTCGTGGCGGTTGACCCCGCGCAGGGTCAGGGGCCGCCCGTTCAGGCGCAGGACGGCGTCGGCGATGTCGACCTCGCGCAGGCCCACCCGGTCGGTGATGACCTCGTGGTCCGTGGAGATGGTCAGGGTGTAGAGGTAGGGGTCCTCGGGGTTCCACGGGCGGGGGTCGGCCACCGTCAGCTCGGCCCGGTGCGTCGGCCCGACGACGGCGCCGTCGTCGGCGTTGTAACCGCCAGCGCCGTTGCCGGCATCGTCATCGCCGACGGGCGCGAGCGAGCCGGTGGCGACCAGGGCGCCCTCGGCGTCGTGCAGGCTCAGCGCGGCGGGCACGGGGGAGCCGAGGAAGGCGGCGCTCACGGTGACGGTGGCGGCGCCGGGGCCCAGTGCCGTCGTGACGGAGTAGTCGAACAGCGCCGACTCCGGGCGGGACAGCAGGTAGACGTCGCGGAAGATGCCGGAGGTGCGGAACTTGTCCTGATCCTCCAGGTAGGTGCCGTCGCACCACTTGAGCACGAGGACGGCCAGACGGTTGGTCCCCGGCTCGACGACGCCGGTGACGTCGAACTCGCTGGTGGCGTGGGAGACCTGGCTGTAGCCGATGTAGCGGCCGTTGAGCCACACGTAGAAGCAGGAGTCCACGCCCTCGAAGACCAGGTGCGTCCGCGGCGCGTCCGGGTCCGCCTCGTGCTCGAAGTCGCGCAGGTGGACGGCGCAGGGGTTGTCCTGGGGGACGAGGGGCGGGTCCAGCGGGATGGGGTAGCGGATGTTGGTGTACTGGTGGCGGTCGTAGCCCTGGTGCTGCCAGGTGCCGGGCACGGTCACGCGGTCCATGCCCTCCAGGGGGGCGTCGCGCCCCCAGAAGGGCTCGGTCAGCTCGTGGATGCTCCGGTGGTAGGAGAAGGCCCACCGGCCGTTGAGCGGGCGCAGGCGGTCGGAGCGCTCGCGGGCCCGGGGCCCGGGGTCGACGGCGGTGGAGGCGGGCACGTAGTAGGCGCGCGGCGGGAGTGTGTTCTCGTGGAGGACGTCGAGGTCCTCGTAGTGCCTGGGGACGATCGCCATGGGGGCTCCTGGTGTGGCGCGGGTTGTGGTGGGGCGAGGGACCGGCCGGGCTCCCTGAGCGGCGGGCGGACGACGTCGTCGTGCCCGGGACGGGGTGGAAGCGGACTCGCGATGTCGACGTTAACATACGGAGTGGATGTTGGCTAGGAGGCGACTATCCTTGAAACTGAAGGATTATATGATGGACTTGCATCGCGATGAAGCCCTGTGGCACTATCGTTAACATACGGGGTCCGCGAGCCCGCCCCGGGCGCTTGATAGCCTCCGTCCATGGGCGGGACGCAACGGCCGCGGCGAGGGCGGTCCGGCGGGGCGCCGTCGGTCGCCGACGTCGCCCGCCTGGCCGGCGTCTCGACGCAGACGGTCTCGCGGGTCTCCGCAGGGGCCCGCAACGTGCGGGCGGATACGCGCGAGAAGGTGCTGCGCGCCATGGAACGACTCGGCTACTCGCCCAACCGCGCCGCCCAGGCGCTGCGGCGCGGATCCTTCCGCACCATCGGGGTCGTCACCCAGCACATCGAGCGCACCGGCGAGGCCCTGACCACCGAGGGCGTGCTCGCGGCGGCCTGGAGGGCCGGGTACACGGTCTCGATGATCCAGGTGGAGCGCCCGGCCTCGGAGGACATGCGCACCGCCGTGCTGCACCTGGCCCACCAGGGCGTCGACGGCCTGGTCGTGGTCCAGGCGGGCCGCGCCGACAGCCGGCACCTGGTCCTGCCCGCGGACGTGCCGGTGGCGGTGTCCGACTCCGCCCTGGTGGGCTACTACCCCTCCGCCTCGGCGGACCAGGTGCGGGGGGTGCGGGCCGCCGTCGACCACCTCCTGGGCCTCGGCCACCGCGAGGTCCACCACGTCACCGGGCCGCAGGACTCCCAGTCCGCCCTCATCCGCTCGGCCACGTGGGCCGCCCGCCTCAGGGAGTCCGGCATCGAGCCGCCCGAGCCCGTGCGGGGGGACTGGACCGCGGCCGGCGGCTACGCGGCCGGGGAGCGCCTGGCGGCCGACCCGGCGGTCACGGCCGTCTTCTGCGCCAACGACGAGGTGGCGATCGGCCTCATCCGCGCCATGCACGAGCGGGGTCGGCGCGTCCCCCGGGACGTGTCGGTGGTCGGCTTCGACGGCCTGTCCCTGGGGGAGTACAGCTTCCCGCCCCTGACCACGGTGCGTCAGGACTTCCGCCGGGCGGGGGAGGAGATGGTCCGGCTGGTCCTGGAGCAGGTGGACTCCGGCGCGGCGGGCGGGGAGCGGCAGATCCTCATCCCCACCGAACTCGTGGTCCGGAGCAGCACCGCGCCCCGCCGGGAGCGCACATGAGGATCATTCTCATGTAGACTGGTTCGGAGTTCCGGGGCCCGACCGCGGACGGTCCGCGGCGCGCCGCGAAGGCTCGAAGGAGGAACCGTGAACACCGAACAAGCCGACAAGATGCGCAACGGGAAGGGCTTCATCGCCGCCCTCGACCAGTCCGGGGGCTCGACCCCCAAGGCCCTGGCCGCCTACGGCGTCGGCCCGGAGCGCTACTCCAACGAGGCGGAGATGTTCGACCTCGTCCACGCCATGCGCACCCGCGTCATCACCTCCAGGGCCTTCACCTCCGAGCGGATCCTGGGCGCCATCCTCTTCGAGCGCACCATGGACGGGCAGATCGAAGGGCGTCCCACCGCCGAGTACCTGTGGGGGGTCAAGGGCGTCGTCCCCTTCCTCAAGGTGGACAAGGGCCTGGCCGACGAGGCCCACCGCGCCAAGATCATGAAGCCCATGCCCCAGCTCGACGCGCTGCTCGATCGCGCCGTGGCCGCCGGGATCTTCGGCACCAAGATGCGCTCGGTCATCCTGGGCGCCGACCCGCGGGGCGTGCGCGACGTCGTCGACCAGCAGTTCGAGGTGGCCGGGCGGATCCTCGCCAAGGGCCTGGTCCCCATCATCGAGCCCGAGGTGGACATCCACGCCCCGGACAAGGCCGAGGCCGAGGAGCTGCTGATCGCGGCGCTGACCGAGCACCTCGACGCCCTGCCCGACGGCGACGACGTCATGCTCAAGGTGACCATCCCCAGCGTCGACGGCCGCTACGGCGAGCTCATGAAGCACCCGCGCGTCATGCGCGTGGTCGCCCTGTCCGGCGGTTACGAGCGCGAGGACGCCAACGCGCGCCTGGCCCGCAACCCCGGTCTCATCGCGAGCTTCTCGCGCGCCCTGCTGGAGGGCCTGAGCGACGCCCAGAGCCAGGAGGAGTTCGACGCGACGCTCGACTCCACCATCGAGGCCGTCTACCGCGCCTCCGTCGCCGGCTGAGACCGAATACTCCCCGGCCCGGCGCGCCGGGAGCAGTGGTGCAGCGCCGAATCGCCGGCCGCCGTCGGAATCCCGACGGCGGCCGGCGCGCGCCCGGGCGGGAGCGGAGCGGGGCCGGGCGGGAACTGGCGGGCCGCGGAGGGCAGTCGCAGCGGCCGACTGGACCGCACCTGACGGTTCTGCTAGCATATGATGCAGAAAATATGCGTCATTCGTTCGCGCAAATCCGATGTGAGAGGCGGAGTCCAATGCTGCGCTTCCTGCGCCTGCAGAACTGGAAGTCCTACTACGAGCCCGTCGAGTTCACCATGGTGGCGACGCGGGAACGGCGGCACGGCGACCGCCTCGCCCGGGTCGGGCGCTCCCGCATCCTGCCGATCACCGCGGTCTACGGGGCCAACGCCGCCGGGAAGTCGGCCCTCGTCGACGGCCTCGAGGCGTTGAGCGGGATCGTCCTCGAGTCCCGCCGTGCGGGCGCCATGCTGCCCGTCGCCCCGCACCTGCCCGAGGGGAGGGACGAGCCGACGGCGTTCGCCGTCGAGATCGTCGTCTCCGCCGTCGGAGCCGACGACGAGGCGGCGGATCGGGTCTTCTACTACGAGCTCGCGGCGGACCGCCGCCGCGTCCACCGCGAGCTGCTCGCGCAGGTCAAGGCCCGCGCGGAGGAGCTCCTCTTCGAGAGGGACGAGGACGGCGTCACCCTCTACGGCGAGCTCGACGGCGATGAACGGGCTCGCGCCCACGCGATGGTGGTCGCCCCCAATGAGACGCTGCTGGGCGCGCTCGGCGCGGAGGGGACCGGGGCGGTCGGCGCCGTGTGGGACTGGTTCGCCCGCCGGCTCAACATCATCCACCCGGAGTCGATGTACATGCATCTGCTGGCGAGGATCAACGCCGATGTCGTGTTCTCACGGGCCATGAGCTCGGGACTGACCCGGGCCGACACCGGGATCTCCGAGGTGCGGCTCGAAGAGATGAAGATGGAGGCGCTGCCGGTGGGGGCGGACCAGCTCACCGGCCTGCTGGAGGGGCTGCGGGAGAGGGGCGGGACCTTCGTCATTGCCGTTGGCGGCGCCGATCAGGCGATCCTCTCCCTGACGGACGAGGGGGAGCCCACCGCGCGCCGTCTGGTGACCGTGCACGAGAGGGAGGACGGACCGGCACCGGAGCAGCACTCCTCCTTCACGCTGCCCTTGCAGGAGGAGTCCGACGGGACGCAGCGCTTCATGAACCTGCTCCCGATCCTCTTCCAGCTGCGCGACAAGAATTCCCGGAGCGTCTTCGTGGTGGATGAGCTGGAGAACTCCATGCACCCGAAGCTGACGGAGGACTTCATCTTCTCGTTCCTGGAGGGGCTCGACGCGGGCGACCGGCGTCAGCTGATCTTCACCACTCACGAGATCCAGCTCATGCGCTCGGATCTGCTTCGCCGTGACGAGATCTGGCTGGCCGACAAGGTCGACGGGCAGTCCCGATTGACGCGGGTGTCGGACTTCGCCGGTATCGGCGTGCGCAAGGACGCCGACCTGCTCTCCTTCTACATGTCCGGGCGGCTCGGCGGTGTGCCGCGGATATGATATTTGATTCGGAGGCGGTGCGATGACGTCGAAGCGGGGGGCTCGGCGTTCTTATCGTGACCGAGGACGGCGGGACGTTAGGACCCGGCGGATCCGCGAGGAGGTTCATCTGTGCGTGGAGGGGGCGAGCGAGGAGCAGTACCTGAGGGCGCTGCTGGATCACAGGTACCCGGGGCATTTCACTCCGAAATTCGTGGGGCGTCGGGGGAGGGGACGGGGGTGCGGGACCTCGCTCATCAATCTGCTGGAGATGGCCCGTAAGCATGAAGAAAACATGGGCGGAGCTGCATGCCGGGCGGTGATATGGATAATCTGCGACGTCGACCAGAATGAAGTCCACCGCGAGGCGCTTGAACGTTGGAGGCGCGAAGGCGACCACCACAGAAGCGCCCTGCAGAGTGCGGCGCTCGAAGGATGGCTGCTTCAGCACTTCGACAAGCCGAGAAGACCATCTACCGCGGCTGAGGCGATCGAGTTGTTGAGCGTCGAGTGGCCGCGCTACGACAAGGGCTGCGATATCCCGAAGTGGTTGATTCAACGCACCGACGAGGCGCGCCGTCGGGAGGAGCAGCTCCTGGGCCGCCGAGACAACTCGGGTGCGTGGCCGGTCGAGCGCTCATCGCAGATGCCCGCACTGATCGGCTACCTCGATGAGCGGGCGCGACGAAGGGGCTGGCAGGCGTGCGGCTGACGCTCGGCCGCTCGGCGGAGAAGCCGGCGCGGCCGGCCGGCGCCCCGTCCCTGGCGGATCGGTGGTGACCGCGGCGCCGTCGGGCCGTAGGGTTGCCCCATGAAGGCGCAGCGCATCACCGACACGATCTCCCACCACGGCGAGGGCCCCTGCTGGTGGCCGGCCACGGGGCGATTGCGCTTCGTGGACATGCTCGCCGGCTCCGTCATCGAGCTCGACGAGGGGGGCGGGCGCGGCTACCGCCGTCTGCCGGTGCCCTCGCCGGTCGCCTCGGTGATCCGGCCCCGCGCGGGCGGCGGCGCGATCGTCGCCACCGAGCGCGGCCTGGCGCTGGGGCGGGCGGAGGACCTGAGCGACCTGAAGGAGGTCGTGCGCCTCTACGACGACCTCTCCATGCGCACGAACGAGGGCGGCTGCGACCCCGACGGCCGCTTCTGGATCGGCACCATGTCCTACCGCAGGACCGTCGGCGCGGCGAGCGTGTACCGCTGGGACGGGCCGGGGACCAGGCCGGTGCGCGCCTGGGGCGGGGCGACCACCGCCAACGGCCTGGGCTTCAGCCCGGACGGCGCGCTCGGCTACTGGACGGACACGCCCACGCGCACGGTGACCGTCTTCGACTACGACGCGCGGGCGGGGCTGGTGAACCCGCGGCCCTTCGTCGAGATCGAGGAGTGGGCCGGCAAGCCCGACGGCCTGTGCGTCGACGCCGAGGGCGGGGTGTGGGTGGCCCTGCACCGCGGCAGCGCGGTGAGGCGCTACGACGCCCAGGGGCGGCTGAGCGAGGTCGTGGAGCTGCCGGTGAACAAGGTGACGGCCTGCACCTTCGGCGGGGAGGACCTGGACCGGCTGTACATCACGACGTCCCGGGAGAACCTGCCCGACGACGTCGAGCCGGCCTCGGGCAGCGTGTACCTGGCCGAGGTGGGCGTGAAGGGTCTGGAGCCGCTGGCGTTCGCCGGCTGAGGGCCGGTCCCGCGCGTCAGCTCCGCCGGTTCCGCGAGCCGTTCCCGCCGGTCTCGGGGGGAAGGGGGGCGAGGAGGGCGACGCCGGACTCGCCGAGCTCCAGGACCCGCGCGTGGATGAAGGTGCGCCCCTGCAGCGCCGCGCGCAGCGCCCGGTGCAGGCCCGTCTCCAGGTAGAGCTCCCCCCGGTAGGACACCACGTGGGCGAACAGGTCGCCGAAGAAGGTCGAGTCGTCGTCGAGGAGGTTGCGCAGGTCCAGGGTGGAGCGCGTCGTCGTCAGCTGGTCCAGGCGGATCTGACGCGGCGCAATGGTCGACCACTCCCGTTGCCGCGTCACCCCGTGGTCGGGGTACGGGGCACTGTCGCGCACGGCCTTGAAGATCACCCGCTCATCGTATCGGTCCGGCGGCCCGCTTTCAGCGATGCGCGGGCAGAGGTCCCCACGGGGCCGCGCGGGCGCGCGACGCACCGGCGCCGCTGTCAGCGGTGCGCGGGCAGGGGCCCGGTGAGGTAGTGCTGGATCGTCGGCCCGACGACGTCCACGAGGTGGTCGACGCTGGCGCCGGCCAGGGGCTCGAGTCTGAAGACGTAGCGGATCATGGCCAGGCCGACGAGCTGGCTGCCGGCCAGGGTGGCGCGCTCGCGGGCGCCGGGCCCGGGCACTCCGGCCTGCTCGAGGGCGGCGGCCACCGGCGTGGCGATCTCCTGGGTGGCGTAGGCCTGCACCGCCTCGGGGGCGCCGTCGTCGGTGGCGACCCAGCGCAGCAGGGCGCGGAAGACGGCTCCGTCGCGGGTGTCGTCCCAGGCGGTCATGGCCAGGCGGACCAGGCGCGGGCCGGCAGTGCGAATGTCGTCGGAGACGATCTTCGCGATCTCCTCGCTGGCCCTGACCTGCAGGTTCATGGATGCCCCGAAGAGATCCCCCTTCGTGCCGAAGTAGTAGGACACCAGGGCGGGATCGACGCCGGCGGTGCGGGCGACGCCGCGGATCGTCGTGCGCGCGAAGCCGTTTGCGAGAAATGAGGTGCGGGCTGCGTCGAGGATCGCCTGACGCGTGGACTCCGACCCTGCGCCCGGTGGGCGGGGGCCCCGACGGCGGGGGGCGGCCCGCCCCGGTCGTGCGGCATCGGTGGCGCTGCTCATCATGGGGGGAGGCTATGCCGGGCCCGCGCCGATCCTGCCCCGAGCCCGTGGCATCGTCCCGAAGACGGCGGGAGCGGCGAGGAATGAGTGAGGGCCGAGCCGCCGGGAGCGGTGCACGGGCTTCCCCGAGCGCCCGGAATTTCGTCACATTACCTATGCGCTATTCAACGTCGACGAGGGCCGATGCCGGCCGCGAGTGCGGCCGCCGATCAGCACGCTTCGAATGCCAACAGAAAGTAGATAGGACTTAAAGCCTATCTGATGCGAATTTCAACATCGTTGAACTTCGACGGACGCTGTCGATACGGTCCGAGCAGATCGAATGACGCCTGTGCGCAGTTAGGAGGGTGAACGATGAGTTCTCATAGCACTCCCACCGATGCCCCGGCCGAGGCCGGAGGCGAACCCCTGACTGAACCAGGCGCCGCCCAGCCTGATCCTGGCGCCGTGCCCGCCCCGGCGGGCGCCTCCGGCGCCGCCCAGCCTCTGACCTTGGGGCTCGACGTCGGCTCCACCACGGTCAAGCTCGTGCTCCTGCCTGAGCCTGGCGCCGTGCCCGCGCCCGTTGCGCCGCAGGCGGCGCAACTGCCTGAGCCTGGCGCCGTGCCCGCCCCGGCGGGCGCCTCAGTTCCCGAGCCCGTGTTCGCCGAGTACCGCCGGCACAACGCCGACGTGCGCGGCGAGCTCACCCGTCTGCTCGCCGAGGCCGCCGAGCGCTTTCCGAGCGCCACCGTGCGCGGCGCCGTCACCGGTAGCGCGGGCCTGAGCCTGGCCACCCTCATGGGGCTGCCCTTCGTCCAGGAGGTCATCGCCGAGACCCGCACCGTCCAGGCCAAGAACCCCGAGGCCGACGTCATCATCGAGCTCGGCGGCGAGGACGCCAAGATCACCTACCTCCACCCCACCCCCGAGCAGCGTATGAACGGCACCTGCGCGGGCGGCACCGGCGCCTTCATCGACCAGATGGCCCAGCTCCTCCACACCGACGCCCCGGGGCTGAACGAGCTCGCCGCCGCCCACACCACGCTCTACCCGATCGCCTCGCGGTGCGGCGTCTTCGCCAAGTCCGACCTCCAGCCCCTGATCAACCAGGGCGCCGAGCCCGCCGACCTGGCCGCCTCCGTCTTCCAGGCCGTCGTCACCCAGACCATCGCGGGCCTGGCCTGCGGGCGACCGATCCGCGGCAACGTCATGTTCCTGGGCGGCCCCCTCCATTTCCTGCCCGAGCTGCGCACCGCCTTCGAGCGCACTCTGGCCGACCAGGTCGACTCCTTCACCTGCCCCGGTGACGCCCAGCTCTACGTCGCCGTCGGCGCCGCCCTCATGGCCTCCGGCCCGCCGGTCACCCTCGCCGAGCTCTCCACGCGCCTGGCCACCCGCAAGGCCCTGAGCCTGGCCACCTCCCGCATGCGGCCCCTCTTCTCGGACGACGACGAGCTCGCCGCCTTCCGCGAGCGCCACGCCCGCGCCACCATCCCCCGCACCGGCTGGCCCGAGCCGCCCGCCGGGAAGGAGCCCGACGCCGGTCCCGAGGTCTCCGACGACGACGCCCCCGCCGTGCGCCCCGATGCCGAGCGCTCCGACGAGGCCGCGGGCCCCGAGACCGCGGACTCCGACGCACCCGCCGCGGAGCCTGATGCCGAGCGCTCCGACGAGGCCGCGGGCCCCGACACCGCAGAGGCTACGGGCCCCGACGCACCCGCGCAGGACGCCGAGAGCCCCGACGGTCCCCGTGCCGACTGCTTCCTGGGCATCGACGCCGGGTCCACCACCATCAAGGCCGTCGTCCTGGACGAGGCCGGCAACATCGTCTGGGAGCACTACGCGGGCAACGAGGGCGACCCCGTGACCGCCGCCGTCGAGATCCTGCGCCGCATCCACCTGGAGATGCCCGACCACGTGCGCATCGTGCGCTCCTGCGTCACCGGCTACGGCGAGAGCATCGTCAAGGCGGCCCTGCACATCGACGAGGGCGTCGTGGAGACCATGGCCCACTACCGGGCCGCCGCCCGCCTCAACCCGGAGGTCACCTCCGTCATCGACATCGGCGGGCAGGACATGAAGTACCTGCGCATCCGCGGCGGCGCCATCGACTCCATCAGCGTCAACGAGGCGTGTTCGGCCGGCTGCGGCTCCTTCCTGCAGACCTTCGCCCAGTCCATGGGGCAGACGGTCCAGGAGTTCGCCGAGGAGGCTCTGCGGGCCGAGCGCCCGGTGGACCTGGGGTCCCGCTGCACCGTGTTCATGAACTCCTCGGTCAAGCAGGCCCAGAAGGAGTCGGCCACCCCCGGGGAGATCAGCGCCGGGCTGTCCTACTCGGTGGTCCGCAACGCCCTGTACAAGGTCATCAAGCTGCGCGACGCCGACCAGCTCGGCGACCACGTCTCGGTCCAGGGCGGGACCTTCCTCAACGACGCCGTCCTGCGCGCCTTCGAGCTGCTCACCGGGCGGGAGGTGGTGCGCCCCGACGTCGCCGGCCTCATGGGCTGCCTCGGCGCCGCCCTGACCGCCCGGGAGACCTACGACGGCGTGCCCTCCACCCTCATGACGCTCGCCGAGCTGTCCCGCTTCAGCCTGACCACCGAGACCTCCGTGTGCAAGCTGTGCCAGAACCACTGCAAGCTCACCATCACGACCTTCAGCGACGGCCAGCGCCACGTGTCGGGCAACCGCTGCGAGCGCGGCGCCACCCAGGAGCGGCGCGCCAAGAAGTCCGACATGCCCAACCTCTACGACTACAAGTACCGGCGCACCTTCGCCTACCGGCGCCTGCGCCGCGGGCAGGACACGCGCGGCGAGATCGGCGTGCCGCGGGTGCTGGGCATGTACGAGAACTACCCCCTGTGGTTCACCATCCTCACCCAGCTGGGCTTCCGGGTCATGATCTCGGGGCGCTCCAACCACGAGCTGTTCGAGTCGGGGATGGACTCCATCCCCAGCGAGAACGTGTGCTACCCGGCTAAGCTCGCCCACGGGCACGTGAAGTCCCTCATCGACAAGGGCGTGAAGACCATCTGGTTCCCGTGCGTCTTCTTCGAGCGCAAGCTCGTCGACCGGGCCGACGACCACTTCAACTGCCCGATCGTCGCCACCTACCCCGAGGTCATCCGCACCAATGTCGAGCAGGTGCGCGACGGCGCCGCGAGCCCTGACGGGACCGGCGACGGCGAGGGGCCGGGCGTGCGCCTGCTGTCCCCCTTCCTCAACCTGGCCAACCCGGCCAAGCTCGCCGAGCGCCTCGTGGAGGTCTTCGCCGACTGGGACGTCACCCTGCCCGAGGCCCGCAAGGCGGTGGCCGCCGGCTTCGCCGAGGACGCCGCCTTCAAGGCCGACGTGCGCGCCGAGGGGCGCCGCA
>ERZ773009.1309-NODE-1309-length-17481-cov-7.585906_pt1 | contig 17481 bp, 13 predicted proteins | sample MGYA00580663_ERZ773009 | MGnify/ENA primary metagenome ERZ773009 (study PRJEB29015, sample SAMEA2737969) | human oral metagenome | biome: human oral; feature: human-associated habitat; material: dental | place: China | collected 2026 ... | reverse complement strand
TTTTTCTGGCTAGCCATTGCCTTAGCATTGACGGTATTATCAAGTAGATAAGAAAATAATGGGCAGGACTAGGTCTTTGCCTCTTTTTATTTTTAAAAGATATGTTAGAAGGTTTTACAGTAAAAGAAAATAAAAAATCTAGAAAGAAAATATGAAAGATAGAATAAAAGAATATTTACAAGACAAGGGAAGGGTGACTGTCAATGACTTGGCTCAGGCTTTGGGAAAAGACGGCTCCAAGGATTTTCGTGAGTTGATTAAAACCTTGTCCCTAATGGAAAGAAAGCACCAGATTCGCTTTGAAGAAGATGGCAGTCTGACCTTGGAAGCCAAGAAAAAACATGAGATTACCCTCAAAGGGATTTTTCATGCCCATAAAAATGGCTTTGGTTTTGTCAGCCTAGAAGGCGAGGAGGACGACCTTTTTGTAGGAAAAAACGATGTTAACTACGCTATTGATGGTGATACCGTAGAGGTCGTGATTAAGAAAGTAGCTGACCGCAATAAGGGAACAGCAGCAGAAGCAAAAATCATTGATATCTTAGAACACAGTCTGACAACTGTTGTTGGACAAATTGTTCTGGATCAGGAAAAACCTAAGTATGCGGGCTACATCCGTTCGAAAAATCAGAAAATCAGCCAACCCATCTATGTTAAGAAACCAGCCCTTAAACTTGAGGGAACCGAAGTTCTCAAGGTCTTTATCGATAAATACCCAAGTAAGAAACATGATTTCTTTGTCGCGAGTGTTCTCGATGTGGTGGGGCATTCAACGGATGTCGGAATTGATGTTCTTGAGGTCCTGGAATCAATGGACATTGTATCCGAGTTTCCAGAAGCTGTTGTCAAGGAAGCAGAAAGTGTGCCTGATGCTCCGTCTCAAAAGGATATGGAAGGTCGTCTGGATCTAAGAGATGAGATTACCTTTACCATTGATGGTGCTGACGCCAAGGACTTGGACGATGCGGTGCATATCAAGGCCTTGAAAAATGGCAATCTGGAACTCGGAGTTCACATTGCAGATGTTTCCTACTATGTGACTGAGGGTTCTGCCCTTGATAAGGAAGCCCTTAACCGCGCGACTTCTGTCTATGTAACAGACCGAGTGGTTCCAATGCTTCCAGAACGACTGTCAAATGGCATCTGTTCCCTCAATCCTCAAGTTGACCGTCTAACCCAGTCAGCTATCATGGAGATTGATAAACATGGTCATGTAGTCAACTACAACATCACACAAACGGTTATCAAGACCAGTTTTCGTATGACCTATAGCGATGTCAATGATATCCTAGCAGGTGACGAGGAGAAGAGACAAGAATATCAGAAAATTGTTCCAAGTATCGAACTTATGGCTAAGCTCCATGAAACTCTAGAAAACATGCGTGTGAAACGTGGAGCTCTTAATTTTGATACCAACGAAGCGAAGATTTTAGTGGATAAACAGGGTAAGCCTGTTGATATCGTCCTTCGTCAGCGTGGTGTTGCCGAGCGTATGATTGAGTCCTTCATGTTGATGGCCAATGAAACAGTTGCCGAGCATTTTAGCAAGCTGGATTTGCCTTTTATCTATCGAATTCACGAGGAGCCTAAGGCTGAAAAGGTTCAGAAGTTTATTGATTATGCTTCGAGTTTTGGCTTGCGCATTTATGGGACTGCTAGTGAGATTAGTCAGGAGGTGCTTCAAGACATCATGAGTACTGTTGAGGGAGAACCTTATGCAGATGTATTGTCCATGATGCTTCTTCGCTCTATGCAGCAGGCTCGCTATTCAGAGCACAATCACGGTCACTATGGCCTTGCTGCTGACTATTACACTCACTTTACCAGCCCGATTCGTCGTTATCCAGACCTTCTTGTTCACCGTATGATTCGTGATTACAGCCGTTCTAAGGAAATAGCAGAGCATTTTGAGCAAGTGATCCCAGAGATTGCGACCCAGTCTTCCAACCGTGAGCGTCGTGCTATCGAGGCTGAGCGTGAAGTCGAAGCCATGAAAAAGGCTGAGTATATGGAAGAATACGTGGGCGAAGAGTACGATGCGGTTGTGTCTAGCATCGTTAAATTCGGTCTCTTTGTTGAATTGCCGAATACAGTTGAGGGCTTGATTCATATTACAAATCTACCTGAATTTTACCATTTCAATGAGCGGGATTTGACTCTTCGTGGGGAGAAATCAGGAACAACCTTCCGTGTAGGTCAGCAAATCCGTATCCGAGTTGAAAGAGCCGACAAGATGACGGGTGAAATTGACTTCTCTTACATCCCAAGTGAGTTTGATGTGATTGAAAAAGGCTTGAAACAGTCTAGTCGCAGTGACAGAGGGCGTGGTTCAAATCGTCGTTCAGATAAGAAGGAAGATAAGAGAAAATCAGGACGCTCAAATGATAAGCGTAAGCATTCACAAAAAGACAAGAAGAAAAAAGGAAAGAAACCTTTTTACAAGGAAGTAGCTAAGAAAGGAGCCAAGCATGGCAAAGGGCGAGGGAAAGGTCGTCGCACAAAATAAAAAGGCGCACCACGACTATACAATCGTAGATACGCTAGAGGCAGGAATGGTCCTGACTGGAACTGAAATCAAGAGTGTACGAGCAGCTCGAATCAATCTCAAGGATGGCTTTGCCCAAGTAAAAAATGGAGAAGTTTGGTTGAGCAATGTTCATATAGCTCCTTACGAAGAGGGCAATATCTGGAACCAGGAACCAGAACGTCGTCGCAAACTACTGCTCCATAAAAAGCAAATCCAAAAATTGGAACAAGAGACCAAAGGGACAGGAATGACCCTGGTTCCCCTAAAAGTCTATATCAAAGATGGTTATGCCAAGCTCCTTTTAGGCCTAGCTAAAGGGAAGCATGACTATGACAAACGGGAGTCTATCAAACGACGTGAGCAAAACCGCGACATTGCGCGCGTGATGAAAGCTGTTAATCAGCGATAAAAAGAGGAATGAAGATGGAAAAACTAGTTGCCTATAAACGCATGCCTTTGTGGAATAAACAAACTATGCCTGAAGCTGTTCAGCAAAAGCACAATACCAAGGTTGGGACTTGGGGCAAGATTACTGTCTTGAAGGGAGCTCTCAAGTTTATTGAGTTAACAGAAGATGATGAGGTTCTAGCTGAACACATCTTTGAAGCAGGAGCCGACAATCCCATGGCACAACCTCAAGCCTGGCACCGAGTGGAGGCTGTAACAGACGATGTAGAATGGTATTTGGAATTTTATTGTAAACCTGAGGATTATTTCCCTAAGAAATACAATACCAATCCTGTTCATTCAGAGGTCCTAGAGGCAATGCAGACAGTAAAACCAGGGAAAGCCTTGGATTTAGGCTGTGGTCAGGGCCGTAACTCTCTCTTTCTTGCACAGAATGGTTTTGATGTGACAGCTGTAGATCAAAATGAATTGGCCCTTGAAATTTTGCAAAGCATTGTGGAGCAAGAAGATTTGGACATGCCTGTTGGTCTCTACGATATCAATTCAGCCAGCATTGGGCAAGAGTATGATTTCATCGTTTCGACAGTTGTTTTGATGTTTTTGCAAGCAGACCGCATTCCTGCAATTATCAAAAATATGCAGGAGAAAACTACTGTTGATGGCTACAATCTTATCGTTTGTGCCATGGACACCGAAGATTATCCTTGCTCAGTGAACTTCCCATTTACTTTTAAGGAAGGAGAACTAGCGGACTATTACAAGGACTGGGAATTGGTTAAGTACAATGAAAATCCAGGTCATTTGCACCGTCGTGACGAAAATGGCAATCGTATTCAACTACGGTTTGCGACCATGCTAGCTAAAAAAATCAAATAAGTATGAATGAAGATTAGGAAATTTCCTGATCTTTTTTCTTTTTTTACGAATAATATAGAAAAGGAGGGAAATCATGTTTGTTGCGAGAGATGCTCGGGGAGAATTGGTAAATGTGTTAGAGGATAAACTTGAGAAGCAAGCATACACCTGCCCAGCTTGTGGAGGTCGGCTCCGTTTGCGTCAAGGACCAAGTGTCCGGACCCATTTTGCCCACAAAACCTTAAAAGACTGTGATTTTTCCTCTGAAAATGAAAGTCCAGAACACCTAGAAAATAAAAAATCACTTTATCACTGGTTGAAAAAAGATGCAGAGGTGCAATTAGAATACCCTCTTCCAGACCTTAAACAGATTGCGGATGTATTTGTAAATCGCAATCTAGCTCTAGAAGTCCAATGTAGTCCCTTGCCTCAAAAAGTTCTTAAAGAGCGTAGCGAGGGCTATCGTAGTCAGGGTTACCAAGTACTGTGGTTGCTGGGAGAAAAACTTTGGCTCAAAGAGCGGTTGACTCGTCTGCAAGAAGGTTTTCTCTATTTCAGTCAAAACATGGGCTTTTATGTTTGGGAAATAGACAGTGAAAAACAAGTTTTAAGACTCAAATACCTGATTCACCAAGATCTCCGAGGTAAACTCCATTATCAAATTAAGAAATTTCCCTATGGACAAGATAGTCTACTGGAGATATTACGGTGTCCCTATAAGAAACAAAAAATATCTCATTTTACAGTTTCTGAGGATAAGGACATCTGTCGCTATATTCGGCAACAACTCTATTATCAAAATCCTATTTGGATGAAAGAACAAGCAGAAGCCTATCAAAAGGGGGAAAATCTCCTGACTTATGGACTAAAAGAATGGTATCCACAAATAAGACCACTAGTAGGTAATTTTTGCCAAATTGAGAAGGACTTGACCAGATATTATCAGTATTTTCAAATCTATTACCAAGAAAATCCTCAAAATGATTGGCAAAAGCTTTATCCACCAGCCTTTTATCAGCAATATTTCTTGAAAAATATGGTAGAATAGAAAAGATGGAGGAATCTAATGGTATTACAAAGAAATGAAATAAATGAAAAAGATACATGGGATCTATCAACGATTTACCCAACTGACCAGGCTTGGGAAGAAGCCTTAAAAGATTTAACAGAACAATTGGAGAAAGTAGCCCAGTATGAAGGTCATCTCCTGGATAGTGCGGATAGCCTACTCGAAATTACTGAATTTTCTCTTGAAATGGAACGCCAAATGGAGAAGCTTTACGTTTATGCTCATATGAAGAATGACCAAGACACACGTGAAGCTAAGTATCAAGAGTATTACGCCAAAGCAATGACTCTCTATAGCCAGCTAGACCAAGCCTTTTCATTCTATGAACCTGAATTTATGGAAATTAGTGAGAAGCAGTATGCTGACTTTTTAGAAGCTCAGCCAAAATTGCAGGTTTATCGACACTATTTTGACAAGCTTTTGCAAGGCAAGGAACACGTTCTTTCACAACGCGAAGAAGAATTATTGGCTGGCGCTGGAGAAATCTTTGGTTCGGCAAGTGAAACTTTCGCTATCTTGGACAATGCGGATATTGTGTTCCCTTATGTCCTCGACGATGATGGTAAGGAAGTTCAACTCTCTCATGGGACTTACACCCGTTTGATGGAGTCTAAAAATCGTGAGGTGCGTCGTGGTGCCTATCAAGCTCTTTATGCGACTTATGAACAATTCCAACACACCTATGCTAAAACCTTGCAAACCAATGTTAAGGTGCAAAACTACCGTGCCAAAGTTCGTAACTACAAGAGTGCGCGTCATGCAGCCCTAGCGGCCAATTTTGTTCCAGAGAGTGTTTATGACAATTTGGTAGCAGCAGTTCGCAAGCATTTGCCACTCTTGCATCGTTACCTTGAACTTCGTTCAAAAATCTTGGGAATTTCAGACCTCAAGATGTACGATGTCTACACACCACTTTCATCTGTTGAATACAGTTTTACCTACCAAGAAGCCTTGAAAAAAGCAGAAGAAGCCTTGGCAGTCTTGGGTGAGGATTACTTGAGCCGTGTTAAACGTGCCTTCAGTGAGCGTTGGATTGATGTTTACGAAAATCAAGGCAAGCGTTCAGGGGCTTACTCTGGTGGTTCTTACGATACAAATGCCTTTATGCTTCTTAATTGGCAGGACAATCTAGACAATCTCTTTACTCTTGTTCATGAAACAGGTCATAGTATGCATTCAAGCTATACTCGTGAAATGCAGCCTTATGTTTACGGAGATTATTCTATCTTTTTGGCTGAGATTGCCTCAACCACTAATGAAAATATCTTGACAGAGAAATTATTGGAAGAAGTGGAAGACGACGCAACGCGCTTTGCTATTCTCAATAACTTCCTAGACGGTTTCCGTGGAACAGTTTTCCGCCAAACTCAATTTGCCGAGTTTGAACACGCAATCCATCAAGCAGACCAAAATGGAGAAGTCTTGACAAGTGATTTCTTAAATAAACTCTACGCAGACTTGAACCAAGAGTATTATGGTTTGAGTAAGGAAGACAATTCTGAAATCCAATACGAGTGGGCTCGCATTCCACACTTCTACTATAACTACTATGTATACCAATATTCAACTGGCTTTGCGGCCGCCTCAGCCTTGGCTGAAAAGATTGTCCATGGTAGTCAAGAAGACCGTGACCGCTATATCGACTACCTCAAGGCAGGTAAATCTGACTATCCACTTAATGTCATGAGAAAAGCTGGTGTTGATATGGAGAAGGAAGATTACCTAAACGATGCCTTTACTGTCTTTGAACGTCGTTTGAATGAGTTTGAAGCCCTTGTTGAAAAATTGGGATTGGCATAAGATGGTTGAATCGTATAGTAAGAATGCCAACCATAACATGCGTCGTCCTGTTGTCAAAGAAGAAATTGTGGACTTGATGCGCCAGCGTCAAAAGCAAGTCACAGGTTCCCTGAAAGAATTGGAAGACTTTGCTCGCAAGGAAAATATTCCCATCATTCCCCATGAAACGGTTGCTTATTTCCGTTTTCTCATGGAAACCATGCAGCCTAAAAACATTCTGGAAATTGGGACGGCTATCGGTTTTTCAGCCCTTTTGATGGCAGAACATGCACCGAATGCAAAGATTACAACCATTGATCGCAATCCAGAAATGATTGGTTTTGCCAAGGAAAATTTTGCTCAATTTGACAGTCGCAAGCAAATTACGCTCCTAGAAGGAGATGCGGTAGATGTCTTATCTACCTTGACAGAGTCCTATGATTTCGTCTTTATGGATTCAGCCAAGTCTAAATACATCGTCTTTCTGCCAGAAATCCTCAAACATTTGGAAGTCGGTGGTGTGGTTGTCTTGGATGATATTTTCCAAGGTGGTGATGTTGCCAAGGACATTATGGAGGTTCGTCGTGGTCAGCGAACTATTTACAGAGGACTTCAAAGACTATTTGATGCAACCTTAGACAATCCAGGACTCACCGCAACATTAGTACCTCTGGGGGACGGTATTCTCATGCTTCGTAAAAATGTAGCAGATGTTCAATTGCCTGACAGCGAATGATTTTCAGAAAAATTTAAGAAAATATAGTAAAATAGATAGGGTAACACTTATCTCAAAGGAGTAGACATGAAGAAAAAACTATTGGCAGGTGCCATTACACTATTATCAGTAGCAACTTTAGCAGCTTGTTCGAAAGGTTCAGAAGGAGCAGATCTTATCAGCATGAAAGGGGATGTCATCACAGAACATCAATTTTATGAGCAAGTGAAAATCAATCCTTCAGCCCAACAAGTCTTGTTGAACTTGACTATTCAAAAAGTATTTGAGAAGCAATATGGATCAGAAGTAGATGACAAAGAAATCGATGATATCATTTCTGGAGAAGAAAAACAATATGGTGAGAATTACCAACGTGTCTTATCACAATCAGGTATGACTCTTGAAACACGTAAAGCACAAATTCGTACAAGTAAATTAGTTGAATTTGCAGTTAAAAAGGCTGCAGAAGCTGAATTAACTGATGAAGCGTATAAGAAAGCATTTGAGAGCTATACTCCGGACGTAACTGCTCAAATTATTCGTCTTGATAATGAGGATAAAGCGAAAGAAGTCCTCGAAAAAGCTAAGGCAAGTGGCGCAGATTTCGCTCAATTAGCTAAAGATAACTCAACTGATGAGAAAACCAAAGCTAACGGTGGTGAAATTACTTTTGATTCAGCTTCAACAGAGGTACCAGATCAAGTTAAGAAAGCAGCTTTTGCCTTGGATGTTAATGGCATTTCTGATGTCATTACAGCTACTGGTACTCAAGCATACAGCAGTCAGTATTACATTGTAAAACTCATTAAGAAAACAGAAAAGTCATCTAATATCGATGACTACAAAGAAAAATTGAAAACTGTTATCTTGACTCAAAAACAAAATGATGCATCATTTGTTCAAAGTATTGTCGGAAAAGAATTGCAAGCAGCTAATATCAAGGTTAAAGACCAAGCCTTCCAAAATATCTTTACCCAATATATCGGTGGTGGCGATTCAAGCTCAAGCAGTTCTTCAAAAGAATAAAACAGAAAAGAGCCAAGTGCTCTTTTTCTTATGAGAAAATCTTCTATCTTAAGGGTAAGAGTTTTTTTCTTTCGGAAAAAATGGTATAATAGCAATCAAAACTAGAAAATAAACGGAATTTGGGAATAATTTCTTTTGTTCTCATTAGATTGGTGATACTATGAAGATTAGTAAGAGGCACCTGTTAAACTATTCTATTCTAGTTCCTTACTTACTTTTATCTATTTTGGGCTTGATTGTAGTCTATTCTACAACCAGTGCCATTCTTATCGAAGAAGGTAAAAGTGCCCTCCAATTGGTTCGAAGTCAGGGAATGTTTTGGATATTTAGTTTAATATTGATTGCCTTGATATATAAGCTGAAATTGAATTTTTTGAGAAAAGAACGACTGTTATTTATTGTTATGTTTGTTGAGCTGATTCTCTTAGCTCTGGCTCGGCTAATTGGTACGCCAGTCAATGGAGCCTATGGTTGGATTTCAGTAGGACCTTTGACCATTCAGCCAGCTGAGTATTTGAAGATTATCATCGTCTGGTACTTGGCCCAACGTTTTTCAAAACAACAGGATGAAATTGGTGTTTACGATTTTCAAGTTTTAACTCAAAATCAATGGATTCCTCGAGCTTTTAATGATTGGCGTTTTGTCCTCTTGGTAATGATAGGAAGTTTGGCCATTTTCCCAGATTTGGGGAATGCTACCATATTAGCTCTGGTCGCCTTGATTATGTATACAGTTAGTGGGATTGCTCATCGTTGGTTTATAGCCTTTATCGGTATATTGTTTGGAGTTTCAGCCCTATCCTTATCAACTATCTCTATGATTGGGGTTGATAAGTTTTCAAAAGTTCCAGTATTTGGTTACGTTGCCAAGCGTTTCAGTGCCTACTTTAATCCCTTTGCTGATTTGGCAGGAGCAGGCCACCAACTTGCAAATTCCTACTTTGCCATGGTAAATGGTGGTTGGTTTGGTCTAGGCTTAGGAAATTCAATTGAAAAACGTGGTTATTTACCAGAGGCCCATACAGATTTTGTATTTTCAATTGTCATTGAAGAGTTTGGATTTGTGGGAGCCAGCTTGATTTTAGCCCTTGTCTTTTTCCTGATTTTACGAATTATCCTAGTAGGTATTCGTGCTAAGAATCCCTTTAATTCCATGATGGCGATTGGGGTTGGGGGGATGATGCTGGTACAGGTATTTGTCAATATCGGTGGAATTTCTGGCATTATTCCTTCGACGGGAGTAACCTTCCCCTTCTTATCACAAGGGGGGAACAGTCTCCTAGTCTTGTCTGTAGCCATCGCCTTTGTCTTAAATATTGATGCAAGTGAAAAACGTGCCCAATTATATGAGGAGTTAGAAACTCACTCATCAAACTATATGTAGAGTTGATAGTGGAAAGGATGACCTATGTCTCTTCAAAAATTAGAAAACTATAGTAATAAAGCTGTCGTGCAAGAGGAAGTATTAATTTTAACAGAATTGTTAGAAGATATCACTAAAAATATGCTTGCCCCAGAGACTTTTGCAAAAATCATGGAGTTGAAAGAATTATCAACTCAAGAAGATTATCAAGGCTTGAACCAATTGGTTACTAGCCTGACAAATGATGAAATGGCTTATATTTCACGCTATTTCTCAATTTTGCCTCTCTTGATTAATATTTCAGAAGACGTGGATTTGGCCTATGAAATCAACCACCAAAATAATATCGATCAAGATTATCTTGGGAAATTATCAGCAACAATCAAAATGGTTGCAGAAAAAGACAATGCGGTTGAAATTCTAGAACACTTGAATGTTGTCCCTGTTTTGACTGCCCATCCAACACAAGTGCAACGTAAGAGTATGTTGGATTTGACCAACCATATCCATACCCTCTTGCGTAAGTATCGTGATGTGAAATTAGGATTGATTAATAAGGAAAAATGGCATAATGATCTCCGTCGTTACATTGAGATTATCATGCAAACAGATATGATTCGTGAAAAGAAATTGAAAGTAACCAATGAAATCACGAATGTTATGGAATACTACAATAGTTCATTCCTGAAAGCTGTTCCTCATTTGACTGCTGAGTACAAGCGTCTAGCTAAAAAACATGGACTGGAGTTGAAACATCCTAAACCAATTACCATGGGAATGTGGATTGGTGGAGACCGTGATGGGAATCCTTTTGTTACAGCAGATACCTTGAAACAATCTGCTATGACTCAGTGTGAAGTCATCATGAACTACTATGATGAAAAGATTTACCAACTTTATCGTGAATTCTCTCTCTCAACCAGTATTGTCAATGTGAGCAAGCAAGTCAGAGAAATGGCTCGTCAGTCTAAGGATAACTCGATTTATCGTGAAAAAGAGCTTTACCGTCGTGCCTTGTTTGATATTCAATCAAAAATCCAAGCAACAAAAACCTATCTGATTGAGGATAAGGAAGTTGGGGCTCGCTATGAAACAGCTAATGATTTTTATAAGGATTTAATTACCATTCGTGATTCCCTCTTGGAAAACAAGGGTGAAGCACTGATTTCTGGTGATTTTGTTGAGTTAATTCAGGCAGTTGAAATTTTTGGTTTCTATTTGGCATCTATTGACATGCGTCAAGATTCTAGTGTTCATGAAGCCTGTGTAGCTGAACTCTTGAAATCAGCAGGTATTCATTCTCATTATAGCGAACTAAGTGAAGAAGAAAAATGCCAGCTTCTCTTGAAAGAATTGGAAGAAGATCCACGTATTCTTTCTGCCACTCATGTTGAAAAATCAGAGTTACTTGAAAAAGAATTAGAAATCTTTAAGGCTGCTCGTAAGTTGAAAGATAAGTTGGGAGATGATGTCATTCGTCAGACAATCATTTCACATGCAACCAGCGTATCAGACATGTTGGAATTGGCTATCTTGCTAAAAGAAGTAGGGTTAGTTGATAAAGAAAGAGCCCGTGTCCAAATCGTTCCTCTCTTTGAGACAATTGAGGACTTGGATCACTCAGAAGAAACTATGAGAGAATACCTTTCTCTTCCTCTTGCTAAGAAATGGATTGCTTCGCGCAATAATTACCAAGAAATCATGCTTGGCTACTCTGATAGTAATAAAGATGGTGGTTACCTTTCATCATGTTGGACTCTCTACAAGGCTCAACAACAACTGACTGCCATTGGAGATGAATTTGGTGTTAAGGTTACCTTCTTCCATGGTCGTGGTGGAACTGTCGGTCGTGGTGGTGGACCAACCTATGAAGCTATCACATCTCAACCGCTTAAGTCTATCAAGGACCGTATCCGCTTGACAGAGCAGGGGGAAGTAATTGGGAATAAATACGGTAACAAAGATGCTGCCTATTATAACCTTGAAATGTTAGTATCTGCAGCCATTAACCGTATGATTACTCAGAAGAAGAGCGATACCAATACATCCAATCGTTATGAAGCTATTATGGACCAAGTGGTGGACTGCAGTTACGATATCTACCGTGATTTGGTCTTTGGCAATGACCATTTCTATGATTATTTCTTTGAGTCAAGTCCAATCAAGGCTATTTCAAGCTTTAATATCGGTTCACGTCCAGCTGCTCGTAAGACGATTACTGAAATCGGTGGTTTACGCGCTATCCCTTGGGTATTCTCATGGTCGCAAAGCCGTGTCATGTTCCCTGGCTGGTATGGAGTTGGTTCAAGCTTCAAAGAATTTATTGATAAGAATCCAGAAAATATCGCTATCCTACGAGATATGTACCAAAATTGGCCTTTCTTCCAGTCACTTCTTTCAAATGTTGACATGGTCTTGTCAAAATCAAATATGAATATTGCTTTTGAATATGCCAAACTTTGTGAAGATGATCAAGTAAAAGCGATTTATGAGACTATTCTAAATGAATGGCAAGTTACCAAGGAAGTCATCTTGGCTATCGAAGGTTACGATGAACTCTTGGCTGAAAATCCATATCTAAAAGCAAGTTTGGATTACCGTATGCCTTACTTTAATATTCTCAACTATATCCAGTTGGAGTTGATTAAACGTCAACGTCGTGGAGAATTATCAAGCGATCAAGAAAAATTAATCCATACAACCATCAACGGAATTGCGACAGGATTGCGTAATTCAGGCTGATACCTATCAAACTTCCTCTTTTCTATAGGGGAAGTTTTTGAATAGTTCAAAAAAATGCTAAAAGAGTCTTGACAAGTATTTGAAAAATGATATAATTTAACCATTCAGAAAAGTAATCATATAAACTTTTTAGAGAGTCTGTGGTAGCTGAAAACAGATAAGTGGTGATGATGAAGATTGGGCTGAATGTTATTTAGAATTTGAAATCATAAAAATTCGGTGAGCACACCTTACAGTGCATCTCGTTATTGCGAGACAGAGTGATAGGGAAATTCCCTATAATTGAGGTGGTACCGCGCATCGACGTCCTCACACAAGTTTTTTGTGTGAGGACTTTTTTGATGGAGGTTAGTATGGAAAGAAAACGATGGCGTCGCTTGTTTAGATAAGTGAAGTATTTTAAAGGAATTAAAAAGGAGAAATAGAATGAAAAATAAACGTTTAATTGGAATTATCGCTGCATTAGCGGTCTTAGTAGCAGGAAGCTTGATTTACTCTTCAATGAATAAACCAGAAGCTAAAAATGAAAAGAAAGTTGCCAAAGTTGGTGTCCTTCAGTTTGTAAGCCATCCATCTCTTGACTTGATTTATAAGGGAATCCAAGATGGACTTGCAGAAGAAGGTTATAAAGATGATCAACTTAAAATCGATTTTATGAACTCAGAAGGTGACCAAAGTAAGGTTGCGACAATGAGTAAACAATTGGTTGCAAATGGGAATGACCTAGTAGTAGGGATTGCAACACCAGCTGCTCAAGGATTGGCTAGTGCCACAAAAGACCTACCGGTTATCATGGCTGCTATTACAGACCCAATTGGTGCTAACTTGGTCAAAGATTTGAAAAAACCAGGTGGCAACATCACAGGGGTATCTGACCATAATCCAGCTCAACAACAAGTTGAACTTATCAAAGCTCTCACACCAAATGTGAAAACAATTGGAGCTCTTTATTCAAGCAGCGAAGACAATTCAAAAACACAGGTAGAAGAATTTAAGGCTTTTGCTGAAAAAGCAGGTTTGACAGTCGAAACATTTGCTGTTCCTTCAACAAATGAAATTGCTTCAACAGTCAACGTTATGACTAGCAAGGTCGATGCTATCTGGGTTCCAATCGACAACACCATTGCTTCAGCCTTCTCAACAGTTGTATCAAGTAATCAATCCGCTAAGAAACCAATTTATCCAAGCGCGACTGCCATGGTAGAAGCAGGTGGTTTGGCATCAGTTGTAGTTGACCAACACGACCTTGGTGTGGCAACAGGTAAAATGATTGCACAAGTCTTGAAAGGTGCAAAACCAGCTGAAACTCCAGTCAATGTCTTTTCAACTGGTAAGTCAGTAATTAACAAAAAATTGGCACAAGAGCTAGGTATTACGATTCCTGAATCTGTTCTAAAAGAAGCAGGACAAGTGATTGAATAATCTACAATGGAGGAGTTGGGGACATCTCCTCCAATTTTTTACAATAGAAATCATATAGAAAAGGTTAAGAAACAGATGATATTATCTATTATTTCTCAAGGATTTGTCTGGGCTATTCTAGGTCTGGGGATCTTTATGACATTTAGGATTTTGAACTTTCCAGATTTGACGACAGAAGGTTCCTTCCCTCTTGGGGGAGCTGTTGCTGTCACTTTGATAACCAAAGGAGTGAACCCATTTTTAGCGACTCTTGTTGCTGTAGGAGCAGGTTGTTTGGCTGGAATGGCAGCAGGACTTCTTTATACAAAAGGGAAGATCCCAACCTTGCTCTCAGGGATTTTGGTGATGACTTCCTGTCACTCTATCATGCTCTTGATTATGGGACGTGCAAATTTAGGATTGCTTGGAACCAAGCAAATCCAGGATGTTTTGCCTTTTGATTCAGATTTGAACCAACTCTTGACAGGTCTCATCTTTGTCAGTCTTGTTATTGCTCTCATGCTCTTTTTCTTGGATACCAAACTCGGACAAGCCTATATTGCTACAGGTGACAATCCTGATATGGCTAGAAGTTTCGGGATTCATACTGGGCGCATGGAGCTTATGGGGTTGGTCTTATCAAATGGTGTGATTGCCCTTGCAGGGGCTCTTATTGCCCAGCAAGAAGGCTATGCTGATGTTTCTCGAGGAATCGGGGTTATCGTTGTGGGGCTTGCAAGTTTGATTATTGGAGAAGTTATCTTCAAGAGTTTGAGCTTGGCAGAGCGTTTGGTTACAATCGTTGTAGGTTCTATCGCTTATCAATTCTTAGTATGGGCTGTTATCGCGCTTGGATTTAACACAAGTTACCTTCGTCTATATAGCGCCGTGATTTTAGCAGTCTGCCTCATGATTCCAACATTTAAGCAAACAATCTTGAAAGGAGCCAAGTTAAGTAAATGACAGCCATTGTAGAATTAAAAAATGCAACCAAAGTCGTTAAAAATGGCTTTGATGAAGAAAAGATTATTTTAAATGATGTTTCCTTAGAAATTTTTGAACGGGACTTTATCACGATTTTGGGTGGAAATGGAGCTGGGAAATCAACTCTCTTTAACACTATTGCAGGAACCTTGTCATTAAGCAGTGGAACTATTCGTATCTTGGGTGAGGATGTTACTAAGTTTTCACCAGAGAAGCGGGCTAAGTATCTGTCTCGTGTCTTCCAAGATCCCAAGATGGGGACAGCTCCCCGTATGACGGTGGCTGAAAATCTTTTGATTGCCAAGTTTCGTGGTGAAAAGCGTGGATTGTTACCACGACGCTTGTCTAGTTATAAGGATGAGTTTCAGGCAACTATTGAAAAAGTGGGAAACGGTCTTGAGAAACACTTGAATACACCGATTGAGTTCTTATCAGGTGGACAAAGACAGGCTTTGAGTCTCTTGATGGCAACCTTGAAGCGCCCTGAATTGCTCTTGTTAGACGAGCATACTGCAGCTCTTGATCCAAAGACCAGTGTCGCACTCATGGAATTGACGGATGAATTTGTCAAGAAAGATCAGCTGACAGCGCTTATGATTACCCACCATATGGAAGATGCTCTCAAATATGGCAATCGTTTAATTGTCATGAAAGAAGGACGAATTATCCAAGATTTGAAACAAGAAGAAAAAGCAAAAATGAAAATCTCTGATTATTATCAGCTCTTTGAATAAAGTAGGGAAAATGCGTGAAATGGTTTACTTTTTTTCTGAAATAAAGTATACTATATAAAGTAAACTATGATAACATGGAGGTATTGTGTATGGTTGACAAACAAGTCATTGAAGAAATCAAAAACAATGCCAACATTGTGGAAGTCATAGGAGATGTGATTTCTTTACAAAAGGCAGGACGGAACTATCTAGGGCTCTGTCCTTTTCATGGTGAAAAAACACCTTCTTTCAACGTTGTAGAAGACAAGCAGTTTTACCACTGTTTTGGTTGTGGTCGCTCTGGTGATGTCTTTAAATTCATCGAGGAGTACCAAGGGGTTCCCTTTATGGAGGCTGTCCAAATCTTAGGTCAGCGTGTCGGGATAGAGGTGGAAAAACCGCTTTATAGTGAACAGAAGCCAGCTTCACCCCACCAAGCTCTTTATGATATGCACGAAGATGCTGCCAAATTTTATCATGCTATTCTCATGACAACGACCATGGGGAAAGAGGCCAGAAACTACCTTTATCAGCGTGGTTTGACAGATGAAGTGCTCAAGCATTTTCGGATTGGTTTAGCACCTCCAGAACGAAATTATCTCTATCAACGTTTGTCTGCTCAGTATCGTGATGAGGATTTCCTAGATTCAGGACTGTTTTACCTCTCAGATGCCAATCAATTTGTAGACACCTTTCACAATCGTATTATGTTTCCCCTGACAAATGACCAGGGAAAGGTCATTGCCTTCTCAGGTCGTATCTGGCAGAAAACGGATTCACAAACTTCTAAGTATAAAAATAGCCGATCGACTGCAATTTTTAACAAAAGTTACGAATTATATCATATGGATAGGGCAAAAAAATCTTCTGGTAAAACCAGTGAGATTTACCTGATGGAAGGATTCATGGATGTCATTGCAGCCTATCGGGCTGGAATCGAAAATGCTGTTGCATCTATGGGAACAGCCTTGAGTCGAGAGCATGTTGAGCATTTGAAAAGGCTAACTAAGAAGTTAGTTCTTGTTTATGATGGTGATAAGGCTGGGCAAGCTGCGACATTGAAAGCGCTGGACGAAATTGGTGACATGCCTGTGCAAATCGTTAGCATGCCTGATAACTTGGATCCTGATGAGTATCTACAAAAAAATGGACCAGAAGACTTGGCCTATCTATTAACGAAAACTCGTATTAGTCCGATTGAGTTTTACATTCATCAGTATAAGCCTGAAAACAGTGAAAATCTGCAGGCACAGATTGAGTTTATTGAAAAAATAGCTCCCTTGATTGTTCAAGAAAAATCTATTACTGCTCAAAACAGCTATATACATATTTTAGCTGACAGTCTGGCGTCCTTTGATTATGCCCAGATTGAGCAGATTGTTAATGAAAGTCGTCAGGCACAAAGGCAGAATCGCATGGAAGGTATTTCCATACCGACGTCAATCACTATGCCTGTCACCAAGCAGTTATCGGCTATTATGAGGGCAGAAGCTCATCTACTTTATCGAATGATGGAATCCCCTCTTATTTTGAATGATTACCGCTTGCGAGAAGACTTTGCATTTGATACTCCTGAATTTCAGGTCTTATATGACTTGCTTGGTCAGTATGGCAATCTTCCTCCAGAAGTTCTAGCAGAACAAACAGAGGAAGTTGAAAGAGCTTGGTACCAAGTTTTAGCTCAGGATTTGCCTGCTGAGATGTCACCTCAGGAACTTAGTGAAGTAGAAATGACTCGAAACAAGGCTCTCTTGAATCAGGACAATATGAGAATCAAAAAGAAGGTGCAGGAAGCTAGCCATGTAGGAGATACAGACACAGCCCTAGAAGAATTGGAACGTTTAATTTCCCAAAAGAGAAGAATGGAGTAATAATGGCAACAAAACAAAAAGAAGTAAC
>ERZ773009.1308-NODE-1308-length-17492-cov-4.470264_pt1 | contig 17492 bp, 15 predicted proteins | sample MGYA00580663_ERZ773009 | MGnify/ENA primary metagenome ERZ773009 (study PRJEB29015, sample SAMEA2737969) | human oral metagenome | biome: human oral; feature: human-associated habitat; material: dental | place: China | collected 2026 ... | reverse complement strand
AGAGCATTAGCCTTCCAAGCTGAGGGTCGCGGGTTTGAGCCCCGTCTTCCGCTCTAAATATTTTTTACAAACGATATACAAATCGTATATCGTTTGTAAAAAGTGTATGATTAATTAATATTTATATAGGTATGAAAAAGCTGTTTTTTACTCTTTTTTTGGTAATTATTGCTGCTTCTCAGCTCTATTGTCAGGTGTTGGAGTCTCCTTCATCATTCAATAATAATGTAGGTAATACCGACTTTCAAAACGATAATGTGCTGAGTGCCCACAATAATGATTTCAGTCCATTTGCCAACCCTACTCCGTCTCAAGTCCCGAACGGACCGATGTATAGCGGCCCCGGTGGAGACCCCGACGAGGGTGACCCCGTACCGGTAGGAAGCGGAGCATTGGTATTGACGTTGTTGGGCTCGGCATATTTTGCTGTCGTAGGAATAAGAAAAAATAAAAAAGACAAATTATAAATTTTGGCATTTACCATCCGACATGTTGATGCTTCCACTTTTTATACTTGTCGGTAGATGCATATATAGAACCGATTGTTTTTGTGAGGTTACGCTCCGAAAACAGTCGTTTGGAGTTATCAAAAGTAATATTTAATAACAAAGTAAATTATGGCAAAAGAAGTTGCTGGTTTTATTAAATTACAGATCAAAGGTGGAGCGGCAAATCCCTCACCTCCCGTAGGTCCTGCATTGGGCTCGAAGGGATTGAATATTATGGATTTCTGTAAGCAATTTAATGCCAGAACTCAAGAAAGGGCCGGTAAGGTCTTGCCTGTTGTTATTACGTACTATTCAGACAAAAGCTTCACTTTCATAGTGAAGAATCCGCCGGTGGCAGTTCAGTTGCTTGAGCTTACCAAAGCAAAGAGCGGCTCGGCTCAGCCCAACCGAAAAAAAATAGCCGAAATCACTTGGGAACAGGTGAAGACTATTGCTGTGGAAAAAATGTCTGACTTGAATTGTTTCACAGTAGAATCCGCTATGCGTATGGTAGCGGGCACTGCGAGGAGTATGGGTATAACCGTAAAAGGAGAATTTCCCGAAAATGTTTAATTTTTTAAAATCTTCAACCGAAAAAAGAAATGAGTAAACTCACAAAAAATCAGAAGTTGGCGTTCGAAAAGATTGAAGCAGGGAAATCGTACTCTCTCAAAGAGGCAGCTAAACTTGTAAAAGAGATTACTTTTACCAAGTTCGATTCTTCTGTGGATATCGACGTACGTCTTGGGGTCGACCCTCGTAAAGCAAACCAGATGGTTCGCGGCGTGGTGTCGTTGCCTCACGGAACAGGCAAACAGATAAGAGTTCTTGCATTATGTACACCCGACAAAGAGGCTGAGGCAAAAGAAGCCGGAGCCGATTATGTCGGTTTAGATGAATATATCGAAAAGATCAAAGGTGGCTGGACAGATATTGATGTCATCATCACTATGCCCGCCATTATGGGTAAAATAGGTGCTTTGGGTCGTGTGCTCGGTCCCCGCGGATTGATGCCAAACCCCAAATCGGGTACCGTTACTATGGAGGTCGGTAAAGCCGTTGCCGAAGTAAAGCAGGGCAAAATCGACTTCAAGGTCGACAAATACGGTATAGTTCATACTTCTATCGGTAAGGTTTCGTTCAGCGAAGACAAAATAGCGGACAATGCCCGCGAATTTATGGCAACGATAATGAAACTCAAACCTACTTCGGCAAAAGGAACTTATGTGAAGAGCGTTTATCTTTCATCGACAATGAGTCCCGGTATCAAAATAGACACTCGTAGTATAGACGAATAAACTTTTTTGAAAATTAGGAGGAAATTTAAATGAGAAAAGAAGATAAAAGCTTATTGATAACCAAGATAGAAGATACTCTGAAGTTGTATTCTGCATATTACCTTACAGACGCACAAGGATTGAATGCAGAGCAGGTTAGCGATTTGCGTCGCAAATGCTCGAAGCAGGATATCAAGATGCTCGTGGTAAAGAATACCCTTCTGAAAAAAGCATTCGAAAATCTTGGCATAGACGTTTCGCAATTCGGCAATTCGCTCAAACTGAACACCGCACTATTCTTGTCTAATACGGGCAACGCTCCCGCAAAATTGATAAAGGATTTTGTCGGCAACGGAAAAGTGACTCAAAAACCTGTCTTGAAGGCAGCTTATGTCGAAGAGTGTTTCTATGTAGGAGCCGAACAACTTGATGTACTTGCTACAATCAAGAGTAAAAATGAACTTATCGGCGAAATCGTCGGATTGTTGCAATCACCGGCTAAAAACGTCGTTTCTGCCCTCCAAAGCGGAGGTAACAAACTTTCGGGTATTGTCAAGACTCTATCCGAGAGAGAATAATTTTTTTATAAAAAATGGCTTTTGTGCTTGACGAACAAATACACATTTTCTTGACGAAAGCCGACATACAAAACCAATTTTTAATTAATAATTTAAAAAAAACAAAATCAATAATATGGCAGATTTAAAAGCTTTTGCAGAACAATTGGTTAATCTTACAGTAAAAGAAGTAAATGAATTAGCCGAAATTTTAAAAAATGAATATGGTATCGAACCTGCTGCCGCAGCTGTTGCTGTTGCTGCCGGTCCTGCCGCAGCTGCCGGTGCTCCGGCTGCCGAAGAAAAGACATCGTTCGATGTTATGTTGAAATCGGCTGGTGCCAATAAACTTGCAGTTGTAAAATTAGTTAAAGAGCTTACAGGTCTTGGCTTGAAAGAGGCAAAAGACATAGTAGATGCTGCTCCTTCGAAAGTTAAAGAAGGCGTATCGAAAGAGGAAGCCGAAGAACTTCAAAAGCAACTCACAGGAGCAGGCGCCGAGGTTGAACTCAAATAAGCCTATCCTGTCTGTGCAGGCTTACGGTTTAGGGGCTTTTTCCCCTAAACCTTTTTTCCGTTAAAAACAACAAGTTCAATAATTAAAAAACAAATATGTCGCAAAACACTGAAACCCAAAGAATTAGTTTTGCTACCACAAAAAATCAGTTTCCTTATCCCGATTTTTTGGAGGTACAGCTGCAATCATTTAGAGACTTCTTCCAACTCGATACCCAAACAGAAAAGAGAAAAAACGAAGGGATGTACAAGGTTTTCTCCGAGAACTTCCCAATATCCGATACAAGAAACAACTTTACACTCTACTTTATAGACTATTTCGTCGACCCGCCGAGATATACCGTCGAAGAGTGTATCGCTCGCGGATTGACATACAGCGTACCGCTGAAAGCTAAGCTTCGTTTGGAGTGCAACGACCCCGACCACGAAGATTTTGCTACCGTAGTGCAAGATGTCTATTTGGGTACCATTCCGTATATGACCGACAAAGGAACTTTTGTGATAAACGGAGCAGAACGCGTGATTGTTTCGCAGCTTCACCGCTCGCCGGGTGTATTCTTCGGCTCGTCGGTACACACAAACAATACCGTGCTCTATTCGGCAAGGATTATCCCGTTCCGTGGCTCGTGGATAGAGTTTGCCACCGATATAAACAATGTCATGTACGCTTATATCGACAGAAAAAAGAAACTGCCCGTAACGACGCTACTGCGTGCCATCGGCTTCGAAACGGACAAAGATATACTCGAAAGTTTCGGGCTTGCCGAAGAGGTAAAGGCAAATAAGACAAACCTCAAAAAATATGTTGGTCGCACCCTCGCTGCCCGTGTGGTAAAACCTTGGGTAGAAGACTTCGTAGACGATGCTACGGGCGAAGTGGTTACAGTGGAGCGTACCGAAGTACTTATCGAACGTGAGACAGTACTCGAAAACCGTCATATTCAACTCATTGTAGACTCAGGATGTCAGTCTATATTGATACACAAAGAAGACGCCACCAAGACAGATTACTCTATCATATACAACTCGTTACAGAAAGACCCGTCGAATACGGAACGAGAAGCCATACTCCACATATACAGGCAGCTGCGTAATGCAGAACCCGCCGACGACGCCTCGGCACGCGATTTGGTAAACGGACTTTTCTTCTCCGAAAAACGTTACGACTTGGGTGAAGTGGGCAGATTCCGTATCAATCGTAAACTTGGACTTAAGACCGACCCAAAGGTAAGAGTCCTCACGAAAGAAGATATTATCGAGATAATCAAATACTTAATAGAGCTAATAAACGGCAAGGTAATAGTAGACGACATAGACCATTTGAGCAACCGCCGCGTACGTACTGTCGGCGAACAGCTCTATGCTCAGTTTGGAGTAGGTTTGGCTCGTATGGCAAGGACTATCCGCGAACGTATGAATGTTCGTGACAACGAGGTATTTACCCCGATAGATCTGATAAATGCCAAGACAATATCTTCCGTCATCAATACATATTTCGGCACCAATGCCCTATCTCAGTTTATGGACCAGCAGAATCCATTGGCCGAAATCACACACAAACGCCGTCTGTCGGCTCTCGGTCCCGGTGGTCTGAGTCGCGACAGAGCAGGATTCGAGGTTCGCGACGTACACTACACACACTACGGTCGTCTGTGTCCTATCGAGACCCCCGAAGGCCCTAATATCGGGCTTATATCGTCGCTTTGTATCTTTGCCAAGATAGACGGATTGGGCTTTATCGAGACACCGTATCGTAAAGTCAGCGACAGCGTAGTAGACAACGACCCGAAAAAAGTAATATACCTTACAGCCGAAGACGAAGAAGGCAAATTCATTGCACAAGGCAATGCTCCGCTCGACGACCAAGGACACTTTATCCTCGACAGAGTGAAAGCTCGTCAGGACGCCGACTACCCTGTAATCTCACCCGAACAGGTAGAGCTGATGGATGTCGCTCCGCAACAGATAGCATCGCTTGCGGCAGCACTGATACCGTTCCTCGAACACGACGACGCCAACCGTGCTCTGATGGGCTCCAATATGATGCGTCAGGCTGTGCCTCTGCTTCGCCCCGAGGCTCCTATCGTGGGTACAGGTATCGAAAAACAGATGATACACGACTCTCGTACCCAGGTAATGGCAGAAGGTAACGGTACGGTAGAGTTTGTAGATGCCAAAACTATCGTAATAAAATACGACAGAACCGAAGCAGAAGAGTTTGTTAATTTTGTGGGTTCGACCAAGACATATAATTTACCGAAGTTCCAGCGTACCAACCAAGATACGGTCATCGACCTTCATCCGCTGGTTCGCAAGGGCGACCGCGTTACCAAAGACCAAATTCTCACCGAAGGTTTTTCGACCGAAAACGGCGAACTTGCTCTCGGACGCAACCTGAAAGTAGCATTTATGCCTTGGAAAGGATATAACTACGAAGATGCCATCGTTATAAACGAAAAGGTGGTGCGAGAAGACATATTCACTTCGGTACACGTATCGGAATATTCGCTCGAAGTACGTGAAACCAAACGCGGTATGGAAGAGTTTACCTCCGATATACCGAATATATCGGAAGAAGCAACCAAAAACCTCGACGAAAACGGTATAATCCGCCTTGGAGCACATATTATGCCGGGCGATATTATGATAGGAAAAATTACGCCAAAGGGCGAGACCGACCCGACACCTGAGGAAAAACTCCTGCGTGCTATCTTCGGCGACAAAGCAGGCGACGTAAAAGACGCTTCGCTGAAAGCCTCTCCGTCGCTTAGCGGTGTTGTAATAGGTAGAGAATTGTACTCGAGAGCTTTGAAAAACAAGAAATCGAAAGCCGAAGAAAAGGCAGAGATGGAAGTGCTCAAAGAGGAATTTAATAAGAAGGCAATGGCTCTCAAAAAAGTCCTTGTAGACAAACTAATAGAGGTAACATCAGGAAAAACCTCGCAGGGGGTAAAAGATATTCTCGGTACGGAACTTATCCCGAAAGGAAGTAAATTTACACAGAAGCAGCTTGCCGATATAGATTATACAGTGACTCAACTCAATAGATGGACTACCGACGAAAAACGAAACACTCAGATTCGTCAGATAGTTACCAACTACCTGCGCCAGTACAAAGAGTACGACGCCGAGCTCAAGCGCAAACAATTCAACCTTACCATCGGAGACGAACTGCCTTCGGGTATCATACAGCTTGCAAAAGTATACATTGCCAAGAAACGTAAAATACGCGTAGGCGACAAGATGGCAGGTCGCCACGGTAATAAGGGTATCGTATCGAAAATAGTACGTCAGGAAGATATGCCGTATCTTGCAGACGGTACTCCGGTAGATATAGTACTCAACCCGCTTGGTGTACCGTCGCGTATGAACCTCGGACAGATATTCGAGACTGTCCTCGGCTGGGCAGGTAAGGAACTCGGAGTCAAGTTTGCTACTCCCATCTTCGACGGTGCACGCTTGGAAGACCTTAGCGAGTGGACAGAAAAAGCAGGTGTGCCCGAATACGGTAAAACATACCTGTACGACGGAGGTACGGGCGAGCGTTTCGACCAACCGGCTACGGTAGGCATTATATATATGCTCAAGCTCGGACACATGGTCGACGACAAGATGCACGCACGCTCTATTGGTCCGTATTCGCTTATCACTCAGCAACCTCTCGGAGGTAAAGCTCAGTTCGGCGGACAGCGTTTCGGAGAGATGGAAGTATGGGCTCTCGAAGCATTCGGAGCATCGAATATACTGCAAGAGATACTTACAGTGAAGTCGGACGACGTAGTGGGCAGAGCCAAGACATACGAGGCTATCGTCAAAGGAGACCCGATGCCTACACCGGGGCTGCCCGAATCGTTCAACGTTTTGCTGCACGAACTTCGAGGATTGGGATTAAGTATAAAACTTGATTAAAAGAAGAATATCGATAATCAATAAAAAAGTGAATTAATCCGCTATGTATGTTCTAAAAAAACAATCAGTCGCAGATATAATCATAGAAATACTTTCGGCAATAGCCCTTCTGTTGATTATAGTTGTTCCTATTGTATCGTATAGTAGTCTATCGGCAGAAATTCCCATACACTACGACATATACGGAGAGGCAGACGGTTACGGAGACAAATCGACTATTTTCATCATCACGACATTGGCTATTATTACATATATAGCAATATCTGTGTTGCAAAGAAAACCCCAAATGTATAACTTCCCCGTCGCTGTGAAAGACGACAACAGAGAACAACTTTATATTTTGGGGGCGAAAATGTTGATAAGGATCAAATTATTGATTATGGCTTTATTCTTATCTGCGAATATAAAATCCGCTCCGATTTCGGAAAAAGCCAACAGTGCGACTACTTGGATATTTTATTCTATTATAGCACTTATAGCTATAATCTCTGTATATTACATTGGTAAAATGTATACTCTTAAACGATAAAAACAGTTCCTATATAAAAATACATACAACAAACAATTTATGGCATTAAAAAGAGATAATAAGATAAAAGGTAATTTGAAGAAAATTACTATCAGTCTTGCCTCGCCCGAAGAGATATTGGAAAACTCTAATGGCGAAGTAACCAAACCCGAAACGGTAAACTACCGTACCTACCGCCCCGAAAGAGACGGTCTGTTCTGCGAACGTATCTTCGGACCGGTACGCGACTACGAGTGTCATTGCGGTAAATACAAGCGTATCCGCTACAAAGGCATCGTATGCGACCGTTGCGGCGTCGAAGTTACCGAAAAGAAGGTTCGCCGCGAACGTTCGGGGCATATCCAACTTGCCGTTCCGGTGGCTCATATATGGTATTTCCATTCGCTGCCGAATAAGATTGGTTACCTGCTCGGAATGTCTACCAAAAAACTCGATTCCATAGTTTATTACGAAAAATATGTAGTCATTCAGCTTGGGGCACTTGCAGGCGAAGAAGAGACTCTCGCCGTAGGCGACCTTCTCGACGAAGACCAATACCTCGCCGTAATGGACAGAGTACCGAAAGACAATCATCTCCTCGACGATAGCGACCCAAACAAGTTCATCGCCAAGATGGGAGCGGAAGCTATTCGCGAAATGCTTATGCGGCTCGACTTGGACAAGCTATCTTATGAGCTGCGCAACAAAGCCGATACCGACACTTCACAACAGCGTAAGGCAGAGGCTCTCAAACGCCTGCACGTCATAGAGTCGTTCCGTGCATCGAAAGTGCCCAATAAGCCCGAATGGATGATTCTTACCGTCTTGCCAGTAATTCCGCCCGAATTGCGTCCGCTTGTTCCGCTCGACGGAGGCAGATTCGCCACATCAGATCTCAACGACCTCTATCGCCGTGTCATCATCAGAAACAACCGTCTGAAACGATTGATAGAGATAAAAGCTCCCGAGGTGATACTCCGCAACGAAAAACGTATGTTGCAGGAGGCTGTCGACAGTCTTATCGACAACTCACGCCGTGCTGCGGCAGCCAAAGCCGACTCCACACGTCCGCTAAAATCGCTCTCCGAAAGCCTGAAAGGTAAGCAGGGACGCTTCCGTCAGAACCTTCTCGGAAAACGTGTCGATTACTCGGCTCGTTCGGTTATCGTCGTCGGTCCGGAGCTGAAGATGGGCGAATGCGGATTGCCCAAAGAGATGGCAGCAGAGCTTTACAAGCCGTTCATTATAAGAAAATTGATAGAACGCGGAATAGTGAAGACGGTGAAGTCGGCAAAGAAATTCATCGACCGCAAAGACCCTGTCGTTTACGATATATTGGAAAATGTTATGAAGGGACATCCCGTATTGCTCAACCGTGCACCGACACTGCACCGACTGGGTATTCAGGCATTCCAACCCAAGATGATAGAAGGACGTGCAATACAGTTGCATCCGCTCGCCTGTACGGCATTCAACGCTGACTTCGACGGCGACCAGATGGCAGTACACCTCCCTCTGGGCAACGAAGCAATACTGGAGGCACAACTCCTGATGCTCGGCTCGCACAACATATTGAATCCCGCCAACGGAGCCCCTATCACCATACCGTCGCAGGATATGGTGCTCGGACTGTACTATATCACCAAAGAACTGCCGGGAGCCAAAGGCGAGGGTATGACTTTCGCTTCGCCCGAAGAGGCAGAGATAGCTCTGAACGAAGGCAAAGTCGATATTCACGCCCGAATCAATGTCCGCCTCAGAGAGACAGACAGCGAAGGAAATAGCGTATTCAATATGATAAAAGATACTACCGTCGGACGAGTTATAGTCAATAAATATCGTCCGAAAGAAGTGTCATATATCAACGAACTGTTTACTAAAAAATCGCTCAGAGATATCATCGGTAATGTCATAGAGAATGCGGGAGTGGCAAAAACGGCTCAGTTCCTCGACGATATCAAGAACCTCGGTTACCAGATGGCGTTCAAGGGCGGTCTGTCGTTCAATCTGTTCGACGTCATTATCCCCGACGAGAAGAGCGATTTGGTGAAAGCCGGCTACGAAGAGGTCGATAAGATTGTGGGCGACTACAATATGGGTTTCATCACCAACAACGAACGTTATAATCAGATTATCGACGTATGGACACGTGTAAACAAACAACTTACCGACGTATTGATGAAGAAATTCGTCTCCGACAAGCAAGGCTTCAACTCCGTGTATATGATGCTCGACTCGGGTGCTCGCGGTAGCAAGGAACAGATTCGTCAGCTGTCGGGTATGCGTGGTCTTATGGCTAAACCGCAGAAAGCCGGTGCCGAAGGCGGACAGATTATCGAAAATCCGATTCTTGCCAACTTCAAAGAAGGGCTTAGCGTATTGGAGTACTTCATCTCCACTCACGGTGCTCGTAAGGGTCTTGCCGATACCGCTCTGAAGACCGCCGACGCAGGTTATCTGACTCGTCGTCTGGTAGACGTATCGCACGACGTTATAATTACTGCCGAAGACTGCGGCACTCTGCGTGGACTGACTGTTACCGAGCTGAAAAACAAAGAAGAAGTCATCTCTACCCTCGGCGAAAGGATTCTGGGACGTGTTACCGTACACGACGTACGCAACCCCAAGACAAACGAAATAATAGTACCCGCAGGAGAGATTATCGATGAAAAAATAGCTGCCGAGATAGAACGCGCCTCGATAGAGCGTGTCGAAGTACGCTCGGTACTTACCTGTGAACAACGTCTGGGCGTTTGTGCCAAATGCTACGGACGCAACCTGTCGAACGGTCTGCTGGTAAACAAGGGCGAAGCCGTAGGCGTCATCGCCGCTCAGTCTATTGGCGAACCGGGTACACAGCTGACACTCCGCACATTCCACGTCGGCGGTATCGCATCTAACATCGCTGCCGAGTCGAAGATAGTTTCACGCTACGACGGTATACTCGAAATAGACGAGATACGTACGGTAGATACCGTAGACGCGACAGGCAAAGATTATCAGGTAGTGGTGTCGCGGCAGACAGAGATGAGAATAATAGACCCCAACACAAAGATAGCAATGACAATACAATCGATACCTTATGGTGCCAAATTGTATTTCAAATCGGGCTCGGAGGTAAAGAAAGGCGACCTTATCTGCGACTGGGATCCGTTCAATGCGGTCATTATCTCCGAAGTAGCGGGTAAAATAGATTTCGACTCGGTAATAGAAAACGTTACATACAAAACCGAATCGGACGAAACAACCGGTCTCAGAGAAAAAATAATCATCGAAAGCAAAGATAAAACCAAGACACCTTCGGTACAAATTCTCGATAAAGGGAAAAATATCGTCAAGTCGTACAACCTGCCTGTTTCGGCACACCTTGTCGTAGATAGCGGTCAGGAGATAAAAGCGGGCGATATATTGGTAAAAATACCGAGAGCACAGGGTAAAGCAGGCGATATCACAGGCGGTCTGCCTCGTGTAACAGAGCTTTTCGAGGCACGCAATCCGAGCAACCCTGCCATCGTTGCCGAAATAGACGGAGAAGTATCGTTCGGTAAAATCAAACGCGGTAACCGCGAAATATCGGTAACTTCCAAGACGGGAGAAGAGAAAAAGTATCTTGTTCCTCTTTCGAAACAGATACTCGTCCAAGAAGGCGACTTTGTCCGTGCGGGCATTCCTCTCTCCGACGGTGTCATTACACCTGCCGATATTTTAGCTATCAAGGGACCGACCGCCGTTCAGGAGTATATCGTCAACGAAATTCAGGACGTTTACCGCCTGCAAGGTGTGAAAATCAACGACAAACACTTCGAAATCATCGTTCGTCAGATGATGAGCAAGGTACAAATCAACGAACCGGGCGACACCCATTTCCTCGAAGGACAACTTGTCGATAAACATATCTTTATGGAAGAAAACGATAAGATATGGGGTACCAAAGTAGTGCTCGACGCAGGAGACTCCACCAACTTCCAGCCAGGACAGATGGTTACGGCACGTCGCCTGAGAGAAGAGAACTCGTCGCTCAAACGCAAAGACCTCAAACTCGTAGAGACACGCGATGCGGTGGCTGCAACGTCGTCGCCCGTATTGCAGGGTATCACACGTGCTGCCCTTCATACACGTAGCTTTATGTCGGCTGCCTCGTTCCAAGAAACTACTAAGGTACTCAATGAAGCTGCTATCAGTGGACGAGTAGACAAACTCGAAGGTATGAAAGAAAACGTTATCGTCGGCAACCGTATACCTGCTGGAACAGGTCTTAGAGAGTACGACAAAATTGTCGTTATGTCTAAGGAGGAGTACGACCGCATTCACGATACGAGCCTTATTGTTACCGACTATGGTGATCTGGAAACGATAAGCTATAAAGATTAAAGGATTTTAGTTTTACAAATACAAATAGTTTATTATTGAACGACACGTAGGCTGAGCACATAAAGCTTGCCTACGTGTTTTTTATGGGGTGTTGGATATTAGAAATTATGACTATTCAGATAAATAGAATTTTGGTTATTAATATTATTTGTCCACACACATCCTCCTCTTTCAAATCGCCTGATAGCCTATATCGCTGCGATAGAAGAGGTTATCGCAATCTATCTTGGCTATTTCTGCCAGAACATTCTCGCGGGCTTCGGCAAGTGTCGCCGCCAACCCCGTTACGAAGAGGACTCTGCCGCCATTGGTAAGCAGACGGTCGCCGTCGTATTTAGTGCCCATATGGAATACCTCTACCCCTTTGAGCGTGTCGAGGTGTTTTATCTCGAATCCTTTACGATAGCTCTCGGGATACCCCTTCGATGCCAGCACAAAACCTATTGCAGCGCGGCTATCCCACTCTATGCAAGGCGTCCTGCGGTCTAAGACATCGTTGAAGACGTCGAAGATATCGCTTTTGAGGCGAGGTAAGACAACTTCGGTCTCGGGGTCGCCAAAACGTGCGTTGAACTCTATGACTTTAATCCCTTTGGCAGTCTTCATCAACCCACCGTACAATACGCCGCAGAAGCTACAACCCTCTGCTACCAAAGCATTTGCAGTAGGTTTCATTATGCGGTTGAGGGCAAAGTCTCGGTCTTCGGCAGTGATGAAGGGCAGTGGCGAATATGCACCCATTCCGCCCGTATTGGGTCCGAGGTCGCCCTCGAAAGCTCTTTTGTGGTCTTGTGCCAAAGCCATCGGATATACGTCAGTGCCATTTACGAAGCACATAAAAGAGAACTCCTGCCCCTGCATAAACTCCTCGATAATCACCCTGTCGGAGCCGAACTTGTGCACCATAAGCATATCGTGCAGAGCCGCTTCGGCTTCGGCGTGCGTCATAGCTACTACGACGCCCTTACCCGCCGCAAGACCGTCGTATTTTATCACTATCGGCGTCCCGTGTCGCTCCACATAAGCCATCGCTTCGGTATAATCGGCAAAAACGGCATAGTCGGCAGTAGGAATATCATACTTCATCATCAGGTTTTTGGCAAACTCCTTGCTGGACTCTATACGGGTGGCGTTCTTCGACGCACCAAAAACTCTAAGTCCGTGTTGTGTAAAAAGGTCGGCTATACCGGCTGCCAAAGCCGCCTCGGGTCCTACGACGGTAATGTCTACCGAGTGAGTCTGAGCAAACCGCAACAATTCGTCGACTTCCGTATCGCCGATAGCGACACAATGAGCTATACGTGCGATACCGGCATTGCCTGGAGCACAGTATATTTCGGTTACTTTTGGAGATTTTCCTAAGGCAGCGCAGATGGCGTGCTCTCTGCCACCTGCCCCTATTACAAGTACTTTCATATTATTCTTATTGCGTGTATTATTTTCTGCAAAGTTAATACTTCGATTACGAATTTATTTTACAAAAAAGATAGGTATAAATTTCGATTTCTTCAATCTTATCTAAATTACTCATTGAAAGGTTTACTACTCTCAATTTTACACTCTTTTTGACGTGCAAAGATAGTTTTTCCTTGACTAATATTAAAAAAAGACATGTTTTGAGATGTTCTTATTCTTATATTATGAAAAAGTGAGGAGAAAGACGCTCCGACCGTATTTGGAGACACACACTCCCCCCTTCACTCTTTGCTGTCGATACTCTTTGATTTTTGAGTTCCGCGATACCTTGTTTTAGTCGTTGTCTTCGAGGCTAAAAAGCTCGTTGACAGTAACATTGAATATCTGCGACATCTTCAGTGCCAGCACTGTAGAGGGGTTGTATTTACCGAGCTCTATAGCATTGATAGTCTGTCGACTGACACCTGTCATATCTGCCAGTTGCCCTTGAGTGATGTTTCTACGGGCACGCTCTACCTTTATACTGTTAGTCATACTCGCCGTTATTTTTGGAAACACAGTGCAACAACCAATAAAACCGAAGTATAAAGATTATTGGGATAGTAAACATATTGCCCACGAGTACCCAGAAGAAAGGAAAATCGTATACAAAAACGATCGCAAACAACAGTATCGCACAATTCGTCAAAACTGCCCACGACAGTGCATTTAGCCGTAGAGAAGCGATAAACTCATCTTCGTTTTTCTCTTTGGAAAACATAATGAATACGCCACCGACTATTGTCATTATGGCAGCGATTTCGTCGAGAACATTATTCTCTACGATTCCACAAAAACCGGTACCTAAAATACCGACATTATAAAAGAGAGCAAAAACTTTAGTTTGTAATATGTCTGTGTTTTGCAGACACATACATAAAACACATAATAAAAAACCGATGGCGAAAACAGTCCATCCAAGAGGTTTAAACCTGTTTGACAATAAAAAACTCTGTTTCATGATAGAATAAATTTAAAAATTAGACATCGCAAAAGTAATGTTTATTTTACACATAGACAAACAAACATTACAGAAAAGCGAAAATAAAATGACAGAAAAAATGTAATTCTCTCATTTATAGCGAAAAAAAATACATCTTTATATGGGGATAATTTCTTTATCTGCCAAGAATATGGTAATATCTCGGCAACAAAGTACTAACTGAAAAACATTAGATATCCGCATTTTCGAGATTTTACAACACACGATACGTACAAATATCTGTTTAACAGTACGTTTACAACATTCCGCCTTATTTGAAATTTCAAGACCCATTTTTCATCAAAAAATATCTAAATTTGCACTTCAACCTTTACAATCGACCACACTATGAAATATTTTTTGATAGCAGGCGAGGCTTCAGGCGATATGCACGGAGCCGCACTTATGAGAGAGCTTAGAGCGATAGACCCTCAGGCACAGTTTTGTTTCCTTGGAGGCGACCTTATGCTGCACGAGGGAGGCAATATGATAAGGCATTACAAAGATATGGCTTTTATGGGTGTGGTAAATGTAATACTTAATTTACATAAGATTGCCAAGAATTTCGACCTCTGCACCAAAGCCATAAAAGACTTTTCGCCCGATGCTGTAATACTTATAGACTATCCTGGATTCAATCTGAAGGTGGCAAAATATGTGAAAAACAACTCGGATATCCCTGTATATTACTATATAGCACCTAAACTTTGGGCGTGGAAAGAGTACCGTATCAAGACTATCAAACGCTATGTCGACCGTATGTTTACCATATTTCCGTTCGAGACCGAATATTTCGGTAAACTCGGCTACAACGTCGAATATGTAGGCAATCCTACGGCTGAGGCTATCGATAATTTTCTAAACAACAATGCCACTCCCTCCGAGACGGATAAGTCGACGACTATCGCCTTATTGTGTGGTAGCCGCCGACAAGAGGTGCTTAAATGTTTGCCTATAATGGCTCGTATGACGGGATATTTTCCTCAGTATAAGTTTGTTGTGGCGGCTGCCCCTAATATCGACCACAGTATCTATACCCGAATATTGAGAGGAAACACCGATGTAGTATACGGCGATACATACAATGTACTTCGAAAAGCTCAAGCCGCAATAGTAAATTCGGGTACGGCAACGCTCGAAACGGCAATAATAGGCACCCCTCAAGTAGTTGTATATCATGTGATAGGGGGGCTTTTCGTGCCGTTGCTCAGAAAGATTTTTATAAAGATACCTTTCGTGTCATTGGTAAACCTCATAGCTGGCAAAGAGGTAGTAACTGAGCTTATTACACCGAAATTTACAGAAAGGCAACTATATATCGAACTCAACAAAATAGTATCTTCTCCAAAAAGATATCAGGAAATCAAGGATGGGTATCGGACAGTAAAACAGCGTCTTGGAAAAGAATCTGCCTCTAAAAATACTGCAAGATTGATATACGGATATTTAGAAAGTGACAAATAGTTAAATAAGGTTAAACGATGATTGATGTGTGCAACATTTTGTAGTACGTGGGTCTTAATATAGAAGTAAACGAAGATTAATGCTTTCGGTCGATACGGTAAGATTAGATGGTATCATAGAGGGTTGTAAAGAAGGTAAAGAAGATAGTCAAAGACGCCTTTATGAACTCTATGCAAAGCGAATGACAGCAGTGTGTCTGCGATATACCGACGATTACGAGACTGCACGCGACCTGATGCACGACGGATTTATAAAGGTATTCGGCCATATAGGAGAGTACAGTGGTACAGGGAGTTTCGAGGGATGGCTTAGGAGGATTTTTGTGAATATTTCGCTCGATCATATAAGGAAGAGGGTCGAAAATATAGATATAGATAAAGTAGAATATTTGCTCGACCAAAGCGACGACGATTGGGAAATAGATAGCGATATAAGTATCGACGATATATTCGAGGCTATAAAACAGCTGCCCGAAGTGGCAAGAACAATATTCAATATGTTCAATCTCGATGGATATTCTATAAAAGAGATTTGTAACGAGTTGAATATGACTAGTGAAGCGGTAAGGTCGCAACACTGCAGAGCTAAAGAAAAGCTCCGCAAGATTTTGAAAACTAAAGAACAAAGATTATATAACAAATAGAACGATAGGCGATTACTATCAAGTAAATATTATTTCTAATGAAAAAAATATTCGACGATAATATAGCAAACCAACTCAATCAATTGGAAGTAGACCTTCCGCAAAACGATTGGGACGTACTATTGGCAAAGATGCCAACCAAGAAACACCGTGCTATACCTATACGGTATTATGTATCAGCGGCTTCTGTTGTTTTATTGCTTGGATTCGGTTCGTTGTTTATGCTTTATAACGATAGCACGAAAGGCAATAATCAAGAATTTACTGCCAAAGTGGTATCCGGCAGCAAAACAGATACTTACAGTGAGAAAAATGAGCAAGCGTCTGCCAACTATAATAATTCACCTATTGCCGTAAATGAAATTTATGAGCGTAATAGTAAAGTATACGATACACCAAGAGCCTCAGAAACAAATAGTAGGGCTATATCTTCCGGTAAAAAAAGAAATACAAACTCTTTTCTCGATGGTACCCGAAGCAATAGCGATATAAGCATAGATATACAAGAATTACCATCGGAAGCTAATATTCAAGATACTAATACAGATAGTCGTAAGGCAGACTCTACTCCTAAAAAACATAAAACAATACAACAACACGATGCCGATAAGTCGCTCGATGAATATAGGCAGGAATATCACCAACAGCCAACACCCAAAGACAATATACGCAAGCAGCGGCAGCAACTCAAAGACCGCAATTCTCTTACAAGAGACTACTATGCAGATATACATACTTCGGTATCGCCTTTATCGGGTAATGGTAGCGTCTCGAAAGGTGTTACCGACCTTATGTCGACAGGCGGATTGATGTCTATGTTAAGCCCATACGATGTACAGACTCGACACAATATCCCCGTATCGATAGGAATGAGTATCGGTATACCACTGATACAAAACCAGTTGTATTTCAATACGGGACTGAAGTATACGTATTTGTACTCTGTGTCGACTACGATAGATAGAGAGACGAGTAAAGCGATATCGGCAGATGAGCAAAATCTGCATTATATCGGCATTCCGCTTGGATTATCTTATCAGTTTGTAGAAAAAGGTATTTTCAGAGCCTATCTGTCCGCCTCTGCTACTTTGGAAAAAGGTATATCGAAAGTTACAAGACATATCAATTATATGACATCGAGCTACGAAAGTAACTTTACTGAGAGTATCGACGGATTTGCTACCTCTTTCGCCGTTGGTGGAGGTGTAGGAGTGAAGATAGTACGTAGTCTTGAATTTTACTTGGAACCCGAATTCTCGTGGTTTATTTTTAGTAAAAAATACCCGCAGCCTGAGAGTAGAATTACTCAAAATCCTATTAAT
>ERZ773009.1303-NODE-1303-length-17559-cov-4.399166_pt1 | contig 17559 bp, 15 predicted proteins | sample MGYA00580663_ERZ773009 | MGnify/ENA primary metagenome ERZ773009 (study PRJEB29015, sample SAMEA2737969) | human oral metagenome | biome: human oral; feature: human-associated habitat; material: dental | place: China | collected 2026 ... | reverse complement strand
CGTGGATGGAGAGGATGGGGTTGTTGTCGCCCATGGCGCGGCAGGCGTTGATCACTTCCTGCACACGGCGCTCCATCTCGGGGTTGGCGCGCTGCACCGAGGCGAAGTCCAGCTCGGCGGCATTGCTGCCCACGCCCATGCTGGAGGCGGCACCGCCGCCCAGGCCGATGCGCATGCCCGGGCCGCCCAGCTGCATGAGCAGCGTGCCGGCCGGCAGCGGCAGCTTGTGCTGGTGGCGGGCATCCACCGAGCCCACGCCGCCGGCAATCATGATGGGCTTGTGGTAGCCCCAGCCGGTGTGCGGGCCGTCGGCCGCCGCCTGCGAGAGCGGGGTCTCGAAGGTGCGGAAGTAGCCCAGCAGGTTCGGGCGGCCGAATTCGTTGTTGAAGGCGGCCCCGCCCAGCGGGCCCTCGATCATGATGGACAGCGGGGTGGCCAGGGTGGGTGGGCGGCCGTTGGCGGCTTCCCAGGGGTGTTCCCAGCCGGGAATGCGCAGGTTGGAGACGGTGAAGCCGGTGAGGCCGTAGCGTGGCGTGCCGCCCCGGCCGGTGGCGCCTTCGTCACGGATCTCGCCGCCACTGCCGGTGGCCGCGCCCGGGTGGGGGGCAATGGCCGTGGGGTGGTTGTGGGTCTCGACCTTCAGCAGGCGATGCACGGGCTCTTCGGACCAGCGATAGCGGCCGGTGGCCGGGTCCACGTTCCAGGCGGCCAGCGTGCCGCCTTCCAGGATGGCGGCGTTGTCGGAATAGGCCACCACCGTGCCCTGCGGGTGGGCCTTGTGGGTCTCGCGGATCATGCCGAACAGCGAGCGTTCCTGCGGCTTGCCGTCGATGATGAAGTCGGCGTTGAAGATCTTGTGGCGGCAGTGCTCGGAGTTGGCCTGCGCGAACATCATCAGCTCGACATCGGTGGGGTCGCGTCCCAGTTCGCCATAGACGCGGGCCAGGTAGTCGATCTCGTCGGCCGACAGCGCCAGGCCCAGCCGGGTGTTGGCTGCGCGCAGGGCGGCGGCGGCATCGTCGCCCAGCGGCACGGTGGCCAGGGGGACAGGGGCATGGGGCGCAAAGAGCCGGGCCGGATCCGGTGCGGTGGTGAACCAGCTCTCGGTCATCGGGTCATGCAGGCAGGCGGCCAGCAGGGCAAGCTTCGCCTCGGGATAGTCCTGGGCCTTGCTGCCGCCCAGCAGGCCGTGCCGAAAGCCCAGCTTCCAGCGGATGCCGCGCTCGATGCGCGTCACGTCGGCAAAGCCGGCATGGTGCAGGATGTCGATGGCCTTGGACGACCAGGGCGAGAGCGTGCCCTGACGGGCCGTGACCCAGAGGGAGCGCTGGTGCTTGCCGTCGGGGGCATCGGGCAGCGGGTGCTCGTCCACCAGCAGCTGCAGGCGGGCCAGCCGCTCGCCGGCCAGGGCGCCATCCGGCCCCGGGGCCGAGACCTCCAGCGGGTAGAACCATTCGGCATCGAGGGTCTCGATGGCATCGTCGATGGCCTGCAGTTTCTGCAGCAGTGCCTGGGCGCGGAAGGGGCTCAGTGCATGCCCACCGGGCAGCGTTGGATAGGTCGGGGTGCTCATGGCCATGAAGGTCCGGATCGGGGGTCTGCGTCGGGAATGAACAGGCCGGCAGCAAGGCGGGTTGCCCCGTGCGGAGGCGTGTTCCAGGGGGTGATTATAGGAAAGCCTGAAGAGGTTCCCTGCCCTGCCATGCAGGGCTTTTCTGCGGTGCGCCGGAGGCCGGGGCGCAGCCGTGTCGTGAAAGAGCACATGGGATGCCTGATTTCCCGGACGGGGGTAGTATCAGAGCTATTCGATTCTGATTCCGATTTTTCAACCCTAAGGAGACATCATCCATGTCTAACCTGTCGTATCTCAAGCCGCAACCCGGCAGCCCCTGGGATACCTATCTGGCGCAGGTGGACCAGGTCACGCCTCACCTTGGCCCGCTGGCCAAGTGGGTCGAGACGCTGAAAAAGCCCAAGCGCGCCCTGATCGTCGATGTGCCGATCGAGCTGGACAACGGCACGGTGGCCCATTTCGAGGGATACCGCGTGCAGCACAACGTCTCGCGCGGACCCGGCAAGGGCGGCGTGCGCTACCACCCGGACGTGACGCTGGAAGAGGTGATGGCGCTCTCGGCATGGATGACGATCAAGAACGCGGCCGTCAACATCCCCTACGGCGGCGCCAAGGGCGGCATCCGGGTCGATCCGAAGAAGCTGTCGCCCAATGAGCTGGAAAAGCTCACCCGCCGCTACACCAGCGAGATCGGCGTGATCATCGGGCCGACCAAGGACATCCCGGCTCCGGACGTGAACACCAACGGCCAGATCATGGCCTGGATGATGGACACCTATTCGGCCAACCAGGGTGCCACCGTGACCGGCGTCGTCACCGGCAAGCCGATCGAACTGGGCGGCTCGCTGGGTCGCGTCAAGGCCACCGGCCGCGGCGTGTTCCTCACCACCCGTGAGGCTGCACGCAACATGGGTCTGGCCCTGGATGGCGCGCGCGTCATCGTGCAGGGCTTCGGCAACGTGGGTGGCGTGGCCGCCGAACTGCTGGCCCAGGCCGGTGCCAAGGTGGTGGCCATTCAGGACCACACCGGTTCGGTGAAGAACGACAAGGGCCTGGACGTCCCTGCCCTGCAGGCGCATGCCCGCAAGACCGGCGGCGTGAAGGGCTTTGCCGAGGCCGAGGCCATCGGTGACGAGGACTTCTGGGGTCTGCCGTGCGACATCCTGGTGCCGGCGGCACTGGAAGGTCAGGTCGACGACAAGCGCGCCGAGCGCGTCAAGGCCCGGCTGGTGGTCGAGGGCGCCAACGGCCCGGTCACCAAGGCCGGTGACAAGGTGTTTGCCGACCGCGGCATCACCCTGGTGCCGGACGTGATCGCCAACTCGGGCGGCGTGATCGTCTCGTACTTCGAGTGGGTGCAGGACTTCTCCAGCTTCTTCTGGGGCGAGGACGAGATCAACCTGCGTCTGGAAGCCATCCAGCTCAGCGCCTTCCGCGACATCCAGCGGATCGCGGCCGAGAAGAAGGTATCGCTGCGCACGGCAGCCTACATCATTGCCTGCCAGCGGGTGCTGCAGGCCCGTGCCGAGCGCGGTCTGTACCCATGATCATCGGCCGTTGACGGCTGGCCGGGGCACTCGCCCCGGTGCCTTCACCCGATGAAGCAAGCCCCTCGCAGGAGGGGCTTTTCTTTTGGGAGGCCTCCCTTGTTGAGGGCGCCTTGTGGGTGCGCTTCCCTATGGGGCAGCCGGGGTTCAGGACTCCAGCCGTTCCAGGCGTTCCGTCAGGGCGGCCACCTGTCGTTCCAGGTCATCCACGCGCAGCTGCAGCATCTGCAGGGCCTCGGCGTCGGCCGGGTTGGCGGGAGGCCGGCCCGGGGCGTCGTGCCCGGTGCCGCCCTGCACCATCGTGGCGGTGCCGGCCGGCTCGGACAGGCAGTGACGCCAGCGGGCCTCACGCTCGCCGGGCTGGCGCGGCATCAGCTCCACCAGGGCGCCGGCCGTGCGCTCGGCCATCTCCTGCAGATAGGCTTCCACCGATGAGGTATCGGCAAACTTCGCCTGGCGTTCCACGTGCGCGCGCAGCCCGGCTGCCGTCTGTGGGCCACGCAGCATCAGGACCGACAGCAGCGCTGCCGCTTCGGACGGGATGCCCAGCACGCGCGGCAGGTTATGCTCATAGCGCGTCACCCGCCCGCCACTGCTCTCGATCACCAGCGACAGGCCACGCAGCGTCTCCAGCGCCTCCAGCAGCTCGGTTTCGTTCAGGTTCATGACCGGATCGCGGTTGCTGCGCTGGTTGCAGCCGGCCAGCAGGGCATTCAGCGACATCGGATAGCTGTCGGGAACGGTCTTTTCCTTTTCCAGCAGCACCGCCAAGGCGCGGGCGGCGTGGGCATCCAGTCGGGGCAGCGAGGGGGAATCCGTCATGGGCGAGGTCCTTTTCGTGGGGGCGTGAGGGTTCGCGGAAAGGCCGGATGGGCATCGTCCGAAGGCCGTCGATGATAACCGGCTGCCTGCAGGATGGGCTCCCGGTGCGTGGGAAACAGCAGGTTGCCGAGGCCGTCTGCGGGGGCTGCATGGGCAGGGATCCTGCAACGGATCATGGCAGCTGATGGAGACATCAGCCGGGTGGCATACTGTCAGCATCAAGACAATGCTTTGGAACCATGAAAACCCGTTCGATCACTGCGGCGGTCCGCCCGGCCCTTTCGCAGACCCCCGCCTGGGTGCTGGACCTGGCCACCATCCGCCGTCTGGAAGGCCGCTGGCTGGACGAGACGGAGCCTGGCGAGCTGATGGCCTGTGCCGGTGCGGCCGTGGCCCGGGTGGCGATGGCCATGTGGAAGAACCTGCCGGCGCATGCGCCGGTGATCCTGCTGGTGGGTCCAGGCAACAATGGCGGCGACGCGCTGGTGGCCGGCCGCATCCTGCGTCGTGCGGGGCTGGCCGTGTGGGCGGCTGGCATGCCGGGGCTGGACACCACGCCCCCGGAGGCCGAGGATGCCCGCGCCGCCTGGGAGGCCTGGCGGGCTGACGGCCAGGTCATTCACGGTTTCGAGCAGGTGGCCGACTGGCTGTGGCCGGACGGCGACGCACCGGATGAGGACGCCTCGGCGGGCGATGACGGCGACGTGCCCCCGGCCGAGCCTGCCCTGATCATCGACGGGCTCTTCGGCATTGGCCTGACCCGTCCGCTGGCGGGGCGCGTGGCTGGATTGGTCCGGCGGGTGAACCGCGCTCGGGTGCCGGTGCTGGCCATTGATGTGCCCAGCGGGCTGGATGCAGACCGTGGTGCACCGGTGGGTGATGCTGAGGCTCCTGTCATGCAGGCACGCCAGACGGTGACGATGATTGCCGACAAGCCGGGGCTGCACACGGGGGCGGGCCTGCGGCATGCGGGCCGTGTCTGGGTGGCACCGCTGTCCGACCTGCCGCTGGAAGCGGAGCTGGGCGCGCTGGAGGCGGTGGACGGCCCTGCCGATGCGGGTGCATGGCGCGATGTACCGACCGAAGCCGAGGCTGAAACGGATCCGGATGATGGCCACAATTTCGACGATTCCGGCATGGACGACGCCGATGCGGATGCCCCCTGCCCGGTCGATGAAGACAGCTTCCCGCACGACCTGCCGGGCGTATTGCTGACGGCTCCCCTCGCCGCGGCCCTGCTGCCTGCCCGTGCGCGCGATGCCCACAAGGGCAATGGCGGTGACGTGCTGGTGGTGGGCGGCCGGCTGGGCATGGCCGGTGCGGCCCGGCTGGCCGCGCAGGGCGCAGCGGGCGCCGGTGCCGGGCGGGTGTGGATTGCCGTCGAGTCAGAGACTTGCCCTCAGACGGGGGCGACCGAGGATGCCGGGGCACTGCGGCCGGAGGACGATGCCGAGGATATGCAGGCGCAGACAGCAGACGCAGGCGCCTCGGACGCGGACGCATCGGCGGCAGCTCCGAAGGACGAGGCCGACGACGAAGCGGACGCCCCGCAGGACGCATCCGGCAAGGCTCGGCAGCCGGTCGATCCGCTTCACCCGGAAATCATGCGCTTTGTGTGGGACACCGATGCCGCCTTGCCGGGGGCTGCACCCGTCCTGGTGGTGGGCTGCGGTCTGGGGCAGGACGAGACGGCGCAACAGTGGCTGGACCACGCGTTGTCCAGCCAGGCGCCGCTGGTGATCGATGCCGATGCGCTGAGTCTGCTGACCGAGGCGCCGGCGGCTCCCTGCAGCATCCTCACGCCGCATCCGCTGGAGGCCGCGCGGCTTCTGGGGGTGTCGGTGGCCGATGTCCAGGCAGACCGGCCGGCCTGTGCCCGCGCGCTGGCGGCGCGTTTCGAGGCCGTGGCCGTACTGAAAGGCGCCGGCACCGTGGTGGCGGCGCCGGACGGTCGTCTGGCGATCAACACCAGCGGTCATCCGGTCCTGGCCACGGCAGGAACGGGCGATGTGCTGGCCGGGACCATTGCCGCCCTGTTGGCCGGCCTGCTGCGCGCAGGCTGCCCGCCCGATGAGGCCGCCTGGCAGGCCGCCTGTGCCGGTGTCTGGCTGCATGGCCGTGCGGGCGAGTGCCTGGCACGCCGTCAGGGCCCGCGCGGCGTGCCGGCCGGGGCGCTGCCGGGGCAGTATCCGGGCATCATGGGCAGCCTGTCGATGCCTGCTTCCAGGAGGGATCGATCGTGAACGACATGGAACGCATCCATCACCAGTGGCATGAATACGCCAAGGGGCGTGACACGGCGGCGTTGATCGAACTCTACGCCGAAGACGCCGTGTTCGAGAGCCCGTTGGTGCCGGTGATCATGGGGACCGACAGCGGTGTGCTGCGCGGACGGCCTCAGATTCTGGCCTTTCTGGAAGAAGGCACCCGGCGGCGCCCGAACGAACTGGTACGCTGGTACCGCACCGGTCAGTATCTGGTGGCGGGCGACACGCTTGTGTGGGAGTACCCGCGTCAGACGCCCGAGGGCGACCAGGTGGATATCCTGGAGCTGATGCAGATCCGCGATGGACTGATCAGCCACCACCGCATCTACTGGGGGTGGTTTGGCACGCAGATGCTCATTGCTTCGGCCATGAGCAAGACGGACGCGCGATCTAAATCTTCGTGAGCCTGGGGGGCCCGACAGCTTCGGGTCAACCTGCGGGTGCTCCGGATGTCGAACGGCGCGCAGTGCGCCGTCAGCCCGCCTTCAGGCGTCCCCGTTCGATCTCCAGCCGTCGGCCGCAGCGGGCGGCCAGGCGCGGGTCGTGCGTGACCAGGATCAGCGTGGCGCCAAAGTCGCGGTTCATCTCGAACAGCAGGTCGATGACGCGCTCGCCGGTGGCGTGATCGAGGCTGCCGGTGGGTTCGTCGGCAAACAGCAGCCGGGGAGAGGAAGCGAAGGCGCGGGCCAGGGCCACGCGCTGCTGCTCGCCACCCGATAGCGTGCGCGGATAGTGTCCGGCCCGCTCGGCCAGCCCCACGCGGGCCAGCAGCTCGCGGGCGATGCGATGGGCTTCCGGGTGGGCGGCCAGCTCCAGGGGCAGCATGACGTTTTCCAGGGCGGTCATGGCCGGCAGCAGCTGGAAGGACTGGAAGACGAAGCCCACCTGCTCCGCCCGCCAGTGGGCGCGCTGCTCTTCGTCCCAGGCAAACAGCGACTGGCCGTCCACCTGCACATCGCCGCCGGTAGGCAGGTCCAGCCCTGCCAGCAGGCCCAGCAGCGTGGACTTGCCCGAGCCCGAGGCGCCGATGATGGCCACCGTCTCGCCGGCCTGCACGTCGAAGCTGACGTCGTCGAGGATCGTCAGCATGCGTCCGCTATCTGGTACGCTCTTGCTCAGGTTCTGGACTTGGATGAGGGGCATGAGAACAGTGGCGCCACGACGTGGCCAGGCAGGACGGGATGAATGCGGTTGCCGGCAAGGCGCGGCACCGGATGCAATGGTAACGGCTAACCCGCAGCGGCGGCAGGTGCTGTCATGGATGGCCGTGCCGGCGCTGCTGGTCGCCCTGCCCTGGCAGGCAGCCGGTGCGGCAGAGGCGGCAGAAAGCCCCGTGCTGATGGTGCTGGGCGACAGCCTGTCGGCCGAATACGGCCTGTCGCGTGGCGAAGGATGGGTGGCGTTATTGGAAAAGCGCCTGGCCGACGATGCTGCCCTGTCACGCTGGAAGGTGGTCAACGCCAGCATCAGCGGCGAGACCACGGCGGGCGGTCTGGCCCGGCTGCCACAGTTGTTGCAGCAGCACCGTCCGGCGCTGGTGATCATCGAGCTGGGCGGCAATGACGCGCTGCGCGGCCTGCCGCTGAAGGCCTCCACCGACAACCTGCGGCAGATGGTGGGCGCGGTGCAGAAGGCAGGCGGGCGCGCCGTGCTGGTGGGCATGCAGGTGCCGCCCAACTACGGGCCGGCCTATGCACGGCAGTTCGAGCGGATGTTCCGGAAGGTGGCCGACGAGACCCGTAGCCCCCTGGTGCCCTTCCTGCTGGAAGGCTTTGGCGATGACCCGACCTGGTTCCAGCCCGACGGCATTCACCCGCAGGCGCGGGCCCATCCGCGCATGCTGGAGACCGTCTGGGCGGTGCTGAAGGATGCGATGTGACCTGGTGCCCGAGGCCGGGATCGAACCGGCATGACCGAAGTCGAGGGATTTTAAGTCCCTTGTGTCTACCAGTTTCACCACTCGGGCAGCACGCCCTGCATTACACCACACTCCGGGGCCAGCAGCGAACCATCGGCGTGTGCGGCCGGCCTCCACGAAACGGCAGGATCGGCCTCAGAACGCGCCGTCGATGTCGGTGACGCCGACCAGCTTGTGGTTGACGAACTCCTTCAGGCCCAGGCCGATCAGCTCGCGGCCATAGCCCGAACGGCGTATTCCGCCAAATGGCAGGTCAGCCTTCACCGCGGTGGGATGGTTGATGTAGACCATGCCGGTGGAGATCTGCGCGGCCACCCGCTTGCCGCGCTCGATGTCCCGCGTGAACACCGAGCCGCCCAGGCCGAACGGTGAGTCGTTGGCCAGCCGGATGGCCTCGTCCTCGTCCTTCACCTTGAAGATCATCGATACCGGGCCGAAGAATTCGTGGTGGTAGACCGGGTTTCCGGGCTTCACCCCGGTGAGCAGCACCGGTCGCACGAAGGCCCCCTGCCTGGGCACCTCGGCCCCGATCACGGTGGCCGTGGCGCCGTGGGCCACGGCTTCATCGATCCAGCGGCGCACGTCGTCGGCTGCCTGCTGCGACGACAGCGGGGCCAGCGTGGTGGACGCCTCCATCGGATCGCCCGCCTTCAGCTGCGCCACACCCTCCGTGTAGCGCCGGACGAACTCGTCATGAATCGATTCATGCACGATGATGCGTTTGGATGAGCAGCAGACCTGCCCTCCGTTCCAGTGACGCCCGAACACGGCCCACTTCACCGCCTTGTCCAGGTCGGCGTCATCCAGCACGATGAAGGCATCCGAACCGCCCAGCTCCATCGTGGACTTCTTCAGCGCCCTGCCCGCCTGGGCCGCCACCAGGGCGCCGGCCCCTTCGGAGCCCGTCAGGGCCACGCCCTGCACGCGCGGGTCGTTGATGATCGTCTCGATCTGGTCGCGCGTGGCGTACAGGTTCTGGAAGCACCCTGCCGGTAGCCCCGTCTCCTGCATCAGCTTCTCGAAGGCGGCGGCTGATTGCGGCACGTTGGAGGCATGCTTCAGGAGGATGACGTTGCCTGCGGCCAGCTGCGGCGCCATGATGCGGGCAATCTGGTAGTACGGGAAGTTCCAGGGTTCGATGGCCAGGATGATGCCCAGTGGCTCGTGGACCAGCTGGGCCTCGGACACGACAGGATCCTCGCAGGGCAGCGACTGCGGGGCCAGCTCTGTCTCGGCATGCTTCACGTAGTATTCCAGGATGGCTGCCGACAGCTCCACCTCGGCTTCGGCCTCGGCCAGCAGCTTGCCCATCTCGGTGGTGAGAAGTTTCGCGTATTCGGTACGCCTGGCGCGCAGCAGGTCGGCTGCCTTCTGCAGGAACGTCACCCGTTCACTGACGGGCTTCAGGCGCCACTGCTGGAAGGCGGTGTGGCCACGTTCCAGGGCCTGGGCCACCTGTGCATCGGTGGCATCAGGAAAGGTCTTCAGGATCTCGCCGGTATAGGGATTGGTCGTCTGATAGGCCATGATGGAGTCTCCTTCGTGAAGTCGTTCAGGATGCTCCGTGGGCTCTGTCGATGCGGGACGATGACAGGGGGCACGGACTTTTTGAGTGTAGGAGTCCGTGCCGGCATGGGGCGGAGTGCCGCACCCGGGATCAAGGTCTCTTCCGGGATGAGCATCGGGTGCGGGGATCGGGGGAGAAAAACGAAAAGGCCGCCAACAGCATGCGCTGGGCGGCCTTTGAAAAACTGGAGCGGGAAACGAGTCTCGAACTCGCGACCTCAACCTTGGCAAGGTTGCGCTCTACCAACTGAGCTATTCCCGCATCGATGAGATTCAGGATTATAGATATATTTCGGAGACTTGCAAGTTCTTGTGTCGAGTATTGTTAAATCCGGCTGTCTGCCTTCCGATATGCCCCACGAACTGGCGGTCTGTTCCCCTGCGTCTGCCCCGTGGGCTGTTCACTGCCCTGCTTCCGTGCCCTGCTCCGAGGCCGTTCACCGCCCCGCCACCCGCATCGTCCGGTCCGGCCGGACGACCAGGTAGAGCAGCAGCGCCGTCAGTGCGCCCAGCGTGTCGGCCAGCATGTCCTTCTGGGCGTCCCAGATGTCGCCCTGCGAGCCCAGGAACTCGATGCCGGCATTTCCACCGTCGATGACGGCGTACTGCCATTCGATGATCTCATAGGCGGCGGCCACGCTCATGATGAAGAAGAGCGAGAAGAAGAAGGCCACGCCCATGCCGCAGAGCCGGCGGCGCAGCAGCCATTCGGCCATGGGGTAGCTGTAGAGGCCGATGATGAAGTGGGCCACGCGGTCGAAGTGGTTGCGTGATTCGCCCAGCAGCGGCGACAGCAGCCGGTTGCCCCATTCGAAGGGCACGTTGGCAAAGGTGTAGTGCGCGCCCACCAGGTGCAGCAGCATCCAGCCGCTCATCAGGGCATAGGCCAGGTTGCTGAAGCGGAACCAGCGTGCGCTGACCAGCAGCGCACCGTACACGATGAAGATGGGCGTGACCTCGGCCCACCAGACGGCACGGTCGGTCGGGGCGATGCCCGACCAGAGGGCGACGGCCGCAACGGCGGCGGCCAGCAAGGGAGCGAATGTCTGGCGGATCTGCATGGGTGATCTCGGCAAGGCGTTGCCCTATGGTGCCAGAAGGATCCGCCACGGCCCGTGGCGTGATTCACACAAGGCCGCTTCTTTCCCTGTGCGCTCGGACGCGACGTCGATGGCGGTGTCGACGTGCGGCTGCCGCCGTGGGGTGGTCACCAGGTTCAGGGCACGTTCCGATGGCCAGGAAAAGGGAGCCGCAAGGGCGAGAGCCTGTCGCGGCAAACCGCGGCTCGCAACTTCTACTGCCCGGCTTTCAGGCCTTGCTCCTGCAACTGGAACAGCAGCTGTTGATGGGCAACGGCATCGGCGAAGTCGGGGACAGTCTGCGTGCCGTTCGTCAGGTCGGCATGGACGGCACGATAGGTGTCGCACAGGTTTTCTGCCGTCCGGGAGTGGGCGGGCAGCGTCTCGCTCTTTTCCTGACGGATGACCTTGATCTGCAGAGGTTCGTACTGGATATGGCCGCTGTTGCCGGTGATGACGAGCCGGATGTGCTCGCACTCGATGTCCATCTGCAGACCGCTCAATCCTCCGTGGTATATCACGTCCACCAGCCCGCCGTCTGCAGTCCGGGCATGGAAGAACACGTGATCGATGGCGGTGCGATGAACGATCTCTCCGGTATCCTGCATCAGCACATCGGGATGCTGGCAGGCGGTCAGTGCCGACATCTGTTGCAGGTCGCCGAACAGGTAGCGCAGCGCGGCCAGCAGGTGGGCGAAGGGAATGGTCAGCGTATTGACGCCGTTTTCCTGAAACTGGGCGTAACGGTAGCGGGAGAGGCTCTGGCGACCTCGTGACGGGTCACTGCCCGAGACGGTACAGCTCAGCATCCGACCGCTGGCGGGATCGGCGAGGATCTGCCCGATGCACTGCACATAAGGGGAATGCAGGGCCTGCAGGCCGATGAAGGTGCGACAGCCGTGTCGTGCTGCGAGGTCGGCCAGTGCCTGGGACTGGACCGGATCCATGCCCAATGGCCATTCGCAGTAGATGGCCTTGCCCGAGGGGGCAATCTGCTCGATCAGATTCTGGTGCTGCGGCAGGTTCACGGCCACGACCAGCAGGTCGATATCGTCCCTCGCTGCCAGCTCGGCTGCGCTGTCGCTGTAAAACGGCACGTCGTACTTTCTTGCCGACTTCTCTGCCTTGGCCATGCTGCTGGCCGTCAGTCCACGCAGGGCGAACAGGTCATCCAGCCTGCGCAAAGAAGGATGATGTGCCAGTGCTCCCCAGCCGCCATCGGCACTCAGGCCGATGATGCCGACGCCGATCCTTCGGTCTGCCGCCGTATTCGTGGAAACGGAAAAGGGGTGTGGATCTTCAGTCATCTCGTGCTCCTGAATATCTGCGCATGCCCAAGCCTCGGAATGACCGATGACAGGGGGGCGACGAGTGCAGATGTCCGCTCCCTGGGGTGCGGGCAAGCACCGTCCATGGACAGAGGCGCGGGAACGGAGGCGTGGCCAGGTCCCGGACGGGATCAGGCCGCGCCGGTACTGCCTTCCTGGGCCACATAGGCCCAGGCGCTGCCGCCGCTGGCCAGCGGGGCCAGGACGCGGCGATAGTCGCTCACCTCGTATTTGTCGGCCTGGGCCAGTTCTTCGGGCGTGATGAGGAAGACGGTGCCCGAGACCGTGTCGGACGGGTTGCCGGTGGCCAGCAGGATGGGATGATGGGTCTTGCCGCTGAGTTTCACGACGTCCGGATCGCGGATGGCCAGCATCTCCTGCCGGAAGCCGACGAGGCTGTCGGCCTGCCCTTGCAGCAGCCGGCCGAAGGTGGCGGTCTGCACCTCGGGCAGTTGCAGTGTGCCGTATGAGAAAAGTCGTTCCATCAGGATCTTCCGGAAAGTGGTGAACTGGGGGTGATGGTACTGCCGGGGAAAGCAAGGGAAATGATGAAGGCCTGCAGCTGGTCGGTCAGGCTGGTGTCGCCACTGTTGATGGCATGGACCTCGGACATGTGGGTGTGGCCCAGCAGCCGGTAGAAAGGCGTCGGCTGTCCGGCGGCCTGCAGTGCGTCGTGCAGCAGCCGGGACTGCTGCAGGAACTCGGGGCCTTCGATCTCGGCGCAGAAGAGCAGCATCGGCACCCTGGCCTGCTCCAGGCCCGGCAAGGCCGAACGTTCGGCGTAGCGGGTGCTGTCGTGGCCGAAATACGCCTGCAGCGGGGGTGTCATCTCGGCCGTCCGTGTGTCGAAAAGGCCCGAGACGAGCACCGCTCCGATAACGCCGGGACCGTCGCCGGCATGGAAGCGCGGATGGGCCAGGTACAGCGCCACGTGAGCGGCGCCGGCAGAATGGCCCATCAGGATGATGCGCGTGGGGTCGCCTGCGTAATGTGCGGCATGGGCACGGATCCAGCCGATGGCGGCGGCCAGGTCTTCCTGGGCCGCAGGCCAGGGATGGTCGGGGGCCAGCCGATAGGTGATGTTGATGCCGATGCAGCCGGCGCCAACGGCCCACAGGGCGATGTTGTCGTAGAAGGCGCTGTCGCCATGGCGCTTGTCGCCGGCCACGAAGCCGCCGCCGTGCACGAAGACCAGTACCGGCCTCGGCGTGGCAGGCATCGTGTGTCCGTCGGTCGGGGCCGGTGCGAACACGTCCAGCCGATGGCGTTCGTCGGGGCCATAGGCCAGGTCGCGCGTGACCCGGACGCCCTCATAGGGTTCGGTGCGTTGCAGGGGTTCGTACAGGGCGGCGGTGGCCAGAGGCTCGATGGCAGTGCCCAGTTCCTGCAGTGCTTTCCGGATGTCGGAGGGGATGGTGGCGGAAATGTCCTGGGGAAAGGCGGTCATGGTGTTCTCCGAAAGGTGTGGTGCTCCGAGAGGGGGACGAACGGATTCCGTGTGGGTTGTCCATGCCTGTCAGCCCACCAGAAAGGCCCGTGTCGACCCATAGGTCCGGTCTTGCCGGGGGCGGATCGTTTCCTTTCAGGGAAAGTATCTTTCCAGGTGCCGTACATAGTGCGCCGTGCCCTCCTCCACTGCCTGGCGGGCGGCGGCGTCATAGCTGGCGTTGCTGTCGATGCCGTGGAAGACGAAGAGGGGTTGCCAGTCGGCACCGCAGTATTCGAACGCCAGCCGGAAAGACAGCAGGGCTTCGGCCACGGTATGGCCGATGGCGCCGCCGGCCTGGTAATCGTTGGCGGGGGTACCTGCCGAGACGGCGATGCCGACCTTCCTGCCCTTGAGGGCGTGGCCGGTGGAACCATAGGCCCAGCCGTAGGTCAGCACCTCGTCCTGCCATTGCTTGAGCAGCGGCGGGCTGCTGAACCAGTACACGGGAAACTGCAGGACGAGGTGTGCATGGGATTCCACCAGGGCCTGTTCGCGCTGCACGTCGATACGACTGTCCGGACAGGCCCGGTACAGGTCGTGCACGGTGAAGCGTTCGGGAGATCCGCTCAGCTCGTCGGCCCAGCGGCGGTTGATGGTGGAATGTGCCAGGTCCGGGTGGGCCAGCAGGATCAGGATCTTGTTCATGGCGTGTCCTCGTCTGGATGCGCTGCAGCATACAATTCCTGGAAGGGCATGAACAGTACGCACTTTCATGCCAGATACTTTCCCGAAGGTAAGTGTTCCATGCTGAATACCCCCTGCCGGGCCGGTATCCAGTCCGTCGAGGATACCGGCTTCGGCTATACGCTTTCGCTCATCGGCGGCAAGTACAAGATGGTGGTGATGTTCTGGCTGAACCGGAACACGACACTGCGCTTCAACGAGATGAAGCGACGGATCGGCTCGATCAGCTACAAGACGCTGGCCAGCACGCTGAAGGAGATGGAGCGTGACGGGCTGGTGGTGCGCACCGAGTATCCGCAGGTGCCACCGAAGGTGGAATACGCGCTGAGCGGGCGTGGGCGCTCGCTGATTCCCATCCTGGACGCGATGTGCGACTGGGGCAATGCCCATCGGCCGAGCGACGATGCCTGTCGGTGAGATGGAGCAATGCAATCGTCAAGCCTTTGCAATCTGCCCATGTCGTGCCACTTTTTATAGCAGGGTGGGTACATTTCTGGCAGTATTGGCGGTTTGAGGGCATGCCATCACAGTAGAATCAGCGGCTGGCCCCGGCAGGGCTTCAGGGGGAAGGCAACGGTCAGTGCGTGTGCCCGGCCACGAGATTTCCAGCCAGATGATGAGGTCGACCGACCATGCAAGAGGAGGATGAATTGGCCGAGCGTTCCCTGCCAAGCGATGGCACCCGCCCGGGGGGCAAGCGGCGTTATCTGCCTGCTGCCGAGCGCAAGCGCGAGATCCTGGAGGCCGCCGTCGAGGAGTTCTCGATCGGAGGATTTGCCGCCACGTCGCTGGAGCGCATTGCCATGCGTGCGGGCATCTCCAAGTCGGGCATCTATGCCCATTACGGCAGCAAGGAAGAAGTCTTCGAGGGCATGCTGAACATGCTGCTGGTGCCCTGGGAGGGCCACCACTGCGAGGCGCTGCTTGAAGGTGAGGAGGCGGTCTCACTGTCCGACCTGCTGGACTTCTATCTGGACCGCATCTATGCCCAGCTGAGCGACCCGCGTGCGGTTGCGGCCTTCCGGCTGCTGATGACCGAAAGCGGACGCATTCCCGATGTGGTGCAGCAATGGGCCCAGCGGATGCTGGAGCGCAGTCTCTTCGGTGATCGCCGCTTCCTGGATCTCTGCATCGAGAGGGGCCTGATCCGTGGCGACTTCAGCAACGAGGACTATTTCTTCGGGACGATGCCCGGTGCGCTGTGGCTGATGCAGCAGGTCCTGTTCGGCGCTGGCGATGGCGCGCCGGTTCCGCAGGCGCGGCTCCGCGCCCTGCACAAGCGGTTGCTGATGGAAGTGCTGGCACCGGTGAGCCCTGCGCAAGCGGGCTGAAGGCAAGCGCCTGATTGTCTCATTTTTAAGACACGACATTTTTTTCTCGGACGCTTGCACACCGCATCTTTTTTGTGCCATAATTTCATCTCTTCGCGGGAATAGCTCAGTTGGTAGAGCGCAACCTTGCCAAGGTTGAGGTCGCGAGTTCGAGACTCGTTTCCCGCTCCAGTTTTCGAAGGCCGCCCAGCTCACGCTGTTGGCGGCCTTTCTGTTTTCTGGCTCTGGCTCCGGCTCTGGCTCCGGCTCCGGCTCCGGCTCTGGCTCCGGCGATCGGCTTACGCCTCACGCCTCACGCCCCCACGTGCAGCAGATGCGTGCCGTCGGCGGCGTGGATGTCTGCCATCGGGCTTGGGTCCAGTCGCAGGGCGACGCGCAGTCGCTGCCCTTCCCGGCCGTTGACGTCGTAGACGTAGGTGCGATTTTCCACCTGGATGGGCGTGGTGGTGGCATTCACCAGCCAGGGGTTGCGGCGGCGCAGGCCGATCAGGTCATGATGAATCCGGCGCATGGGTTCGCCCAGGGGGGACAGCGCTGCCGGCGTGTCGGGAAAGGCGGGGCGCACTTCGTCATCGCCCCCTTCCCTGTCGGTCTTGATGCCCTGGAAGGCCTGTTCGTCGCCGTAGTAGATGGACGGGATGCCCCCCACGGTGAAGAGGATGGTGGCAGCGAGGGTGGCCTTGTCGTTGCCGATGCGGCTGGCAATGCGGGTGACATCGTGGTTGCCGATGAAGGTCATCGGCACGAAGCTTGCCAGAAAGTCGTTGTGGCGCTTCAGACACCAGTCCAGCTCGAAGAAGTTGCCCTCCAGCGGCGCGCTCCAGGCGGCCTTCCACAATTCGTACTGGGTGACGGCGTCCATGCCGGAGCGTCGCACGATGTCCGCATAGTCGCCGTGTATGACCTCGCCGACGATCCAGGTGTCGGGGAATTCGGCGCGCACGCGTGGCAGCACCTGGGCCCAGAATTCGGGCTTGACGGCATAGGCGGCATCCAGACGCCAGGCCGAGGCGCCGCGTCGCAGCCAGTGGCACATGACATCGACCACCCGATCGACGACGGCCGGGGCGTCGTGATTGAGGGCAGGCAGGGCCTGGTGGCCCTCGAAGTCGTCGTAATGGACGCCGGCTTCGGTGCGGTGGATGCGGAACATGGCCTCGGCAGCGGGATCATTGCCCGCCAGCGCGGCCTGAAAGCGCGGATGCCCGACCCCCACATGGTTGAACACGCCATCGAGCATCAGATGGATGCCGCGTTCCTGGCAGGCGCGGGCCAGATGGTCGAAGGTGGCGTCGTCGCCCAGACGGCTGTCGATGCGGTAGAAATCCAGCGTGTCGTAGCCGTGGCTTTCGGACTGGAAGATGGGCCCCAGGGCCAGGCCATTGGCGCCCAGTTCGATGAGGTAGTCGAGCCACGGCAACAGGCGGTCCAGCCGGGGGGACAGTGCCCGTTCCTCGGGCGTGGGGCGTATGGGTGCCCCGGCAAAGCCCAGGGGATAGACATGCCACCAGATGGTGTGGTCGATCCAGCGGGACATGGTGCCTCCTCCCTGAAGGTGGGCCGTGGAGCCCACGACTTTTCAGTCTGATCCGGCGGCAGGGCTTTCCGGAATGCCGGGGTGTGTTCGCCCTGCCCTGTCAGCGGATCCTCAGCCTCCCGCCCACAGCAGCACGGCCAGCAGCTGCGGCAGGATGATGCGCATGAACATCACCAGCGGGTAGACGGTGGCATAGGCCAGCGCGGGGGCGCCACTGTCTTCCTTGATGCCGTTGGCAAAGGCCAGCGCCGGGGGATCGGTCATGGCGCCGGACAACAGGCCGCAGAGCGTCAGGTAGTTCATCTTGCCCACGCCGCGGGCCAGCATGCCGGCGAGGACCTCGCAGTAGCCCGCCTCCCGCATCTCGCGGGTCCCCGGGATCTCGTCGAGCCGGTCCAGGACGGCGAACCACGGGTCC
>ERZ773009.1297-NODE-1297-length-17598-cov-6.192156_pt1 | contig 17598 bp, 17 predicted proteins | sample MGYA00580663_ERZ773009 | MGnify/ENA primary metagenome ERZ773009 (study PRJEB29015, sample SAMEA2737969) | human oral metagenome | biome: human oral; feature: human-associated habitat; material: dental | place: China | collected 2026 ... | reverse complement strand
CTGTGGGGGTACCCGCTCCCGGTGCGCTTCGATGATTGTAGGCTTCCGCCCTGGTGGGAGCGGCCTCCGCTGAAAGGCTTCTGCCAGACGGAAAGCTGCTTCGTTGCGGCGACGTGCCTGTTGCAGGACGACTTCGCTGGAAGACACCCGGTCACCGTCGAGAATCTCTGACGAGGAATCCACGATGAATATCCCTTTCCTGGCAGCAGCCCTGCTGCTGACTGTGGCCTTTCTGGCGCATCTGTTGGTCGGAACACGCGAGACCCAGAGTCTCTCTCCTGCCGAGGAGGAGCAGACCGAACAGAAGAGACGGAACTGGATACAGGCGCTGTGCGCGTTCCAGCTGGTCAGTGTGGATCTGCTGCTGCTAGCGATTGTCGCCTATCTGCTTGCGGCGACGCAGATACTGGAAGCCAGGCGCGAAATCGCCTGTTTCATGGCGGCCTATCTGGGCACATGGGGCGTGGCCTGGCTGGTGCAGCTCAAGGCGGTCGGGGCAGGCAGCAAGAACTACTATTTGCTGGGCCAATGGATCCTGTTCTTCCTATGCGCCGCCCTGATGGCATGGGGTGCGCAGCAGGTCTGACGTCGGCAGGACACCCAAGGGGCGTCCGCGGGACCGAAGATGGGTCGCGGAAACCCCAAAGGCATCATCAGGCCAGCTCCTCCAGCCGGCCTGCGCCACGCTTCCGGACCCCGGAAGACGCCTCACTCCCCGGCGAGGGCTGCTGCCTTGGCGCCGTAGCGGCGTTCGACGTAGTTCTCGACGATAGCCTGGAACTCTTCGGCGATGTGGTCGCCCTTCAGGGTCACGGTGCGCTCGCCGTCGATGTAGACCGGCGCCACCGGGGACTCGTCGGCGCCGGGCAGCGAGATGCCGATGTCGGCGTGCTTGGACTCGCCGGGGCCGTTGACGATGCAGCCCATGACGGCCACGTTCATGTTTTCCACGCCCGGATACTGTGTGCTCCAGACCGGCATCTGCTCGCGCAGGTAGCGCTGGATGCGGTCGGCCAGTTCCTGGAAGAAGGTGCTGCTGGTGCGACCACAGCCCGGGCAGGCCACCACCATGGGGGCGAACGAGCGCAGGCCCAGCGACTGCAGGATCTCTTGGGCGACCACCACTTCCTTGCTGCGGTCGCCGCCCGGCTCGGGCGTGAGCGAGATGCGGATGGTGTCGCCGATGCCCTGCTGCAGGAGCAGCGACAGCGCGGCGGAAGAGGCCACGATGCCCTTGCTGCCCATGCCGGCTTCGGTCAGACCGACGTGCAGCGGGTAGTCGCAGCGGCGGGCCAGTTCGGTGTAGACGGCCACCACGTCCTGCACGTTGGAGACCTTGGCCGACAGCACGATGGCATCGCCGGGAAGGCCGATGCGTTCGGCCTCCTGGGCGCTTTCGATGGCAGAGGTGACAAGGGCCTCGCGCATGACGGCCTGGGCGTCCCAGGGCTGGGCGCGGGCCGAGTTGGCGTCCATCAGGCGCGCCAGCACGGACTGGTCAAGCGAGCCCCAGTTGACGCCGATGCGCACCGGCTTGCCGTGGCGGCAGGCGGCCTCGACCATGGCGCGGTAGTTGTCGTCGCGCTTGGCGCTGCTGCCCACGTTGCCCGGGTTGATGCGGTACTTGGACAGTGCCTCGGCGCACTCGGGGAAGTCGTGCAGCAGCTTGTGGCCGTTGTAGTGGAAGTCGCCCACCAGCGGCACCTTGCAGCCCATGCGATCGAGCTGTTCACGGATGGCGGGGACTTCGGCCGCGGCGGCCGGGGTGTTGACGGTGATGCGGACCAGCTCGGAGCCGGCCTTGGCCAGCGCGCGGGTCTGGATGGCCGTGGCGATGGCCTCGGCGGTGTCGGTGTTGGTCATCGACTGCACGACCACCGGTCCGTCGCTGCCGATCAGGACCTGGTTGTCATCCCAGCGCACCACCACCTGGCGGGTGCGGCGGCGCTGTCCGGGGCCTACCGGCATGGGATCGGGATGGGTGGTCGAGGGCCTTTCTTCGCCTGCGTGTGCAGTCATCTTCCAGTCTGGGTAGCTTCACTCCGAACCTGCCGCACCGGCGGCAGGTGCCTGCTCTGCGGGCGCCCAGCTCCAGGTGACCGGCTCGGTGACCTTGCCGGAGGCGCGACGCACAGAAGGCGATGATTCTACCGGCTTGTCGGCCGACATGAAGCCATCAAGCCACTGGCGAGGCTGCCCGTGCCCCTTGTCCACGCTGCCATACCAGACACCCAGGGCCACCACGGCCGCCAGGCTGGCCATGCCCCAGAACCAGCGGCTGGCGCGGCTGCGGTTGGCGGGCTCGTACTCGGCGCCCATGTCGGCCTGCAGGGCCGCCTCGGAATAACGCAGTCGCACGGTGAGCGGCGCCGGCTCGGCATGGCCGCCGATGGTGGCCAGCAGCGGCGTGGCATCCATCTCCAGCACGGCGGCGTAGTTGCGCAACGCTGCGCGCACGAAGGCGCGGCCGGGCAACTGGTCAAAATGGCCTTCTTCCAGTGCAGCAATCTGCCGCACCTGGAACTTGGTCAGACGGGCCACGTCCAGCCGGCTCCAGCGGCGCGCCTCGCGGGCGGACTGCAGATCAGCGGGAAGGGTCACACGGGGCAGACCGGCGCGCTCGGGCGCCGGCACGTCGATCCTCGGCTCGGCCGACATGTCACTGCCCGTTCTCGGGATCATGCGGGCCATTGCTGGACGGTGCCCCGCCCTGGTAGGTCTGCGGCTCGTTGTCGCGATCCTGCTGCCCCAGTCGCGCTGCCTCGGGCGACTGCGGGTAGCGCCGGCGCAGCTGATCGATCAGCTGGTGGGCATAGGCCGTGTTGTTGCCCAGACGAGCCACGCGAATGCCTTGCCACAGCGTCTCGGCCGTGGGCTGGTAGGTGGCCAGCAGGCGGTCGGAATAGAACTTGGCGCGATCGTAGGTGCCGCGTTTCAGGTACAGCTCGGCCAGGTTGTACATGGCCACGGCGTTGGACGGATCCACCTTGAACGCGCGCAGCAGATAGCCCTCCGCGCCGCTCTCGTCGCCCATCTGCATCAGGCAGATGCCGGCGTTGTGCAGCGGCTTGGCGGGCGTGGTGTAGGCGTGATCGGCAGCCGCCACGTCGAAGTAACGGATGGATTCACGCTGACGGCCCGTCTGGCACAGGTACCAGCCGTAGTTGTTGTTCAGCTCGGGATCCTTCGGCGACAGCTTCAGGCCCTGACGGAAGTTGGCGTCGGCCTTCTCGGAATCGTTCATGGCCGCATAGACCAGACCGCGCATGCCATGAGCGGCTGCGTAGTCGGGGTCGATCCGGATGGCCTGGTCGATTTCCTGCAGCGCCAGCGGCATGTTGCCGCCTTGGTAGTGGTTGACGGCCAGTTCCAGGCGGATGCGGGCGCGACGGCGCTTCTCTTCGGCCGGCGAGACCTGACTGCTGACCGAGGAGACGCCATCGGTCGCCGTTCCGCCGGCAGGACGGCCACCGCCCTTGTTGTCGACGGTCTCGGTGGTGACGCATCCGGCCAGACCCAGGCCCAGAGCCAGCACCAGGGCCACCTTGCGACCCGCCAGGGAACGTCGAACGCGCATCGTGGTCATCGTGCGGGCGGCTGCCATGCCCGTTCCGGCCAGGTTGTCGGTTCCGATCGATTGTGCTTGTTGCTTCATGGTCCTATCCGAGAAAAATTTCGTTGCGTCCTGCCGTTGCACCCTGCGCGCCTGACTCGGGCCCTGAAGCCGGCCCGCGCGTGACGCCCGACCCGGACCTTCAGGCTCCGGCCCGACAGCCTGCCCGGATCCGAGCCGCAGTCACGAGCCCCCTCAGACCCGTGCCGGCTGCCCGTTTCCGGCCGGTCGGCCGCCCTGACGCGCTACAGGCCGGTGGAACTGCACCGTGCGCTCGCGCAGCCGCGTGCGGTCGACCACCTCGCCTGCCAGCTGTCCGCAGGCGGCATCGATCTCGTCGCCACGCGTGCGCCGCACCGTGGTGACGATGCCCGCCCGCAGCAGCACGTCACCGAACTGGCGGATGGTCCGGTCAGAAGACCGCGACAGCCCGGAGTTCGGGAACGGGTTGAACGGAATCAGGTTGAACTTGCAGGGTACATCAGCCACCAGCGCCGCCAGTTCCCGGGCATGCGCCACCGAATCGTTGATGTCCTTGAGCATCACGTATTCGAAGGTGATGAAATCCCGCGGCGCCACCTTCAGGTACCGCTGGCAGGCAGCCAGCAATTCCTTCAGAGGATACTTGCGATTGAGCGGCACAAGCTGGTCGCGCAGCGTATCGTTGCTGGCATGCAGCGAAACCGCCAGTGCCACCGGGCAGTCTTCCGACAGACGGTCGATCAGCGGCACCACACCGGAGGTGGAAACCGTGACCCGACGGCGCGAAAGTCCGTAACCGTGGTCGTCCAGCAACGCCCGCAGGGCTGGCAACAGCGCGTTGTAGTTCAGGAGCGGCTCGCCCATCCCCATGAAGACGATGTTGCTGATGGGGCGCAGCGCGCCGGCATCGTCCACGTCCTCGTCGAGCTGGGCCATGTCGTCGGCGCCGCCCCAGCGGGGCTGCGCACCGGGCTGGCGCAAGAGCTGGTTGGCCAGCCAGATCTGACCGATGATCTCGGCCGTGCTGAGGTTGCGCGAGAAGCCCTGCTTGCCGGTGGAGCAGAAGCTGCAGTTGACGGCACACCCGGCCTGCGAGGACACGCAGAGCGTGCCACGACGGGCTTCGGGGATGAAGACGGCCTCGACGGCGTTGCCGGCCCCCACGTCGAAGAGCCACTTGCGCGTGGCATCGGGGGCGGTGTGATCCTTCAGCACCGACGGTGCCTGGATCAGCGCCTTGTCCTGAAGGCGCTCACGGAAGCTGCGGGCCAGATCGGTCATGGCCGACCAGTCGGCCACGCCGCGCTGGTGCACCCAGCGCATGAGCTGGTGGGCACGGAAGGGCTTCTCGCCCATGCCCCCGCAGAAATCCAGGAAGCCCTGGCGATCGAGTCCGAGCAGATTGACGGGCCCGGCAGGCGCCTTGGCAGCAGAAGGCTGCGCAGCCGGCGCTGCGGTGCCCTCCCCGGGCGTGAGGGTCACGGCCGGCTGCGCCGGCGTGCCTCCCTCCTGTCCGCCCTGCGGCGAAGCAGAGGGATCCAGGAAGGCGGAAGCGGGTTCCGGGCGGGTTTCCCGCTGGGCCAGGGGGGCTTGCATGCAGTATCTCCTGACATCAGACCCGGACGCCCGCACCTTGCGCGACGCCGGGAGACCGGGTGACCGGATCACCCCGGCAAGGATGAAGCGATGTGGTCAGCGCGAGCAGATCTGCATCGAGGGGAAGAAGAAGGCGATTTCGGTGGCAGCCGTTTCCGGAGCGTCCGAACCGTGCACGGCGTTGGCGTCGATGCTGTCGGCGAAATCGGCACGGATCGAGCCTTTCTCGGCTTTCTTCGGATCGGTGGCGCCCATCAGCTCACGGTTGCGCAGGATGGCGTTCTCGCCTTCCAGAACCTGAACCATCACGGGACCGGACACCATGAAGGCAACCAGATCCTTGAAGAAGGGGCGCTCCTTGTGGACGGCGTAGAAGGCCTCGGCTTCGGCCTTGGAGAGCTGCATCATGCGGGCAGCCACGACCTTCAGGCCGGCGGACTCGAAACGGGCGAGGATCTGGCCGATGACATTCTTGGCCACGGCATCGGGTTTGATGATCGACAGGGTTCTTTCAACAGCCATGGTGAGCTCCGTTGCGCCAGCGCCGCAGGGCGCAGGCAAATGAGGGTTGTGCGAGGGCACAAATGCCATTCGCGGGGTCAGAACAATCGTTCATTATAGCGGATTGCCAGCCGATGGAAGGTAGTCTGCAAGTGAACACCGGTTGGCTGCACTGGCCGCCGCCCTTGCAGCCAGGCCCGTCCGCCCCCACCTGAGCCTCAATGACGGAAGGTCGCCCCAACGGGCTGGAACGCGCATTCCGTCAACCGAAACAACGGCCCGGACGTCTATAATCCGCAACGGCCCATTGTCCGTCCGTGGCCCCCTTCCCTTTCCGGAGACCATTCAATGGCGATCGACCAGCTCTCACCCCAGTACCAGAACACCGCCGTCGGCACCGAGACCCGCAATCGCGTGCTGCGCAACACCTACGGCCTGCTCGCCCTGTCCATGATCCCCACCGTCATCGGTGCCTGGATCGGCGTGGCCACGCGCTTCACCTTCTTCGCGGGCAGCCCGGCCATCAGCTTCATCGCCTTCCTGGCCATCGCCTGGGGCTTCATGTTCGGCATCAGCCGCTACCGCAACAGCAGCGCCGGCATCCTGCTGCTGCTGGGCTTCACCTTCTTCATGGGGCTGATGCTCTCGCGCCTGCTGGGCTTCGTGCTGGGCATGAGCAACGGTGCCTCGCTGGTCATGATGGCCTTCGGCAGCACCGCCGTCATCTTCGGCGCCATGGCCACCATCGCCACCGTCTCCAAGCGTGACTTCTCCGGCATGGGGCGCTGGCTCTTCGTGGGCATGATCGTCATCCTGCTGGCCGCGTTTGCCAACATCTTCCTGCAGATCCCGGCGCTGATGCTCACCATCTCGCTGCTGGCCACGGTCGTCTTCTCGCTGTTCATCCTGTTCGACCTGAACCGGGTCGTCACCGGGGGCGAGACCAACTACGTCATGGCCACGCTGTCGGTCTACATCAACCTGTACAACGTGTTCAGCAACCTGCTGGCCCTCTTCGGGATTGCTGGCGGCAACAACGACTGATCTCTCTCCGCCGGTCTGCCCCTTGGGCAGACCCCCTTCAACCGGCCCCGCACCTCTTGCTGGGCCGGTTTTTTCATGCCTCCAGCAGCGCGATCGACTCCACATGCGCCGTGTGCGGGAACATGTTGGCCACGCCGGCCATCCGCACCCGCCACTTGCCCTCGTTCACCATCAGGCCCAGGTCGCGTGCCAGCGTGGCCGGGTTGCACGACACATAGACCATCCGGGCCGGGCGCTGCTCGGGCGGCAGCGCCGCCAGCACCCGGGCCACGGCCAGGGCTCCATCACGTGGGGGATCGATCAGCAGCCGGTCCACGCGCCCCAGCGCCTGCCAGGCCGCCCGGTCGAACTCGAAGAGATTGGCCACGCGGAACTGCACCCCGTCCTTGCCGGGCGGCGCCAGCAAGGCATGGCGGTTGGCCAGCGCGTTCTGCCGGCCACGCTCCACCAGCGCCTTCACCCCTTCCACGCCGATGACCTGACGTGCGCGCGTGGCCAGCGGCAGCGTGAAATTGCCCAGGCCGCAGAAGAGATCCACCACCCGATGCTCGGGCCGAGGGTCCAGCATCTGCACCGCACGACTCAACAGCTGGCGGTTGATGCCGGCATTGACCTGGGTGAAATCGGTAGGGCCAAAAGGAATGCGGATGCCGAATTCGGGCAGCTCATAGGCCAGTGCCGAGGTGCCATCGGTACGCCCTTCAGCGTCGCACAGTAGGCGCGCCGTGTCCGGCCCGCCGGGTTGCTGCCAGATCTCGGCATCATGCTCGCGGCCAAAGGCAATCAGGCGGTTTCGATCCTTGCCGGTCAGCGGCAGCAGCGTGCGGAACACCAGCGCCAGCGGATGCCGGGGGGACTGTTGACAGTCACCCACCGCCACCTCGATCTGCGGCATGCGGTTGCGGATGGACAGCGACTCGACCAGCGTCTTCAGAGCCGGCAGCAGCACCGAGACCTGCGCCGGCAGCACCGAACACTCGTCCAGATCGGCCACGTAGCTGGACTTCTTCTCGTGAAAGCCGATCAGCACGCCGCCGCGTGACGGCACGTCGCGCACCGCCAGCCGGGCGCGGAAACGGTAGCCCCAGGTGGGGCCTTCGATGGGCGCCAGCATCTGCGCCGGCCGCACCCGCCCCAGATGCCAGAGCGTGTCTTCCAGCACCCGCTGCTTGAAGGCCACCTGCGCACGCAGGTCGGCATGCTGCAGGTTGCAGCCACCACAGGTGCCGTAGTGCGGGCACCGGGGTGCCACGCGGTTCGGATTGGGGCGGCGGATGGCCGCGATCTCGGCCACGTCGTAGCGCGGCTTGCTGCGCACCAGGCGCGCCTCGATCTCTTCGCCGGGCAGCCCGCCCTGCACGAAGACCACCTTGCCGTCCCGGTGCGCGATGCCCTGTCCATCCAGGTCGACCGACTCGATGTGACAGCGGACCGGCTCGGCCGGGACGGAACTGGCAGACGGTCTGCCAGACGTTTCCAGAGGGGCGTTACTCAAGGACGATGAATACCCATGAAGGAGGACATCAACGCTTGGGCAGCACACCGGCCGGATCCACCGGCTTGCCACCCTGACGCACCTCGAAGTGCAGCGCAGGCTGGCCATTGCCGGCATCGCCCAGCTCAGCGATCTTCTGGCCACGCGTGACCTGCTGGCCTTCCTTCACCGCCAGACTGCGGTTGTGGGCATAGACCGACAGCATCTCGTTGCTGTGCTTGATGATGATCAGGTTTCCATAGCCTCGCGGACCCTGGCCGCTGAAGATCACCCGGCCGTCGGCCGCCGCCAGCACCGCGTCACCCACCTTGCCCGACAGCAGCAGGCCCTTGTTGGAGACGCCATCGAAAGGCTGCACCACACGGCCACCCACCGGCCAGCTGAAACGCACGCCATCGAAATTGCGGGTGGCCGACGGCACGGGCGGCACCTTGGCGGCCTGCGCATCCTTGCCCGCGTCCTTCGCATCCTTTGCGTCCTTCGCGGCGTCCTTGCCTGCATCCTTGGCCGATGCCACGGCTCCGGCGCCCTTCGCGCCCGCAGCGCCAGCCACACCTGCGGCCGCTGCACCCTGAGCGCTCAGGCCCGCATTGGAGGGCGCCTGCGCCACCACCGTGGGCTTGGGCGTCCCGTAGGGACGTTTCATGCCCTGCGGCCCCACCTTCAGGTTGGGATCCTGCGGCGCGCCGAACTTGCCCGGGGCATTGATGGCCCCCTGATAGATGGGCGTGACCTCTGCAGCGCCCTCGTCAGCCTGCCCCTCCTCGTCGCCGGCCGTGCCGGCATCGGCCACGCTGCCCGGATCAGCGGAATGCCCGTCCATGGCGGGCACCACCGGTGCGGACTGGGGAGCCGTCGCCACGGGTGCCGTTCCCGGACTGGTGCGGTGAACCACCGGCGCAGGCCGCGTGGCCGCACATCCGCCCAGCAGCAGAGCCACCGAAACCCACAGCAACAGGTGCGACTGTTTCTTCAGCGCATCGCTTTTCATGCAGAAAATTCCTCCGTCTTCGCCGCCTACCGGGCAACGCCGGCACGCAGCGGTACGAATCGTACCGGATCCAGAACCGTCAGCGACCATTCGTCCGGGCTTACCCGATCCACCACATGCAGGGTCTGCACGTCGCTGTCGGGTGCTTTTACAGGCGCCACCAGACGCCCACCCACCGCCATCTGCCGCAGCCAGTCCTTCGAGATCGACTCGCTGGCCGCAGCACTGATCACCACATCATAGGGGGCACCGGCGGTCACGCCCGCCGTGCCGTCCCCGAAAATCAGGCGCAGATTGGGCAGCCGGAACGGGCGCACGTTGACCTTGGCCAGCTCATGCAGCCAGTGTACCCGCTCCACCGACACCACGTCCGCAAACAGCCGGGCCATCACGGTCGCCTGATAGCCGCAGCCCGTGCCGATCTCCAGCGCCCGCAGCTTGCGCACCTCCTGGGGTCGCACCGATTCTGCCAGCAGCCACAGCATCCGTGCCACCGTGGACGGGCGGGAGATGGTCTGGCCGTGCCCGATGGGCAGCGCCACGTCCTCGTAGGCCCGGCTGGCCAGCCCCTGCTCGACGAACAGGTGACGCGGCACCTTCTTCATGGCACCCAGCACCAGCTCGGAATCAATGCCCTGATGCGCCAGCTGCTCGACCATGCGCAGCCGCGCACGCTCGGAAACCAGACCGTCGCTGTCGGAACGCTGGATCACGCCAACCATTGCCGGGTCTTTTCCAGCTGGGCCGTGGACGTCAGGTCGATCTGCAGCGGGCTGATCGACACCTTGCCCTGCGCCGTGGCGTGGAAGTCCGTGCCTTCCCCGTTGTCCGCCACCGGCCCGGCCTTGCCGATCCAGTAGACCGTCTCGCCACGCGGGTTCAGCGCCGGGATGACCGGCTCGGTGTGATGCCGCCGTCCCAGCCGCGTCACCTCGTACCCCTTCAGCTCCTCATACGGCACGGACGGAATGTTGACGTTGAGCAGCACCGGCTCCGGCCAGGGGTCGGCCAGCTGCCGCACCACCAGCTCGCGCGCCACGCGCATCGCCGTGTCCAGGTGCGCATAGCCCTTGTCCACCAGCGAGAAGGCGATGGAGGGCACGCCCAGCAGGTAGCCCTCGGTGGCTGCGGCCACCGTGCCGGAATAGATGGTGTCGTCGCCCATGTTGGCGCCGTCGTTGATGCCCGAGACCACCAGGTCAGGCGGCCCATCCAGCAGGCCGGTGACGGCCACGTGCACGCAGTCGGTGGGCGTGCCGTCGACAAAATGGAAGCCGTTGGGTGCCTTGCGCACCGTCAGCGGCCGGCTCAGCGTGAGCGAGTTGGACGCGCCCGAACGGTCGCGCTCCGGCGCGAAGACGACGACTTCTCCCAGATTGGCCAGCGCGCTGGCCAACGCCTCGATGCCCGGCGAAAAATAACCGTCATCATTACTGATCAGTATCCGCATCGGATCATTCTATCAATGCCGGGCCGCCGGCTGCGCGACACGCCCCTGCAGCGTCGCATCCGTGCACCGCCTCAGAGCCCGCCACCCTGGGTGTTGTTCTCGTCCTGCGGCCAGTCGCGGATGTAGGCCTTCAGCATCCTGTTCTCGAAGCTCTGGGCCTCCAGCACCGAACGAGCCACATCATGGAAGGAGAGGATGCCCATCAGCACCCCGTCGTCCATCACCGGCACGTAGCGGGCGTGCGATTCCACCATCACCCGACGCAGCTCGTTCACCTCGGTCGACGGCGTCACCACCACCGGGTCGGACACCATCACGTCGGACACACGGATCTCGGCCACCGGCCGGGTGGGGCCACTGCGGTGCTCCAGCTGGCGGCGCGCCAGCATCCGCACCACCTCCCGGAAGGTGAGCATGCCCACCAGCTTGCCGTTTTCCATCACGGCCACCGAGCCGATATCATGCTCGTCCATGGTCAACACCGCATCGGACAGCATCATGTCCGGGTTGACCGTAAAGAGCGTGGTGCCCTTCAGGCTCAGAATATCGGCAACGATCACGACGATTCTCCTTGTCATCCCTGTTTCCGGCCCGCGCCCGAACCTTGCTGCATCCACAGGTCGTGGCCAAGCCGGCACTGTAGCAAATTTCCATCGCTCCCCCCGCCTTTGGCAACCCGTCGCGTGCTGCCTTCTGCGCTGGCCGCATGGGTACATGCGCTGAGCCTGCTATCTTCGGGGGCTGCCTTCCCACATCACGAAGCTTCCAGACGCTGCTCCAGCCACCGCCTCCCGGCGCTTTCCTCAACCGCCCTGCCGCTGCCATGCCCCGTTCCCGTCCAGCCCCCATCCCCTCCGACCCGGCCGCTCTGCGCGCCGCCTGCCAGCGCTGGCGCCTGCTGACGGTCGTCCAGGTGGCTGCGCTGATCCTGCTGGGCAGCCTGTGGGAACTGTGGCTGGCCCCGCTGCGTCCGGGCGGCTCGATGCTGGCCCTGAAAGTGGTGCCGCTCGTCTTCGTGTTGCCTGCCCTGTGGCGCGGCTGGGTGCGCGCCTATCAGCTCTGGACCATGCTGATCCTGCTGTACCTGTGTGAAGGCATCGTGCGCGGCATGAGCGACCCGGGTCTCTCGTCCACCCTGGGATGGATCGAAACCGTGCTGGCCGCCGGCAGCTACGCCACCCTGATGCTCTACGTGCGCAGCTACCGCGCCTGGGCTTCAGCTCCGTCCGGACAGCGCTGAGGCAGCCACCCTGGCCACCTCGGCCTCCACCGCCGCGCAGGCCTCGCGCAGCAGCCCCGGATCATTGCGCGACAGCGCCCGGCTCTCGCTCAGCATCCGCCGCCACAGCCGCGCCGCCGGCTGACCCAGATACAGCCCCAGCACGTGCCGCGCCAGGTGCCGCACCTCCACACCACGCGCTGCACCCCGTTCCAGATAGCCCACCAGCGCCTCCACCACCGCGGCCCGGGTCAGCGGCTGGGCCGCGTCCGTCACCGGCGCTTCCGCCGCATGCCGGGCCAGCCAGTCATCCACCCCGGCCAGCAGCCAGGGGTCATGGTAGGCACGACGGCCATACATCGCGCCCACCAACCGCGTGGCGGGCCTGCCGGCCTCTGCCCCTTCCGGACACACCGCCGCCAGCCCGTGTGCCAGGTCCTGCAGCCCCCCGTTCAGCTCGAAGGCGCAATGCGGAAAATCCTGGGCCAGCCGATGCACCACCTCATAGCGCAGCGGCGGAATCTCGCGGTTCTGCTTCGGGTCCAGCCCGTCCAGCCAGGCATTGCGCGCGTGCACCACAAAGCGCCGGCAGCCGGCCGCAGCCACCACGTCCACGAAGTGATGCACGAACTCGTAGTCCTCGCGCCGGTCGATGCCGATTCGATGCTTGACCGTCACCGGCACCTGCACCACCGCCTGCATCGCCGCCACGCAATCAGCCACCCGCTCGGGCTCGGCCATCAGGCAGGCGCCAAAGGCCCCCTCGCGTACCCGGTCACTGGGGCAGCCGCAATTCAGGTTGATCTCGTCATAGCCATAGGCCTGCCCCTCACGCGCGGCCCGGGCCAGCAGCTGCGGATCATTGCCGCCCAGCTGCAGCACCACGCGGTCGCCCTCCTCGCCCCGCCCCAGCAGATGGTCCAGATCGCCATGCGCAATGGCCTGTGCCGTCACCATCTCGGTATACAGCCAGGCCCGCCGCGACAGCAGCCGGTGAAAGCTGCGGCAATGGCGGTCGGTCCAGTCCATCATCGGCGCCACCGAGACGCGGAAACCGGCAGGAAGGACAAGGGCGGGGGTGACAACGGACATCAGACAGGCACCAGACAAGAGGGAAAGCGCATTCTAGAGTGAACCGGCGGCGGCCGATGTTCCGTTCCCCGCCATCCCTGCCGTTCACGTTAACATCCCCGGCAGTCCGTTCCAACGCCCCCTGTCCACCATGAGCCGAGCCCGCCGCACCGAGACCCTCAACGCCGAGTTTGTCGATGGCTATGCCCAGGACTGGTGCTTCGGCGTGCATGAGGCCTTCCGCGCTCCGCTGGACATCAGCCTGGACACCCGCATGGACCGCGCCGCCAACCAGGAACTGGCCGAGCGCCTGGGCCGCAAGCCCACGGCCGCCGAACGCATCACCCGCACCGTCTACACGCAGGGCAACCCGCCCGCCTACGCCTTCTCGCGTGGGCAGCTGATGCACGAACCCGCCATCGTCCACACCCTGCCGTGGCAGGAAGCCCTGCCCTGGCTGCGCCGCTCGGTCATGGTGCTGAACGCCCAGCCCGATGCCGGCGCCCTGCCCGAGGCGCTGGAAGAAGCCGGCCAGACGGACGAAGCCCTTGATGACGAGCCCCCGTCAGCCCCGGACGATGGCTCCGACACGGCCTCTGGCACCGCCTCCGGCTGGGTCGACATCGAGCTGTACCACTACGATCAGGGCCGCATCAGCCGGCGCGAACGCCACCGCCTGAGCCAGGCCGGCTTCGTGCAGCTGCTGAAGGACGGGGTGCTGCCGGAAGGCCTGGCCTCCCAGGCCTGATGAACATTCAGGATGCCTGACCCCATGCGCCCTTCCGCCATTCTGGAGGCCAACCGGGCTGCCGTGCGTGAAGCGGTGAGCCGCTACCGGCTCACCAACCCGCGCGTCTTCGGCTCGGTGCTGCACGGCACCGACAAGGAAGGCAGCGACATCGACATCCTCGTCGACAAGCTTCCCGGAGCGACCCTGTTCGACCTGGGCGGCCTGTTTGAAGAACTGCAAGCCATCCTCGCGTTCTTCTTTTGATAGTTGAGAAATGGCATAATAGGCTCCACGAATTTTAAAAGAGCGAACTCGTTGCGCATTCTCCTTCTTGAGATAAATCTTTGCTTGATATTTTTCTGATAAATAATGATCATATTCTAGTGGTGTATCAACTACTACACCACTCAAAACTTTGTGGGCTTTCACCACATCTTTTGCACTTAGCATTGTCTCCTCCTCAAGTACTTTTCAAGATAAAAAACGAGTTAGGTACCCCCAACTCGCCTTCTGTCTCTCTTTACAAGAATTAATTGTAGATTTTGAATGCGTCGTCGTCGTTTTTACCAACGAAAGGCATTGCTTTACGCAATTCTGCACCAACTTTTTCAATTTCAAGGTTAGCTGCTTGTTCACGGTAAGCAGTCAGTTTTGGACGTCCAGCTTTATAGTCATTTACAAAGTCATTTGCAAATTTACCATTTTGGATGTCTGCCAAGACAGCTTTCATGTTTTCTTTAACTTGTTCAGTGATTACACGTGGACCTGATACATAGTCACCGTATTCAGCAGTGTTTGAAATAGATTGACGCATTTTCTTGAATCCACCTTCATAGATCAAGTCAACGATCAATTTCATTTCATGAAGAACTTCAAAGTAAGCCAATTCTGGGGCATAGCCTGCTTCTGTCAAGACTTCAAAACCTGCTTCGATAAGGGCAGTCAAACCACCACAAAGTACAGCTTGTTCACCAAACAAATCTTCTTCAGTTTCTTCTTTATAAGTTGTTTCAAGCAAACCAACACGAGCTGCTCCAACACCTTTACACCAGTCCATAGCAATGTTTTTCGCATTTCCTGTTGCATCTTGATATACTGCGTAAAGAGCTGGAACACCAAATCCTTCTTCATAAGTACGGCGTACCAAGTGTCCTGGTCCTTTAGGAGCACACATGAAGACATCTACATCTGCAGGAACTTTGATAAATTCAAAGTGGATATTGAAACCATGAGCAAATCCAACTGCATTTCCAGCTTCCAAGTTTGGAGCGATTTCTGCTTCGTACAATTCTTGTTGGATTTCGTCTGGTGCCAAGATCATGATAACGTCAGCCAATTTAGTTGCTTCTGCTACTGTATAAGTGTCAAATCCATCTTCTTTTGCTTTGTCAAAAGATTTACCTGGACGTACACCGATGATGACATCGCGACCTGAATCACGCAAGTTTTGAGCATGCGCATGCCCTTGCGAACCATAACCAATAACGGCGATTTTTTTACCGTCAAGTGCTGCTACTTTAACATCTTTTTCATATTCCATTTGAACTGCCATAGTTTTTCTCTCTTTTCTATTATTTATTGCCTTTTAGGCTTGTTTAACAAATTTAAGTTATTTTTTACTCAATGAAAATCAAAGAGCAAATTAGGAAGCTAGGCGCAGGCTGTACTTGAGTACGGCAAGGCAAAGCTGACGTGATTTGAAGAGATTTTCGAAGAGTATTAATCGCGGGTAAATCCAGTTGCACCAGTTCGAGCAATATTGCGAATACCGTATGGTCGAATGACTCGCAATAGAGCTTCACTCTTTTCAGCATTTCCTGTCATTTGAATGGTAATCGAGCTTGGCGCTACGTCTACCACTGTTGCACGGAAAGGTTGAATAATTGCTAGAATCTCAGCGCGCTTCTCAGCTGGCGCTGACATCTTAACCAAAATCACCTCGCGCTCCAAATGAGGCTTGTCTGTAATATCTCGAATGCGAATCACATCAATCTGACGATTGAGTTGCTTGATAATTTGCTCCACTTCATCATGTGAAGCTACATCAATAATAATGGTGATCCGCGATACATTCGGATCTTCTGTTGCTCCAACAGAAATGCTTTCGATATTAACCTGACGACGAGACAGGACACCGGTAAAACGATTGAGGACTCCTGAACGATTTTGTAGTTTTGCTGTTAACATTCTACGCATGGAACTTCACCCCTAACATCTCATGATTACTCTTACCAGCTGGTACCATTGGTAACACCTGTTCCTTACGAGAAATATCTACCTCGATTAGCATAGGAACATCCTCAGTGATGACTTCAAGATCTTGAGCCAAGGTCTCAGGATTGTCAAACTTATAGTTTTTAATGCCATAAGCCTGCGCCATCAGTTGGAAATCAGGAAGGGTATCAAAAACTGACTCTGATGTTCTACCTTCATAGAAGGATTCCTGCCACTGGCGAACCATTCCAAGCGAGTGGTTGTTCAGCATAACAACCTTGATTGGCACCTTGTAAATGTTCAAAATAGCCAATTCCTGGTTGGTCATTTGGAAACCACCATCCCCAACGAACAAGACTACTTCCTTATCTGGGTTGGCAATTTTAGCACCGATTGCTGCTGGAATTCCAAATCCCATCGTTCCCAAACCACCTGAAGTCACTAACTGACGTTCATTTTGGTAGGGATAATACTGAGCTGTCCACATTTGGTGTTGACCAACGTCTGTTACCACAATGGCATCACCATTCGTCAACTCACCGATGCGTTCAATAACAGCTTGCGGCTGAACCACACGCTCTTTCTTATCATAAGAACGAACGCGGTTCTTGTCTTTGGTAACTTTTTCAATCCATTTCTCAGTATTGTTATGAACGGTTGGTTCCGCCAACAACATTTGCAAAGCTTTCTTAGCATCTCCAACTACAGGAATATCTGCACTGATAATCTTGCCAATCTCGGCTGGGTCAATATCAATGTGAGCAACCTTGGCATTCTTAGCGAAAGTCTTAGGATTCCCCGTCAAGCGGTCATCGAAACGACAACCAATACTAATCATAAAGTCCGCTTCCGTCATGGCAATATTCGCTGCGAATGACCCGTGCATGCCTCCCATTCCAAGGAAGAGTGGGTGACTCGTTGCAATAGTACCTTGCCCTAAAAGGCTGGTTACCACTGGAATTTGATAGCGCTCTGCAAATTCATTTAATTCCGCAGCAGTTTCAGCATAACTAATTCCACCACCAGCTAGCAAGACTGGCTTTTTAGCCTTGGATAATTGCTTCAAGATTTTCTTGATCTGCATATCATTTGGCTCAAGAGTCGGTTGATAACTTGGTAGGTTCACTTCTGGTGAATAGATGAAGTCGGTTTCCAAAGCAGATACGTCTTTAGGTAGGTCAATGACGACTGGCCCTGGTCGACCTGTAGTTGCGATATGAACAGCTTCCGTAATGATACGCGGAATATCAGCTGTCTCACGAACTTGGTAATTGTACTTAGTGATTGGCATGGTAATTCCCACAATGTCTGCCTCTTGAAAAGCATCCTTCCCAATCCCTGCTCGCGCAACCTGACCTGTAAAGACCAAAAGGGGAACACTATCGCTCATGGCATCCGCAATCCCTGTAATGGCATTTGTTGCTCCTGGTCCGCTAGTGACGACGGCAACACCCAACTTTCCAGTTGATTTGGCATAACCTTCAGCTTCATGCAGACAACCTTGCTCATGGCGTCCTAGAATGTGGCGAATGCCTTTAAAATTATATATCGCATCATAAAAAGGCAAGACTGCACCACCAGGATAACCAAAGATGGTATCAATTCCTAAATCACGAAGTGTTTCCAAAACTAGGTCCGACCCCGTCTTAGGAGATTCTAAACTGATTTTCTCCATTGTTCCCCTTTCTCTTC
>ERZ773009.1276-NODE-1276-length-17814-cov-5.783265_pt1 | contig 17814 bp, 10 predicted proteins | sample MGYA00580663_ERZ773009 | MGnify/ENA primary metagenome ERZ773009 (study PRJEB29015, sample SAMEA2737969) | human oral metagenome | biome: human oral; feature: human-associated habitat; material: dental | place: China | collected 2026 ... | reverse complement strand
TGCGGCAGTGTGTAAATAAAGACGTTCTGCAGCTTTCTTATTTGCGTTAGAATTTGTCTATTACGAATTATTTTCATGAAAAGAAATATTTATTGTCACGACAAGAAATATTTATTTTCATGAAAATAATTTAGAAAGAGGGCTAAAAGTAGAAGTCAAAAGAGGGTGAAAAAATCCATCATCTATCATGCAGAGAATACTGGAAAAGAGCCTTTCAAGGGCTTTAAAGCAGTGTTAAAATATAGAAAAAGGCTATCAATTTAGCTTTTTTGGCGTAATTTTGCAATTTAATCAACCAGAGAAATTTGAATGAGTCTTACTAAGATAGTAAACAAGTTGTACTTCCAGCCGCGTCGCAGGGAGCTTGAACGCTACGTCACGGATGGAGAGGCTATCCAGCGGGAAGTCATGCAATACCTCGTTGAGCGAGCAAAAGACACCGAATACGGTCGTAAACACCTGTTCTCAACGATTAAGTCATACGAGGACTTTGTACAGAATATTCCAGTCAACACATACGAAGAACTGAAGAGTGACATCGACCGTATGCGCCACGGAGAACGTAATATTCTATGGCCAGGACAGGTTAGATGGTATGCCAAGTCATCAGGTACAACCAACGATAAGAGTAAGTTTATTCCTGTTTCTCACGAGGGATTACAGACAATTCATTATCAAGGTGGTAAGGATGTTATCGCTTACTACCTTAGTAATCATCCAGAAAGCAGACTCTTCAACGGAAAGGGTCTCATCTTAGGTGGTAGTCATTCTCCAAATTATAACCTGTATAATTCGCTTGTTGGTGACCTCAGTGCTATCCTCATAGAGAATATTAATCCGCTCGTAAATCTATGTCGCGTACCTAAGAAAAATACTGCCCTACTAAGCGACTTTGAGGTAAAACGCGACCGAATTGCACACGAAACACTGAACCAGAATATCACTAATATATCAGGCGTTCCATCATGGATGCTCTCTGTGTTAGTGCGCGTAATGGAACTGAGTGGTAAGCAACATCTGGAGGAGGTATGGCCAAATCTGGAGGTGTTCTTCCATGGTGGTATTGCTTTCACGCCTTATCGTGAACAGTATGAACAGCTCATTACCAAGCAGGGCATGAACTATTTGGAGACTTACAACGCCTCTGAGGGTTTCTTCGGTATACAAGACGACCCAACAGACAGCAGTATGTCGCTTATGCTTGACTATGGAGTGTTCTACGAGTTCTTACCTATGGACGAGTTTGAGAGCGAACATCCAAATATCGTTCCATTGTCAGGGGTGGAGATAGGACGCAACTATGCAATGCTTATCAGTACTGCCTGCGGCCTTTGGAGATATGAGATTGGAGACACAGTGCAGTTCACTTCGACCAATCCTTATAAGTTTGTTATCACTGGTAGAACCAAGTATTTCATCAATGCCTTTGGTGAAGAACTTATCATGGACAATGCTGAGAAGGGACTTGAAGCAGCTTGCAAGGCTACTGGAGCGCAGATATCAGATTATACCGCAGCCCCAATGTATATGGATGCAAAGGCTAAATGCCGCCATCAGTGGCTCATTGAGTTTGCAAAGGACCCATCTTCACTTGAGGAGTTTGCTAAGGTCCTTGATGATAAACTGCAGGAAGTTAACTCTGATTATGAGGCAAAACGCTTCCATAACATTACCCTTCAGCCGCTCGAAATCATTGTTGCACGCAAAGACCTCTTCAATGACTGGCTCAAGATAAAGGGTAAACTCGGTGGTCAACACAAGATTCCACGCCTTTCAAACAGCCGTAACAACTTAGAAGAATTGCTGAGTATGAACCAGTAAAGACGGAAGACGGTAAAAGAACAAAACACCTTTAAAGGATAAAAAAGTAAAAGGGTAAAAAAGTAAAACAGCGATATGAAGAAGATAAGACAAAGATATTGCCAAGGAGTAATGGGTGGAAAGGATGGCTTTTCAGCTAAGGTCAGCCATTGCCTTTCGGTGTTTTACCAACCACGTGTTTTACCATTCTACCTTTTTACCCTCTTAGTTGTTGTTCTTTCTTCATGTGCCAAGATGGGACAACCTGATGGTGGATGGTACGATGAGACTCCCCCAAGAGTGTTAGGAGCCTCCCCTACTGAACGAGCAACCGATGTAAACAGTAAGAAGGTGAATATCTATTTCAACGAGTTCATTAAGTTGGAGAACACATCAGAGAAGGTTGTAGTCTCTCCCCCACAGATTGAAGCTCCTGAAATTAAGGCTACAGGTAAGCGAATCACAGTAAGTTTACAAGACAAGTTGCAGCCTAACACCACCTATACCATCGACTTCTCTGACGCTATCACGGATAACAACGAGGGTAACCCATTAGGAAACTACACCTACAGCTTCTCTACTGGCGACCATATCGATACACTTGAAGTGGCTGGTTATGTGTTAGAAGCTGAGAATTTAGAGCCTGTAAAGGGTATTCTCGTGGGTCTTTACAGCAATCAGAACGATACAGCTTTCCAGAAACAACCTATGCTTCGTGTCTCACGCACAGACAGTCGTGGTCATTTCAGCATACGAGGTGTTGCCAAGGGTGACTATCGTATCTATGCACTACAGGACATGGACGGCAACTATATGTACAATCAGAAGAGCGAGAAGTTGGCTTTCACGCCCGAAATCATCATGCCGTCATGGAAGCCAGACATACGACAAGACACGCTATGGATTGACTCCCTGCATATCAAGGATATCAAACAGGTGCCTTATACCCACTTCCTCCCAGATGATGTGGTGCTGAATTCGTTTACACCAACACAAACAGACCGCTACTTCCTCAAGTCTGAACGCAAGGAACCAAACAACTTTACGCTCTTTTTCAGCTATGGTGATGCCGACCTTCCACAGATTACAGGACTCAATTTCAACGCTAAAGATGCGTTTATAACAGAGCCAAGTCTGAACCAAGATACGATTATCTACTGGCTGCGTGATACTGCCCTCGTCAACCAAGACACACTGCGAATGCAGATGCTTTATAACATGACAGACAGTGCGGGTAAACTTGTCCCTAAGACTGATACGCTGGAGATTCTCTCAAAGGTGCCTTATGCAAAGCGTTTAAAGCGTCAGCAGGAGGAATACGACAAATGGGTTAAAAAGCAAGAGAAGGCAAAAGAACGTGGAAAAGCGTTTGAAACGACAATGCCTGTCACACCTTTGGAGGTCAGATATAATGTTCCTTCGCAAATGGATCCTGACCAAAACCCAACATTCGAGCTCCCTACCCCAATTGCAAAGACGGATACGTCTAAGATACATCTCTATGAAAAGATAGACTCTATGTGGTATCGAGCGAAATATAAGTTCGGTGCTGAACCGGGAAAACCACGCTCTTTGAAGTTGGTAAGTACATGGGATCCAGGACACGAATACAGTGTTGAGGTCGATTCAGCAGCCTTTACAGACATCTATGGTAAGGTTTCTGCAAAGTATAAGCAGGGTGTTCGTATCCCATCAATGGACGAGTATGGTACGCTGATAATGACCTTGCAGAACATGGAAGGTAAGAACTGCTTGTTGCAGTTGCTCAACGAAAGCGACAAACCAGTGAAAGAGGCGTATGCTAAGAACAACCAAGCAACCTTCCATTACATCAAGCCGGGCAACTACTATCTCCGTCTTATCGTCGATGATAACGACAACGGAAAATGGGATACGGGTGATTATGCAAGCCAACGACAGCCCGAAGCCGTTTATTATTACCCGAAGGCTATCGAGTGTAAGGCTAAGCGTGATGTACAGGGAACGTGGAATCCACGTCTACTCCCACTCTACAAGCAGAAGCCTACAGCCATAACAAAGCAGAAGGCTGATGCGCAACGAAAGATAAAGAGACGCAATGCCGAACGCGCTCGCAGTCTTGATATCTCACTACCTGACGAACTTCTCAACTCGGGTCAGTAGAAACAAAGGAAATAAAAGACTGGTTTAATAAAACCTATCCATACGACAAGCACCCTCATCTATCCCCTACCGTCTTAAGGTTAGGATTGATGAGGGTGCTTTTATTATATCAATTTCGTAATAGATAACGCCCCGCACCATTGGTGCGAACCATCAGCACCATTGGTGCGGACCGTCAGCACGACATGTGCTGAGCATCAAAACATCGGTTGAAAATGAGAAGAAAGAATCTTCTAAAGGCTTATTAAGACTACTTTTCAGCCAATACAGCTTACTATCTATTAAGATACAGAAATACCGGAAATCAATGCTAAGATTCGAACCAAACGGCTGTTACGACAACGATAAAGCAGCTTATAGACCAAAAAGGAGCCATAAATGCCTGATAGAAAAGCAAGGACAATATAAAAACCTATATCAAAATGAGTGAATCGCATAAGTATTTGTAAACTCAATGCTTGAAAGATTCCATGATAAAGATAGATAGTATAAGAGGATGAAGAGAGGTGATTAAGGAAACGAAGCCCATATTTTGCGTATAAGCGCGCCAAAGCAACCGACACGAGAATACCATCCATTGCAAAGAATAAATCCATGAGAGGGCTTTTATTTACGCGTAGACCGATAATTGATACTACAAACGTAAATAGGAAGACTAAGAAGGCTGTTTTCCCTTTATCAAGAAAGCGCATCAAACCAAGGCTGGATACAAAGTAACCTAAGGCAAAGTAAAAAGCATAATGAATTACTCCAACGACATTAAAAAGTGTGTCGTGAGAGAAAGGAAGGGAGATATTTGCCAGAGCAAGTAGAGTAAGTAAAAGAGTAGTAACAGCAAGCGAAGTTCTATGTTGCAGTCGCTGCAAAAAGAAAAGGGCAATCACTGCAAAAACAAAGAGCAAGAATAAAGTGGGTAAAAACCAATAGGAACCGTTAACATTGCGGTAAGGATAGATGAGCATCAACACGTATTCGCTCCAACTGGCTTGTATCGGGCGCACCATAAACTGCGATAAAAGAACCTTTGGAACAAAGAGTAGGGTACTCAAAGCAAAGTAAGGAAGTAGCAAGCGAACTGCTTTACGACTTAGAAAGATATGAGGTTGTAGCGGTTTTCCGTTTACTGAGACATTGAAAAGATAGCCTGATACGAAGAAGAAAAGGGGTACATGGAACTGATACATCCAATCAACTATCAGACTATTTGTCTGATAAAAAGAGTGCCCGAGTACTACCAAGAGGATAGCAAACACATGGAGAAAAGAGAAATCAGCTATCTTTTGTTTCATTTTATCCGTATTACTTGGTCATCTTCAGCATACCATACACCATCGCAGCCGGCTTTCTCTGCCTTTAGAAGCAACGATTTCAACTGCTTTCTATTTGTTATCTCTTCATTAATAATGGTCTTAGGCCATTGATAACCTGTTTGTTGAAGAACGGAATAACCCCAACCAAAAGCCTCGAAAGGAATCACCCAAAAGGAAGAATACTTAGTTTCTCCTTTGTCTAAATGTATCACCATCACCTTGTTTACAGGTCGGTCGCATTGACTGACAATGCTCTTTGCCATCTGTTCGCCCATCTTACCTGATAGGAAAGAGGCATAGCCGTGATGGAGTAGGGTGAAGGAGGCTATCAAAAGGTAGAGCAATGCTGAGACTATCAATACCTTCTTGTTCTTGATTCGTTCGCAGAGTAGGGCAATCATCAATGTAACAAAGGGCAGAACCGCATAACAGTGCATCGCAGAGAAGATTGTCATCAGATTGACGAAAGCCCCAATAAAGAAGGATAAAAGCAGAATTACGAGCGGTTTCTGCCATCTATAGGAACGCAATAAAAGCCAAAGAAAGGGTAGGGGAAGGACTCCTGTGATTGCAACAACAACGAGATGACGATGCTGTGGATGAATAAGACTGGCGTAATCAATAGGGTAGAAGGTCATTCCCAATAACAAAGTGAGGTTGCGTAGCAGTCCTGTTGCAGTTAACTCCATGTACACATTGTCTTCCATATGAAAGCTATCGGTCAGCAAGACACGGATAACAAGATAGAGAACAAACACAAGGCAGGCACAAAGAAGATGTTTGATAACATAATTGAAACGTTCTTTTCCTATGCTCCATACGATGAATGGTGGGCAAACAAACCAAATGTAGCCTGACTCTTTAGCAAAGACCGAAAGCAAAGCGCACAACAACCACAGCATAAACTTTCGATAACCAGACAGACTAATGTAGCTATATAAGGCAAGAAGTCCCCATAGAAGCGAATAGACTTGGTTTAGGGAATCAATATTCAAGACCGTCCCCAAAGTGCCTGACGACAAATAAAAGAAAACAACGGATAGGTTGCGTGACAACGTACTAACTCTAAACCATTGCAGAATCCTATAGACCAACCATGTGTTGAAGATATGCCCCAATAGAATGAAAAGATGGTTTAAGAAGGGAAAAAGTCGGTAATTAAGTCCGAGAAGATGCCCAAAGAGTACATCAAAAGGGCGCCAATAATTGCCGTCAGGAAGTAGACTTTGAAGCGTAAGAGGCTCCGTCTGCGGTACAGTATAGTACGTCCAGTCGTCAAAAGTAGGCTGGAGTTGACAAAGTAACAGCAATGCCAACGGAGCTGTCAATAGTATCCAAAAGATTGGATTACGTCCTATCTGTGTCTTCATCGCCTCTATTAATTAACCACTGCGACCTTACAAACAGTGCCATTATCACCGTTTTCGTCAGCAGTCTGCACCATATAAACACCCGATGCAACACGTTTTCCGTTCTTATCCTTGCCATCCCAGACGAAAGAACCACCATTACTGGTACCTTCTGCGACAAGAACTCCATTCGTGGTTACAATCTTTACATCTACATTCAGTGACAAACCAACAATCGTAATCGGACCTGTATAACCCGGTTTTACTGGGTTTGGATAGGCGTATGTGGTCTCATCATTAGGCGAGTCTACAGCCTTTGTGGCATCACTCATATAGGAACAGAGACCATTATCAGTAGCAAAGAACACCTCTCCAGTGGCATCATTGATTGAAATAGACTGAATATTATTAGACAGCAGATGACTATTTGTAGTCGTAAAGTGCTGTAACTGTGTCATATTATCCGCACTAATGAGGTAGACACCAGTACCTTTCGTACCAAACCACTTACGTCCTCCGCCATCAACCGCTATAGCAGTAATATCAAGACCAGCAAGAAGATAGTCTGCAAGATTGGTTCCATCGTTACGCGGAACCTTAACTTGTACAAAGCGATAGTTGTCCTGTTCGTTCATTTGAGATTGCTGAAGAAGCATTGGACCAGCCGTTGTTCCCACCCAAATATTATGGTCTAAGTCCTCTGCCCAGCAGTGAACAGCTGTAATATCTACGTTAGAACCATCCTCATTCACAAAGCGAGTATAAGCTTTGAGCTTATCATTCTTAGGGTCATAAGAGAATAGTCCCGGCTGTATCCAGTAATCATTGCAAAACCAAAGGAGGTTACGACTGTCCAAACGCATCTGTGATAAGCCTGAGAGTCCTACACCATCTTTCATCAGTTCAGGCTTACTGAAGGATGTCATCTGCCCATCTTTCGACACACGAATGAGGTTTTCTTTCTTCGTTTGGTTATTGAGTACCCATAGGTTACCCTCTCTATCGTAAGCCAATCCGTAGACAAGTACATAATCATTACCCAGTTCTCTGCCTCTGTCTATGGCTCCTTGAAGGATGCTATTATCCTTGTTATAGAAGGCTACCATCTTACCAGACATGAACTCATAGAGGCCTGTTCGTGTCCCTACATACACATGATTGCTATTATGTGGGTCTATTGCTACCGCCTTTGTTCCTATATAAGGATAACCCGTACGAGTAGAAAGATTGTCTTCGAAGAAGTCCCAATTATCACCCTGTAACACCTGTACAATACCCGGATTCTCCCAGTTATTAACGGTCGGATTGTAGATGCCTCCGGTACCATAAAGACGGTTATTAAGGAAGGTAGTCCATACAAAGGTGTTGCGCTTTGGACCGCCAGGATTAAGCGTTTTAGCCTGTGCCAATAGCGCTACATCAGCTGTTCTTGGACGCTCTACATAAGTTCCTACGCTCGTCCAGTTGTTTCTATCGAGGAGATTAGCAGACAAGGCTGCACGATATAGTCCGTTACTTTGGCTGGCAGCATAGATATAACCGCCCTCAATATAGCTGTAATTAACAGGGAAAGAGAGGTTATAGCTGTCAGTTATCTCTGCTTTAGCAACATTGAGTTTGACAAGTCCAAAACCCGTAGAGAGGTAACAATAGACGCCAGACATATCAATACCATTGACGGTTTTGTCTGCCATTGTTGTCTTTAGATAGTAATCCGGCACATTTGTAACATTACCTCTATCGTCTAACAGGTCGATATTATTATTCGAATAGAGGATAACCAAGCGACGCGCAGTCTTATTCCAAGCTATGAAACGGATATCCGTATCGCTCAAGCCATTGACTTTATCGTAGGTTTTTATACTCTGATCGTTCTTGTTATAGGTATAAAGGCTATTAGAAGCAAGCACATACAACTTGTTACTTCCTTCTTCAACCCACTGTACATCACTGTAAGCAAGATAATTCTTCCATGTTCCAACACCACCAGCAAGGGCATTACAGTAAGCTAACAAGATGAAAGCCGCAACTAAAAGATATCGTTTTATTGTCATAGAGTATTCTTTTCGTGATGAATATAATACATCAGTTTGTATACATTAAACAAGAAAATACTGGGATTATTGCCTTGAAGATGTTTCTTTATACGTTGTCCTACAAGGAAATAAGCTGCATTAACCAGCTTTTGTAGGTACAGTTTCTTTATTTTCTCAGCAGTTTCAAGCAGTTGGGAATAACCTTTCAGTTGGTTACGGAAGGTATATAGTGTACGAAGAGACTGTTCTGTTTTATCCAAGAACTCACTATTTGATTCAAAGAAATCAAGTGTTATGGGGTTATCGATATGCGTGATTGATATATGATCCATGGCAAGTGACTTACCGAAGAGTACATCTTCATAGCCATATTGGACGAAATTCTCATCAAAAGAATGTTCCATCATGATGTCTTTATGTGCTAAGAAGTTTGTCGTACGAAAGTGTTTTGTAGCATGACACTGCCTATCTTGCGGTGTATTCTTCTGTTCATACGCCTTCTCATAGCGGTATCTGAGGTTGTCTTTCCACCCGTTTGGGTCTCCTCCTATCCTTATCCCACCTACAACAACATTACTTTTAGCCTGCAGATAACGACGAATAAAGTGTGAATTGTCTAATGTTAGATCTCCATCTATGAAGAGAAGCCACTCTCCTTGTGCTTGCGAAATGAGGAAATTACGGATAGCTGAACGCCCAACATTCTGCTTTCTTGTTATATAACGGACACCATCCAACCTCTCTATACGTAAGTTATGCTCTGTATAGCTTGTCACAGAAGAGCCATCATCAGCTACAAGAATCTCAAATTCAGTACCACATTCCACGCACTGGCGCTGTAACTCTGTCACCAAAGCTTCACAATGGCAGTTATAAACAGGGAGAAGAATAGACAACATAGCAGATATTAAATAGTTATATTCTTATGTCAAACAGGCAACGCATACGCTAATTGGCTTCGAATCGGGGCTTATCAAGCTAATAAGAGCAGCCCTTTTCAGCCGTTATTATCAGCCAATAGGCAGGATAAAGGAACTGCCTTCCTCAAATTATTTTCATGAAAAGAAATTCTTTTTTTCGTGAAAAGAAATATTTTTCTTCATGAAAAGAAATATTTATTTTCATGAAAATAAATTGGAAAAGGATATTTATCGAAGTTTAAAAGAGAACTTTTATGGTTTTACTTTGTTAGCTCTTTCCCTTTTAAAAAGCCCCTTTAACCTTTTTACTCTTTTATCCTTTCAACCTTCCTAAGTATTCCGCCAACTTCTTTACAGCCCTTGCACGATGAGAAATCTGGTTCTTTATCTCCTCACCTAACTCTGCAAAGCTCTTGTCATAACCCTCTGGAATAAAGATAGGGTCATATCCGAAGCCCTCCTTACCATGCTTCTTCGTAGCGATTCTACCCGCTACCTTACCCTCAAACTGATGTTCTACACCATCAATGATAAGGGAGATAACAGTACGGAAACACGCCTTACGATTGTCCTTACCTTCTAAGTTTACCAATAGCTTACGCATATTCGCCTCGCTATCGTGGTCAGTTCCCTCTGCATAACGTGCCGAACGCACACCGGGTTCACCACCGAGAGCCTCCACCTCAAGTCCTGTGTCGTCAGCAAAACAGTTCTGACCATAGTGTTCAACGACGTAAGAAGACTTCTGACATGCATTCTCCTCCAGTGTTGCACCAGTCTCAGGAATATCCTCATGACAGCCAATCTCAGCTAAAGAAACGATTTCAAAGTCCTTTCCAAGGATGTCCTTAATCTCTTCGAGCTTATGTTTATTATTTGTTGCGAATACTATTTTCATCTCTATAAAACGTTTTTAGAATGCTAAAAAGCTATGTTTGAAAGCCCTAAGTACTATTCCTACAACAAGGACACACGGGTTGCATGCCCTTAAAAACTTATCGCCAGTGGGCACACAAGCCGTGCGTCCCTACTAATTAGCAGCCAGAACACAGCGCTACAGCCTATTTATTTCTGTTCATTCGCAGGCTTTTTCATGGCTTCAGCCAACTTCTTTTCCTGCTTTTTCATTTCCTTTTTAGCTTTAATCTTTATCTGATCGAAGCCTTCACCATAGACACCAATCACCGAACTCTGGCTTACGAAGGCTGTTGGGTCAACCATCTTGATGATACGGAAGATAGTCTTACTCTCGTTACGCTTTGCCAACAAGCAGATAACCTTCATATCATTACCAGTGTACCAGCCATGTCCGTCAAGGATAGTCAGTGCATGCTCGGTCTCCTCAACAATTGCTTTGGCAATTTCCTCATGTTTCCAAGAGAAGATCATGAACTGAACTGACTCGCGTCTCATATTCATCACGTGGTCTAACATAAAACACTCGATGAACATCGTACAGTAACCAAAGACCATCTTATGCAAGCGTTCCATGACATCACCAAACTGAGGGAAGAACAAACAGCTACCCACAATCAAGATGTCAACGCCCATTAAGACCTGTCCTAACGAGATATCATGATACTTATTGACACAGGCAGCAATAATATCCGTACCACCCGTACTTCCATTATTAAGGAAGACGATTGCCAATCCCGTACCTGTAAGGCTACAACCAATAATCAATGACATAAAAGCTTGGTCTTCACCGAGCATCTTCACCATGTGTCCTGCAGCATCCTTAGGCATCAAATCCTGCGCAAAAATCAATAGGAAATAAAGGGCAAAGATAGCATAGATGGTCTTCATCAGGAACTTAAAGCCCAATATCTTCAAAGCAACTATCAACAACGAAATGTTGATAATCATGTAAGTATTCTCAATCTTAAAACCTGTAGCATAGTAGATTACGGCAGACATACCCGTCACTCCACCCGTTACAATCTCGTAAGGCATTAGAAATACAGTGAAGGCAGCAGCGTAAATAATTAAGCCAACGGTCAAGAAAAAATAATCTTTGGCTTCAGATCGGATGAGTTGTTGATCAATGGTCATAGGCTCATAGAATGGTTAAGACGAAGAGGCTGTATCAAAACACGACTGTAGTGGATACTAACATACGGACTTCCTTTCCGTTGGAGATTACCGCTGTCAGAGAAACAAACCTGCAACCCTGTTTCCATACAGTCTCTTCTATGGTTTATTGAATAGTTATTTGCAAACGATATTGATAATCTTCTTCGGCACAACGATGATCTTTACGATTGTCTTACCGTCGATATAGTGCTGGCTTCGTTCGTCTTCTAAAGCCTTCTTCTCAATATCTTCCTTCGTTGCATCAGCAGGGAAAGTCATCTGGAAACGTGCCTTACCATTGAAAGATACTGTCAGCTGCACCTCATTCTCAACGAGATAAGACTCGTCCCATGCTGGCCATTCAGCATCGAAGACACTCTTTGTCTCACCACCCAACTGCTCCCACAGCTCTTCAGCCATGTGAGGCGCGAATGGAGCGATGATGATTACCATCTTCTTCAACAGTTCACGGTTAGCACACTTCTGCTGTCCGAGTTCGTTAACACAAATCATAAACGCAGAAACAGCTGTATTGTAAGAGAACTGCTCAATATCGCCTGTCACCTTCTTGATAAGCTTATGAACGCTCTTCAATGAATCCTTTGAAGGCTCATCATCGTTGAGTTCCTGCTGATAAAGCTTCCAGAACTTCTTCAAGAAACGGAAACAACCATCGATACCGTTCGTATCCCAAGGCTTACTTGCCTCTACAGGACCGAGGAACATTTCGTAAAGACGGAGTGTGTCTGCGCCATATTGCTCAACAATCACATCTGGATTGACAACGTTGAACATTGACTTAGACATCTTCTCTACCGCCCAACCGCATTTATAGGTGGCGGGTGTTGGGTGGTGGGTGGTGATGAGATCAGATGATAATGTACCATCTTCGAAGATGAATTCAGCATTGTTATACTCTGGACGCCATGCCTTGAAAGCCTCAACATCCAATACATCAGCATGAACGATATTGACATCAACATGGATAGGAGTAGTATCGTACTTGTCTTTCTGACCTAAGCTGACAAAGACTGGTGCCTTTGAATGGTCGTCAGAGTTGATACGATAAACGAAGTTAGAGCGTCCTTGGATCATTCCTTGGTTCACCAACTTCTCGTATGGTTCCTCCTTACAACTGCAACCACAGTCGAAGAGGAACTTATTCCAGAAACGACTGTAAATCAAGTGACCTGTTGCATGTTCGGTACCACCGACATAAAGGTCTACATTCTGCCAATACTCGTCTGCCTTTTTGCCCACAAGCGCTTCGTCATTGTGTGGGTCCATATAGCGAAGATAGTATGCTGAACTACCAGCAAAGCCTGGCATCGTATTCAACTCCAATGGGAATACGGTCTTATCGTCAACCAATGACTTCTCAACAACCTTACGCTCAGCCTCATTCCAAGCCCAAACCTTTGCACGACCCAATGGTGGTTCGCCGCTTTCTGTTGGTTCGTACTTGTCAATTTCAGGTAGTTCGAGAGGCAAACACTCCTCTGGAATCATGTAAGGCATTCCCTGCTTGTAATAGACTGGGAATGGTTCACCCCAGTAACGCTGGCGTGAGAAGATAGCATCACGCAGACGATAGTTCACCTTCACACGACCGATACCCTTCTCAGTAACAAACTGCTTGGTCTTGGCAATAGCCTCCTTCACCGTAAGACCATTGAGAGAGAAGCCGTCCATGCTCTCTTTTCCTGCAGCAGGAGAGTTGGTTACGATTCCTTCCTTTGCATCAAAGCTCTCTTCAGAGACGTCAGCACCCTCAATCAATGGGATAATTGGGAGGTTGAAATGCTTTGCAAAAGCATGGTCACGACTGTCGTGAGCAGGCACAGCCATAATCGCTCCTGTTCCATATCCAGCTAAAACGTACTCTGAAATCCAAATAGGAATCTGCTCGCCAGTGAATGGATTGATACCGTATGAGCCAGAGAAGACACCTGTCACCTTACGGTCAGACATACGCTCTAACTCCGTGCGCTTCTTTACATACGCCAAATACTCCTCTACCTCAGCCTTATAATCCACAGAAGTAAGCTCTGCCACGAGTTCTGACTCTGGTGCCAATACCATAAAGCTAACACCGAACATGGTATCAGCACGCGTTGTAAAGATAGTGAAATGACCCTCCTCTACCTCTCCACCTGCTATTAGTCTCTGGTATTTGAATTCAACTTCTGTACCCTCAGAACGGCCAATCCAGTTCTTCTGTGTTTCCTTAATTGAGTCAGACCAGTTGACAGTCTCCAATCCATCAAGCAATCGCTGTGAATAAGCTGACACACGAAGACACCACTGCTTCATCAATTTCTGTACGACTGGATAGCCTCCACGCTCGCTCACACCATTGACAACCTCGTCATTGGCAAGCACCGTGCCGAGTCCCGGACACCAGTTTACCATCGTCTCACCGAGGTAAGCAATACGATAGTTCATCAACTTCTCCTGCTGTTCCTGCTCGTCCATGCTCGACCAGTCACGTGCTGAGAAAATCAGTTCTTCGCCCTGTGCGACATTAAGGTTCAGTGTTCCTTCTTCCTCAAAGTGGCGAACAAGGTCCTTGATAGGCAATGCCTTCTGTTGTATATAGTCATAATAAGACTCGAACATACGCTCGAAAGCCCACTGTGTCCAGTGATAATAACGTGGGTCACAGGTGCGTACCTCACGATCCCAGTCGAAACTGAAACCTATCTTATCCAACTGCTCACGGTAACGAGCAATGTTCGTGTCAGTTGTCAGCTGTGGATGCTGACCCGTCTGAATGGCATACTGCTCAGCAGGAAGTCCGTAAGCATCATATCCCATAGGGTTCAACACGTTGAAACCCTTCAGTCGCTTATAGCGTGCATAGATGTCACTTGCAATATAACCCAATGGGTGTCCAACATGCAATCCGGCTCCTGATGGATAAGGGAACATATTAAGTACATAGAACTTCTGCTTGTTCTCGTCTTCAACAACTTTGTAGGTCTTATTCTCAACCCACTCCTGTTGCCATTTCTTCTCAATGTCTATGAAGTTGTATTCCATTCTTATTTCTATTATAACTAATGTGCAAATTTACAAAAAGTTTCCGTAAAACACTTCGTTTCGACGGGAATTATAGAACGAAAAAATATAATATTCTTTGTTTACTTAGGGCAGAATAAGTCCTTTATAACAATAAACTGCTTTTCTCTCAACTGCATATTGCATGACTTTCACTCCTCCGCACCACACGTGCGAAGCGTTCGCACCATTGGTGCGGAGCCTCAACACCACTTGTGCTAAGCCTCAATACGTCAGTAGTTAAGGGTAGGAAGAGCGAGATTTGTTGCTACACTAAACCATTGGTAAGGCTTTATTGACAAACAGATATAGACAAAATCTTATCAAACCACTATTAATCAATATATTAAAAGAGGATTCATTCTGTTTAACAATCTGCTTTCTAACCGAACACTATGCGCATTTCTGCATTGTAATTTTCTTGCATATTAATAAAGAAAAAAGCACTAAAAAGGAGTCAATTATGAGACATAAAGACAAGAATGTAAAAATACTTTTGAAATAAATTGCAACTTATTAAGAAAAAACATATCTTTGCATCATATTGATAAATATAAACTTAACGCTTTGACTATGTGGAATAAATTAATACTATTACTCACTGCTTGCAGCTCTGTAACAGCCCTGACAGCTCAGAACACAACTAAAACAGACTCCACAAAGACACAGAAGTTGGAGGAAGTCGTCGTAGCACAAAGACGTCAGCTTATCAAGAATGATATTGACAAGCTTACGTATGACGTGCAGCATGACAAGACTGCACAGACGAAGACGACCTTAGAAATACTCAAGAAAATACCCCTTGTCACCGTTGACGGACAAGAAAACATCAGGGTTCAAGGCTCTACAAGTTTTAAGGTGTATAGGAACGGACATCCTGACCCAAGTCTTTCAGGGCAGAACCTTAAGGATATTCTCAAGGCAATACCTGCTTCTACGATCAAAAGGATTGAGGTTATCACTGATCCCGGTGCCAAGTATGATGCTGAAGGGACTACAGCTATCCTCAACATTGTCATGATGAGCAATACTAAACTACAAGGAGTTTCAGGCAATGTAAACTCTGATGTCAACACTCACGGCTCTGTAAGGCTTGGTACTTATCTAACAACAAAGGTGGGAAAGCTCACGACGACCGTCAATTATAACTACATGAACCAAAGCAGAAAACAAACAGAAAACTATAGAGAGGGGGTTTACAACTACGTAAAGACGGGCGAACAAAAACATGAATATGGGACTAATAGCACTGCAGCAACAATACATTTCGGTAATATCAGTGCCAGTTACGAGATTGACTCACTCAACTTGCTGACCGCATCGACCACTTTTCTTGGCTATAAAGCCGATGCCAACGCACAAAGCACGAATGAACGATGGGACAAGAACAGCCAGTTGATTTACAAATTCGACAATAATATGACTACTCCGGGCTACTCTCATCTTAATATTGGAGGACGTTTGGACTATCAACATAAGACTCATTTAGATGGAGAAATCCTGACGCTTTCTTATATGTTGGCAGCTACACGCCAACACAGCATCTTCCGTCAGATGTATAACAACATGGTTAACTTCCCTGTCAACTATACAAGTTACGATCAGAACACCCGTGAACGCTTCACTGAACATACTTTCCAGATTGACTATGTACGACCCTTTGGAAAACACCACAAGATAGAAAGTGGAACGAAATATATCCTTCGTTACAACAATAGTACGTCATTAATGGACTATCAAGGGACTACCCCTGACATGGAAAGTAAGTTTAAGCATAACGCACAAGTGGCTGCTGCCTACCTCTCATATATCTTCACCGCTGGCAAATGGGCTGCCCGCGCAGGATTGAGATATGAGTTTACTCGCATGAAAGCATCCTATCCCGATGGTAGTAATGCTGATTACCATGCTAATCTCAATGACTGGGTACCATCAGCAAGCCTACAATACAAGATTAGTGATAGTCAAACACTGAAGTTTAGCTATAATACCAGCATCAACAGACCTGGCATCGGCTATCTCAATCCAGCCATCATTAGCACACCAACGGCAGTCTCTTTCGGTAATGCAAACTTAGGAAGCAGTCGTAACCAAAAGCTACAACTTGTGTATATGTTGGTTACTTCAAAATTTACTTTGCAATTAAGTCCCTATTATTCATTTACCAACAATGGTATAGGTCGTATCTTGTATGAACAAAATCGTAAAGATGTTTCTACTTATCAGAACGTGCTGAAAAGCAAAGATTTCGGTATTTCATCTTACACAGAATGGACTCCTTTCACCGGAACATCGTTTACACTCAACGCTTCCATGCGTTATGCCCGAATCACCTTGCCCACACCTTATCTCAAGAACAGCGGATGCGGTGGTGGCATCTACTTTAATTGGGAGCAGAAAATACCTTGGGAATTAACGTTGACAACCAGTATTGGAGGTGAATATGGCAATAGGATTTATGATCCGTATGCTATTGAGGGACATTGGTTCTACTATAATTTCACCTTGACACGTCTCTTTTTTAAAGACAAGCTAACAGTATCTTTATCAGCCAATTCGCCTTTCATCAAAGAAAGATCAAGTACTTATCGTATCGTTCGAGGCGATTATACTGTTTATGAACGCTCTGTTATGTACCCTCAACGCTTTGGAATCGGTCTTTCATGGAACTTTGGTAAGCTGAGAGCAAGCGTCAAGAAGGCTGAACGAAGCATTCAGAATGATGACTTAGTGGGTGGAGAAAAGAAGTAGAAACAGGTCGTCAGGACTGCATACACGGCAACTTAACGCACCTATTTTTAGGTTCTTCCGTTAAATGTGTAGATACTTTTCGTATCGCTTTAACGGAAGAATCGAAGTTACTCATTAAACAAAAACCATGGCTAAGACAGTCAACTTTCTGTCCTCTTATCATCCTCTGACATTGAAAATCATTTCTTTTTAGACTTCGAAAATAGGTAGATAAGGGTTTGAAAAATCATTACATAATTTCAAAGAAAACATCTATAAATAACGGCAAAAACACATATAAGAAGCAGGTTTGCAATCAACAGAGAATCAATTAGTTACCAAATGGAAAAATAAAAGGTGCTTAATTGGACTTCAAAAGGGCGTTAGTAAGGGG